>Ga0315906_10005635_pt1 | contig 15711 bp, 34 predicted proteins | sample LakEriMetagenome_4_FD_203526 | JGI IMG/M metagenome (GOLD analysis project Ga0315906, IMG submission 203526) | Freshwater fungal communities from buoy surface, Lake Erie, Ohio, United States - Buoy 2 MA122 | ecosystem: Environmental > Aquatic > Freshwater > Lake > Lake biofilm | place: USA...
TGAGGCTTGCGTAGCGATCTCTGAAGCCGTTTTTATCATCTGGTCATAGGTCTGACCACTACCCCTAGCAATTAAGCCTCCTAGAGCCGCTGCGAAGAACAGTCTCCAATCGTAGTTCTGGGGGGTAAATTGGACTGTTTCAGGTGGGTTCCATTTAGGATCATCAGGATTCTTTCTAGGTCTGCCCATTACGTTCCTCTTGTACTTGAATTAGTTGAAATTTGTTGCGTATTGTTTGTGGTAACGATGGTCTTAGGTCTGGCGGTAGCAAAACATCAATTTGTTTTGACCCGTTAATAAATGCAATATTGGCAACTACATTTACTAAATCTTGCTCTGATTTATTCATGGCAATTGAAAAAGTCGTTTAACGTGGGCTGATGGAGTGGGTTTACCAGATAGGTTCCTGTAGATACTTGGGGAGTTCTTATCAAGGCAAGACTTGCATATCCAGCGGTTAGTGCGTTTACCACGTCTATATATTCCACCTTCCTCGTCTCTAGTGGCTTGGCAACTCGTACAAAATTTAGTCATAGTCTGCGCTGGCAGGTAAAGGCTTGGATGTCTACGCGAAATGCCCCTGCAAACTTACAATCAGAGGCTATCCGAGATTCTGTTTGAATCCCACCAACGTACCAGCCGATAACGCATAACAAGATGGCAACGATAGACTTAGCCCACCAGTCAAGCACCATATCAACTGCTTTAGATAGATCATTCATCTTTAACGAATACTCCTTCTTTGTTTAGGAAGCCCTTGCGATCCTTGATCTGCTCGTAGGCTGACTGGAAGCATTGTTTTAGATCGACATCTTCAATAGCAGCAACCATAGTAAGGCATACAAGAACGTCCCCAAGTCCATCGATAATTCCGTCACGGTCTCGCTTGGTAATCGCATCGGCTAACTCTCCCATCTCAGAAAAAGCCTTCAATAGCTGCGTCTTAGCGTCAGAGTTCTGAATAATCCCTCGATCAGTACCCCATCTAATTACTTCAAGTTCAGTTATGGTAAAACTGCTCATAGGAAGCTCTCAATCTCAACGATAGGCATATTGAAAGCCTTGTGAATGGCTATCTTAGTCTCTGCCGATACGCCATTGTGACCGTTACGAATCTTGCTAATCGTAGGCATGGATACGCCTATCTTTAGGGCTAGTTGACGGTCGTTCTTGATCTTGTGTGTTTCTTTCAAATAGTCCAACAGTTTCATTTTCTCTCCTGAGTTAATGCCCGTCTTTCCGGGCTGTCATCATGCGTGTTTGGGCTACCCATGCAGACGGAAGGTAGCTATTCCGTGTGGCTCGGCCTATTACGACCCAAGATGCTGCACTCATCACCAACACGACTGAGGACTGAATCCAGAGAGGTGGCTCAACGCCGTCCGGACGGCAATCATCAATCCTCATGCGTCTTGATCCCCGTCTTTCCGGGGTGTCTGCATACTCACATAGAAGGGGAGACAAGCGTAAAGGAGCTATGCGTATGCTGCGTAGGTTACGCGCCACCTATCGCTAGGCTTAAGGGTGAGGTACTCGCTTCACCAGTTCTATCCTTGACGATTTATTAATCGAAAAGCTGGCATCCGCTTTCCCTCGTAGATCAATAGCAGCTCGTATTACACGAGGCTCCATAACAGCAAGTTGTACAAGTTACACATCGACCAGCATCACAGTATGTGTGATAGGTACAGGTAGCGTAAACAAATGGTGCGGTAACTGCTAACCAAAGTGCGACTAGGTATTTCATAGTTTCTCCTCAGAAAGGCGCATCGGTAAGATCATCGTCCTGAAACTCGACCTTCTTTGCTGGTTTCTTAGTGTCTTTCTCCTTAACCGCTAGAGAGAAAAACTTACCGTTCTTGCCTTCCTTAAGCCAGCCAGAAAGCCAGTAATCCTTGCCATCGATGTTGATCGTGCCGCTATAGTCCGGGTGCTTGTCAGACTGTTTGTTAGTGTTGCGACCCAACATACCGCGATTAGTGTTGTCGTATTCCATGATTATCCTTTAGTAAATTTCTTGATTGCTGATCGTTGCTTGCTATCCAACAGAGACCAGAGTGCAGTCTTCCAATCTGCATCTAGTCCTAGAGAATTGATGTACTCCACAGCGTCTGCTACCTGATCCTTGTGAATCATTAGGATGATGTCTGCTGCGTAGCTACGAATCTCGTCTTGCGATTCTGAGTCAAGATCGTCGAATACGGACTTAGTAATCGGCTTTGATGACTTAGGTTCGTCTGATCCTGTGGTAGCGTCTAGTGCGTCATGCTCACAGATTGCCAGAGCCATTACCAGCAGATACCGAGTAATGTAGGTAATCGACGCACCTAGATTCTGTACTTCATGGCATCCCTTGAGTTGAGCAGAAGCCATAGGACAGCTGAACTTAGTGCATCCACCGTTGACCGTATCAATGACTCGCATAGTCGCTAGTTCGCTGGTGAACTCTAGCGTATGGCACAAGCCTAGTTCAGCGAATATCGAGTTGACTGTAGGCAGGAAGTCTGTAAGTTCAAAGTACCGATAACCTGCGAACTTATTGTGTCCTGACTTCTTGAGTTCTACGTTCTGGAGCTTAACTCTGGCTTCCTGTAGCTTTTGGTAGACGAGCCATTGCTGCTGTTCTTCTTGTTCCTGTTGACGGTTATCCATTATTTATCCTTTAGCGAATTTCTTATTGAAGATGATATTGTTAGGTTGTGCTTTCTCATTAGTTTGTATCTTTGCAGCCTCCTTTTGCTCTTTGCGAATGCGGTCAAAAGTTTTACGAATGTTTGTTTTGCCAGACGGGACATATTTAAATGAAGGGTCTAGGATTGATGTCATAGGCTGTCCAAGAGTAACGATAGGAGGAGCAACAGAAAGATGACTTTACCAGAATGGCGGTCAATGAAGTCAGCTAGCTTATCGTCTGCTCTGAATAGTTTGTTCATGCTTCTTTCCCCTTAAAGTAGTTTTCTGCTTCCCGGTCTTTGTGTTCCTGATACAACCTGTCCTGATGCTCAAAATACCTATCATCGTCAGTCTCATCGTATGCCGGTAAGTTTTTAGCCTTAACGGTACGGTTAATCATTCCGATAATGAACCGTTGCAGATTGTCACGGAGTTGGATAGGATTTTGATGATGCTGCGACCAAACCCATAACATCTGTGAAAACTCCTCGCCAATATCTGCGGCTGTCATGTGGCAAAGTACATCGTCAGGATGTCCATCCAGTAGCTCGTAAAGTAGAAACTGCTCGAATTCTTGTGCGTTCATATTTATCCCCTAGTAGTTACCGCCACGAAATAGTGCCACAGATTAATAGGTAAGTGCAAATATATTTCTATAAGTAAACCAAATCCCATAGGAACATTCTATTACCAACCGTCAACATTATGAGACAATGAAATACGAGAAAACATTACAAAAACTGAAAGAAACTCAGCCTAAGCTCGATAAGTACCCAGAGCCTAGAAAGACAACACCTAGAGGACAGCCAGTTGAAAGAAGAACCTTCAAAATCCTTAGCAGCAACGTCAAGCGACAAAACTGGAACGACTAAGCAATACCACCACGGCCTACGTTATTGCGCTGGATGTAAGAAGTCCAGATCGTCGGCGCAGTTTAAGGAACATAATGTTTGTAAGATTTGTCAGTTAAGAGAGGTTAAGGTATAGTTTAAGCAGTAGTACACGCTTGGAGGCGTGTTTTGAGTAAGCCTTAGATGAGACTCTGCTGGTACTCACCAGTCCTCCAACGCCCAACTTTGGGTGAGAGTCTCACCTAGGGCTTTTTTTATTGGAAAAAGCTATGTTGAAATTTAGAGCAACAGATGATTTAGAGGCCTACATTAGTGATGTTGGTTGCCTTGTTCTGAAGCAAAATTCGTTTATTGAAGGCAAGGAAATTACAATAATAATAACTCCAGAACAGGCCTATGAAGTCGCTCAATTAGTCTTAGATTTTCACGAAGAAATGTGCAATTCGTGGATGGGTGGGTTGAATAAGGAGAGTGACGATGAGTAATCTCCTTATCAATGAGTACCCATTGGTTGTTCTGCCATCGTTGGCGGTCAAATATGGGCTTAATGAGGCCATCGTAATCCAGCAAATTCAGTACTGGTCTCGCAAATTAGACGTTAGTGATGACGGTTTTGCTTGGGTATATAACACGATCCCAGAGTGGAAAAAACAATTCCCATTTTGGTCTGAGAGGACTATTTTTTCTATCCTAAAAAGCCTCCGTGAGGCTGGCATTTTGATCGCTGAAAAGAGAAGTAAAAGTCCTTGGGATCACACTTTGTACTACCGTTTGAACCATGAAATCCTTGACCATACGATCTCGCAAACTTTGCAAGATCGACCTAGAAAGTCTTGCGATAACACTGTAAATACAGAGACTACCAAAGACTACTTCACCGAGTTCTGGTCAGCCTATCCTAAGCGAGTAGCAAAAGAAGATGCTAGGAAGGCATTATCAAAAATAAAACTTACCGATGATCTGTTTGCAAAGATGCTGCAAGCCATCAAGGATCAAGGTTTAGCGTCAATGGACAAGCAATTTGTCCCATTCCCGGCAACTTGGCTGAACAAAAAGCGATGGGAAGACGAAATCACCAAACCTAACGTCAATGTTTCTATGGGGAGACGAGTTCTATGATTGGCGATTTACTAAACAAGCTGGAAAAGGTTAAAGGCTCAAAAGGTCGTTGGGTAGCTTGCTGTCCTGCTCACGTTGACAGATCACCAAGCCTTGCCATAACGGAAACTGACGATGGTCGAATCCTGCTCAAGTGCTTTGCCGGATGTAGTGCCTACGAAATTGTAAAAGCCGTAGGAATGGACTTGACAGACCTATTTCCTAACGACAACAATCTAAGTTCCCTTAAGGAAAAACATTTTAATAAAGCAGTACGCAGACCGTTTTACGCATCAGACCTGCTGAAAATAATCCAATTTGAGGCACTTCTAACGTCCGTAGCGGCGTTTGATTTGAGTCATGGTAGGCAGGTATCGGAAGTAGACAGAAAACGGCTTAAAACGGCTGTATCCAGAATCAACGAAGCCGTTAGTTACATTAACTAGGGGAAACTATGACGATTGAACTAGCGAGAGGAGAGGCTGAGGAACTGCTGAATATTTTACGGATGGTGTACTCAAATCACGAACTAACGAAGATCATCAGTAATCGGCTAGCGGGAGATGTGCTGATTGAGTTCCCACCTGAGCCTGTAGAGGAAAAGCCTGTTGCAGAGTGGAAAGAACTGTCTACCGCAGAGATTAAAGCACTCTGGAACGTAACAAAGAAACCTAGTGAATTTGCCAGTTTACTGCTGGCTAAAGTTAAGGAGAAGAACTATGAATGACGGTTACTACTGCGTTGTTTGCGGCAGGTTCCTGCTTGAAGAAGATGGTGTGATCGTGCATGACGATGTGCCGCACCCTTTAGATATGGACTTTGGAGATGAGGAGAAGCCGCAATGAGTGGAAATCATAATAAATACCAAAAATCAATACAGAAAATTGCTCAAGAACCTGATTACGAAAAGCGTTTATCACTAGCGGCAGAGTCAATGGGAGAGAATGTACTCTCAATGATTAAGCACATCTTACGAAAGCATGATGCAGCAATTATTGAGGCTTCCTTTGAAGCTATTGAGGCAGCAGTTAAAGAAGAAAGACGATCCATCATTCGAGTGCTAGAAGGTGGAATAGTCGAAAAAGAACACGTTGAATATCCGATGAACGCAGCATTGGATTGGGCGATTGCAGCCATTGAGGAGAGGGGTATATGAAACCTATTGCGTGGATAAAGATTCGAGAGCTATCGTATATGCAAGCCGTTCAAGAGCAAGGTGCAACCGAGTGGAAAACCAATCTTGGCCTGAATCCTGAGCCAGATGACGAGGGTTTGTACACAGAGACGCAGGTGCAGAAGATGTGGGAGAGTTTCGAGCAGTCCGTTACTGACCCAGAAAACCAACCAAGCCAGTACGGTACGGTGCTGATGAAAGAATGGCAGGGGCTGACGGATGAGGAGAAGTCAGAGATTTACAACAGGAACTACAACCTGTACGCACATGATATGCACATCGGCGATTTCTTTCTGATTCAACAAGCCATCGAAGCAAAACTAAAGGAGAAGAACAATGAGTCTTGAGGCGAGAGCGATAGAACTAGACGAGGCTAGGAAGGCTCGAATCCTAAAGTCGGAGAGTATTGACGTTGAGAAGTATCTACATTCCAACGACGTAACGATACGGGTCAAGAAGGCCTCTGACTGGTTAGATTCCATCAAAAAGGCTTACCTATCGGAAACGGTAGAAAAGAAAGTCGTTATGCCTTGGCCTAAGACACATGATTCTTTTGCCTATCGTGAGGGTGAAGTAACTGTCTACGCGGGTTCTAACGGTGGCGGTAAGTCGCTTATCACGGGTCAGATAGCGTTGAGTCTGGTCAAGCAGGGTCAGTCGGTCTGCATAGCATCGTTTGAGATGAAGCCTGAACGGACGCTACAGAGGATGCTTAGACAGTTTTCCGGGGAATCCTTGGATGATCCGTTGACTAACGACAGGGCAGGATTTATCACGAAGATGGTTGACCGGATGGACAAGTTTCTATCCGACAAGATGTACCTGTACGACCAGCAGGGAACTACATCACCGGAGAAGGTGATTGCTATGTCCAGATACTGCGCCATCGAGCTAGGGGTCAAGCACATCGTTATCGACAGTTTGATGAAGTGCGTCAAGAACGAGGATGACTTCAACGGTCAGAAGTCGTTTATCGACGAGCTAACGGCATTGGCGAGGGATCACAACGTACACATTCATCTAGTCCACCATATCCGCAAGCAGCAGACGGATGAGACACAGCCGAATAAGAACGACCTGAAAGGGTCTGGAAGTATCTCGGATCAGGTGGATAACGTCTTTTTGGTTTGGAGAAATAAGAAAAAAGAAAACCAAAAGAACCGGGGTGAACAGATAGACGAGACACAGCCAGATACCTTCCTAATGTGCGAGAAACAGAGGAACGGGGATGGTCAGGAGTGGTATGGACTTTGGTACGACAGTCTAAGCCAGCAGTTTGTGGAGAGGATAGGAGCGAGAATTGACTTTGATAACCGAGGAAGTTTTAAGGCATAGGTGTGAAGTTCGTGCTGTATTAGCGATGAGAACAGAAGACAGGGGCAAGGCGATGGACTATCTAATCAAGGTAAAAGAGGCTAGGCGAGAGAAGCTAGAGAAGGATTGCCGAGACCAGTGGGAACGTGGAAACCGAGGCAAATGGGGGGATTGGCGTGGTCTATAAACGGGTTGACTCAAATCAAGTCCAGATTGTTAAAGAGCTAAGACGCTTGGGTATGGAAGTCGAGCATCTTCACGGGGTAGGCAAAGGCTGTCCCGACATCTTAGTAGGTTGGAAAGGCAAAAACTGTCTGTTGGAAATAAAGCGGGACGATAAGGCCAAGCTAACCCCGGATCAGGTGCTATGGCATCACTCATGGAAAGGTCAGGTAGCTGTTGTCACTAACGTAATTGATGCGGTTAAAGCGGTAAAAGAGGTGTGCCGAGAGCCATGAAGACCATAACGATAACGGATGAAGATTACGATTTATGCGTAATGGTTGCAGCCATGAGGAATATGGTTTCTAGGGCTAGCAATACCAAAGACCGGCAAATGGGCAATCAGTCTGCGCTAGAGACAGACTTGACAGGGATCATTGGCGAGTACGCATTTTGTAAGCTACACAATATTTTTCCAGACTTAATCGCTAAAACTAGGTCAGGGTCTTACGACTGTCTTTTCAAGGGACAGCGCATTGACATAAAAACAACTAAATACAAAGACGGTAGGTTACTGGCAACGACCAAGCTAAACGACGATGTAGATGTCTATGTGCTGGCTATCGTTAATGGCAAGAGCGTAACTTTTCCCGGATGGACGAGAAAGAGCCAGCTAATCAAAGAGGAAAACTTAAAGAACTTAGGGCATGGAGAAACCTACGTCATGGATCAGGAGAAGCTAAACCCTTGGAAATAGCCGGGATAGGATTTACCTATAGCAATACATTTACCTATAGAAATATATTTGTTGACGCTCCGAAACAGTTTTGAGAAGATACGTCCATACCGCAGCACACAGCGGGATTTCTAAGGGGAACAAAATGGGAATCGTAAAAGCTAGCATTTTTCAAGAGACCAACGGCTACGGCAAAACTTTCTTTATCGGTGAGTGCGAGGCATTGCCAATCCGCACCAACATTGCCGAGTTACAGGGTGAGTTAGTCGAGTTTCTTGGCGATACGCGACAGGATGTGATTGAGCAAATTATCTCAGCCTTAAAGTCTCGCGGTATGTCAGGCAAGTTGCGTATTATTTAATTAACAATCCGGGGGAAACCCCGGTTTTTCAAGGGGAGCAACATGGAATCTATCAAAATCGAAGGCGTAACACGGCACACAGGAATCTACGTCGATACGATAGGTAAAGACGTATGGATTAACGTGATGTTGAGCAACGGTAGTGCGAATCTCTGCATAACGCCGGAGAACGCTGAGAAGCTAATCGAGGCAATCCGAGTCGCTATCGGGCAGGTGGAATATGCAAGTTAATCCGCACGAAGCAATCGATTTCATTTACAAAAACTCTACGGCTTACGCTAAGGCTAAGGCTGAAGTTACCTACCTTGAGGAGTTTCGTAAGAGCAAGAAAGCAATTCTGTTCAGTCAGGCTATCGGGAATACGGTAGCTGACAGGGAGAATCAGGCTTACGCTCACCCAGAGTACCAAGCCTTGTTAAAAGGCCTTCAGGCGGCTGTAGAGGCTGCTGAGGAGCTTAGATGGCAGTTGATAGCGGCACAGGCTCGGATCGACGTATGGCGGTCTCAGGAGGCTTCTAATCGGACTATGGATAGGGTGACACAATGACTAGAGATGACATCAACAAGTTGATACAGGAACACGGCTTGTTTCACGGCGCGATGGCGTTAGGGGTAGTGATGGATGCTGGACATTTGGAACACTTTGCCAACCTAGTCGCAGCAATAGAGCGTGAGGAATGTGCCAAGGTCGTTGAGCAAGCTGGCATAGATGGATACGGGACTTTAGCTGCTGCTGTATTGGTGAGAGAAAGGGGTAAGCCATGACTGACCTACAATATAACGTACCAGACGATAGCAATTTGGCACAATGTGAATATTGTGGCTGGGTAGTAGACTGGGATGAGGTTCCGAGGGCTAGGGACTTATCAGGCGAGATTGTTACCTGCTGCGAGGAATGTAACGAGGGCGAGTCGTTTGTAAATTATCCGTCTAAGAGGTTCAATGTACAGAAGCAAGAAGTTACTTGAGAGAGCTAGACACCTACCTTGTCAGCATTGCGGCAAGGAGGACGGAACGGTAGTAGCAGCCCACTCGAATCAGTTGCGAGATGGGAAAGGAAAGGGTATAAAGGCTAGTGATTTTAGGATTGCTAGCCTTTGTTTTTTATGCCATTTCGAGCTAGATCAGGGCAAGAATCTTTCCAAGCAGGAACGTGTAGAGATGTGGGAAGAAGCTCATCGAAAGACCATAGGCTTACTTTTTGAACGTGGTTATCTGGAGGTCGTATGAAGAAGACGAAATCTGAAAAGAAGATGAGCAAGGTTTACAACGAATTTAAGGAAGGAACCTTACATTCAGGTAAGGGTGGCCCTGTCGTTAAGTCTAAGAAACAAGCAGTTGCAATTATGCTATCCGAAGGTGGCAAAGCAAAAAAGGCTAAGAAATGAAGGCCGGACTCTACAGTAATATCCACCGAAAACGTGAACGTATCGCTGAGGGTTCTGGCGAGAAAATGCGTAAACCGGGTTCTAAAGGTGCGCCAACTGCTAAGGCGTTTAAGGAATCAGCTAAGACAGCCAAGCCGAGGAAAAAATGAAGAACGGTCAAAAGAAATCTGACAAAGAGTTGCTAAAAGAGTATCTCGACGAAGAAAAAGAAAAGAAAAAGAACGGTGTTAATGAAATAGAAATCGAGATCAAGATTCCTATGGGTAAGAAAAAACGAGGGAAAGGCAATGGCGATTAAGCGAGGCAAAGAGGAGTTTGCTGGTTACAACAAGCCGAAGCGGACTCCTAGTCATCCTACAAAAAGCCATGCAGTTTTAGCGAAGTCTGGTGACGAGGTGAAGCTCATTAGATTCGGTCAACAGGGCGTTTCAGGGTCTCCGGCTAAGGAAGGTGAGTCGGCGGCAGATAAAGCCCGTAGAGCCTCATTTAAGGCTCGTCATGCGTCCAATATTTCTAAAGGCAAGATGTCAGCCGCTTATTGGGCAGATAAGGTTAAGTGGTGAGCCATCAGAGCCAGCTAGACTTTGTTGCTAGCGTCAAAAAACAATTCCCACAGTATTTCTTTGAGTCCAAGGTCTTAGAGGTCGGAAGTCTGGACATTAATGGTTCCATCCGTCAATTCTTTGTGGCTTGCGACTATACCGGGGTTGATCTGGGTGAAGGCCGAGGAGTTGATGTGGTGGCTAAGGGTGAGGAGCTTGACTACCCTGATGATAGTTTTGACGTTGTGGCTAGCTGCGAGTGTTTTGAGCATAACCCTGAATGGGTAAAGACCTTTAATAACATGGTCAGGATGGCTTCAGGACTGGTTTTCTTTAGCTGTGCTACTACGGGCAGGGCTGAACATGGAACGAGGCGTACAAGCCCGGACGATGCGCCATTTTGCGGGGATTATTACCGGAACCTAACGGAGCAGGACTTTAGGGAAAACTGCGATCTGAGTAAGTTTGAAGTATATGAATTTATAACTAATTATAACCCCGCAGACTTATACTTTTGGGCGATATGCAAGCAATCGTAATCTGTACGGTGAACAATGTCGGCATAACGGTGCTGCTGGAGTCTATTCGCGTTTATGGTAACAAGTTGCCCGTATACCTTTGTTCTAATAATTTGGGACTCTGGGCTAGAGCAAGAGAGATCACAGAAAACCTTATCTACCGACCCAATCCTGCTACCAATTTCGGAGATGCTTATAACGCAGCCGTTGACTACGCCTTTGAACATGGCAAGTTTGACTCATTAATTTTAGCTAACGATGATGTGGTTCTTAATCCAGATACGCTATCGTTAATGCGGGAAGATGCGGGAATTCTGGAGTCTCGTGGCGTGAAATACGGATTCTTAGGTGCTAGGTCGGACTATGTGTTGCCGGATCAGAACATCAGGTTTCCGGTAGACGGGGATAGAAGGGCAGGGTTGAAGTGGGAGAGTGAGCATCAGATCAAGCTGACTCCGGTCATTGCGCCTATTTTCGCGTCGATAAGCCGGGAAGCATGGGAAGTCGCTAAGTTTCCAAGTACTAATTGGTATTCAGATAATATAATATGCCATGACTTGAACGTGGCGGGTTATCAGCATTTCGTCAGCAGGGCTTATGTGCATCATGCAGGAAGCCAGACGGTAGGTGTTGATTTCAAGAAATGTCACGAAGAACCGAGGGCGTGGATACTAGAGAATCGCGCCGATATGTACGAGGCTATCTATGGCTGAGTTTCGCAAATTGCCTACACAGGCAGAGCTACAGCAAATGCTCTTTATGGAGTCGATGCGGGTAAAGACTCCGCAGGAGATTGCTCAGGAGAATCTAGCCAAGGGAACGACGATTAAGCCGATCCCTGAGAACGTCTTTCAGAAGATGGCTGGTGGTGCTAGAACGGCTGGAGAGTTCGTTAATCGTGCTGGAACAGCGGCAGACGTAGCGAAACTATTTCCCGGCTACACAGGTCAGAGTACCGTAAATATCCCGACTAGCTTTAACTTTGCGCCTAAGCAAGCTCCCACGGGTGAGATTATCCCCGGTGGATTGCAGACTCAGCCTGTCCAAGTAAACCAGTTGCTCAAGGCGATCAAACCTGCTGATGTATTGGGCATTTCAGGGGCAGAGAGGGCTTATACGGATGTTGGTCTAGGCAAGGCTCCACAGCCGCTAGATGTGCTGGATGTAGCTGGACTCGGTGCGATTGGATACGGTGCAGGAAAGACTGCTCTAAAGGCTACGAAGGGTGTTCCGGTAGGCTTGAGTATTCAGGAGACTAAGGGATTACTGGAAACGGCTCCTAAGTCGGACATTGGCTTTTATAGTGCTGTGGAACAAGCGGCACTAGCGACCCCAAGGAAGTCAGGAACAGGTCAGGCTTTCCTAAATGACATTTCTAAAGGTCAGGATGTTAGGGCTGATGAGATTAAATGGATGGGTCTGGATGATTTCTTGAAGGGTAAGCAGAATGTTACTCGTCAGGAGGTTCAGGACTACATTGCCAATAATCGCGTAGATGTTCAGGAAGTAAAGTCAAAGATACCAAGGCTTCCGGGTGAGAAGATGCCGGGGGATGAAGGTGCATTCTTGCCGAAGTTCGGTCAGTACACATTGCCGGGGGGTGAGAATTACCGTGAGTTGCTGCTGACAATGCCGCAAAAAACAGCACCATTTGACCCGTCGAAAGTGCAAATCTATAGAAATAGAACTTCCCAAACACAAGGCACTTACACTATTAAATATGGTGATAACGTGGCAGGGCCATTTGTTGATGAAATAAATGTGGCAGATGACTATGCAGGGATGTCTGACGATGCGATTAGGGGAGTTGCCAAATTACTATATAACCAAGGAAATGAATTATCTGGCATTAAGCCAATGTCAGGGGGATATAAATCTCCGCATTTTTCGGAGCCAAATATCCTAGCCCATCTACGAGTCAATGACAGAGTAGACGCTGACGGTAAGAAAATGTTGCTAATTGAAGAAGTGCAGAGCGACTGGCATCAGGCTGGTAGGGATAAGGGGTATAAGGCTTTGCCAGAGGGTGCAAAAATTGTAGATGAAGATGGCTGGTTCGAGGTGCGAACAAAAGAAGGTAAGTTTTTAGGAAACGGTGGGAACACGGCTGAAGAAGCGAAAGCTAGTGCTATTGATTTCCTTTCAGGGGATCGTGTACCAGATGCTCCATTTAAGGATACTTGGTATCAACTAGCCCTAAAGAGAGCAATCCAACACGCAGCAGAGAACGGCTATGATCGTATCGGATTGACAACAGGTGCAAGACAGGCAGAGCGTTTTGATCTGAGTAAGCAGGTTAATAAAATCGATGTTGAGGCTGTTGATGAAGTCCCAAATCTTTACTTTGTTGATGTTGATGTTGTTGGCGGTCAACGAATGAATCTGGAAGTTGAGAATGGGATTGTTAGAAACGACGAGTTTCAAGGTAAGCCGCTACGAGATGTTGTCGGAAAAGAAATAGCTGACAAAATATTAGGTGTTGAACGAGGCAATATGCAAAGATTCGAGGGCGATGATTTGCGTATCGGCGGCGAGGGAATGAAGAAGTATTACGACGAGATATACCCGAAGTTCTTAGATAAGTACGGTAAGAAGTGGGGAGCTAGGGTAGGTGAGACTAAAGTTAATGCTGATGGTATGCAGGAGCCAATCCGATACATAGACATAACACCAGAGATGAAGGCAGGAGTTTCTAAAGGACAGCCGCTATTTATGGCAGCACCAATAGGAGCAGGATTACTAGGCAGCGAGAGCATGACACCTGAGAGGTAATGCAAAAATGGAAACAGATAAGGTTAAAGAAACTCCTAAAATCGGTGAAGGCCTAGCAGGGCCGGGAAGACCAGCAGGAGTACCTAATAAGAGTACTACGGTAGTGCGTAATGCTATTGCTACTTTGCTAGAGAAGAACGTGCCTTACATGGACAGATGGCTCCAGAGGGTAGCTGAGGGCGATGAGGTGCTAGGATTAAAGCCTGATCCAGCCAAGGCACTAGACCTAATGCAGAAGCTATCTGAGTACCATATACCTAAGCTGGCTAGGACAGAGGTAACGGGTAAAGATGGGGAAGCCCAAGAACACATAGTGAGATGGGGAGGACGGAAATGAGCTATAAGCCAGTAAATTGCCCGATGTGCAGCGCGTTCCTAGTGAACAACAAGTGCCTGAACTGCGGATACGTTAAGTGACTGAGATAGCAGCCAGATTCGAGTCTAAAGTCGAGCGTGTTCCGTTCATGCCTTGTTGGATATGGACAGGGGCGGCAAACGAGCATGGCTATGGCGTAATAGGCCGTGGAAGGCGTGGCGAGGGTAATGAGAAAGCCCACCGACTTGCGTATCGGCTGTACAAGGGAGAAATCCCAGATGGCAAGATAGTCCTGCATAAGTGCGGTAATCCATTTTGTGTCAATCCAAGCCACCTAGAAGCAGGAACCTACAAAGAAAACTCGGCTGATATGCTGCGTATGGGTAGGCATTTCATCCCAGATAATTCGGGCGAAAATGCTAGGTGGGCGAAGCTAAACGAGGAACAGGCACGAGAAATCCAAGCGGCTAAAGGCGGTAAAAAGGGGACTGGGACAGCATTAGCTAGGAAGTTTGGCGTTCACAAGTCAACGATTTATCAGATATGGGCAGGGGCAAATTGGAAGAAATCCTGATTCCGTACGATCCTAGACCGCACCAGCACGAGCTACATGATGCGCTAGACAATCAGCGGTTTGTTGTTGCCGTTATGCACCGTCGTGCTGGCAAAACAGTAGCCGCAATCAATCACCTTATCAAAGCCGCGATAGAGTGCGACAAGCCTAACCCACGGTTTGCCTACATAGCACCTACCTACAGCCAAGCCAAGAGAGTCGCTTGGGATTACCTACTAGAGTACACAAGGCCGCTTAATGCAACTGCCAACATTGCTGAGTTACGTGTTGATTTTTGGGGGCGTAGGGTTAGTCTTTACGGGTCTGACAATCCTGATAGCTTGCGCGGTCAGTACTTTGATGGCGTGGTTATCGACGAGGTGGGCGATCAGAATCCACGTATTTGGAACGAAATCCTCAGACCTGCTCTTGCCGACCGTCTTGGGTGGGCTTGCTTCATTGGCACTCCTAAAGGTGCTAACCATTTCGCTGAATTAGCCGATAGAGCTAAGTCTGAGGAAGGCTGGAAGTACCTAGAGTACAAGGCTAGTCAGACCAAGATACTGCCTGAGTCCGAGCTAAAGGCTGCCTATCGAGAGATGGGAGAGGACAAGTACAACCAAGAGTTCGAGTGTTCCTTTAACGCAGCGGTCGAAGGGTCTTACTATGGCAAACTTGTTAACGACCTTGAGAGGGATCATCATATTACTGATTTTCCTCGTGACGATCTCTGCCGTAGCTTTACTGCATGGGATTTGGGCATGGGTGACTCTACAGCTATATGGGTTGCTCAAGTGGTTGGTAAGGAAATCAGACTCCTTGATTGCGTCGAAAACCATGGGCAGGCGTTAGACTGGTACGTCAACTGGCTAAGAGACAACAAGTACGAGGGATTCACCCATATCCTTCCCCATGACGTACAGGTTAGGGAGCTAGGCACAGGCAAGAGCCGTAAGGAAGTGCTAGAGGAAGCAGGACTATCCATAACGGTTGCGCCTAGATTGCCTGTAGCCGATGGGATTCAGGCTGTCAGGAGACTGTTGCCTAGATGCTGGTTCCATCCGAGGACTAAGCAGGGATTGGATGCCTTGCGGAACTACCGCCGGGAACATGACGAGAGACGGCAGATATTCTATGAGAAGCCCCTCCACGACTGGTCATCACATTTTGCGGACGGGTTCAGATACCTAGCGATAGGTCTTGACGAGGGCGATAGTTCATGGCAGACATCGTTGCCAATTTCAACGAAATGG
>Ga0315906_10005637_pt1 | contig 15708 bp, 14 predicted proteins | sample LakEriMetagenome_4_FD_203526 | JGI IMG/M metagenome (GOLD analysis project Ga0315906, IMG submission 203526) | Freshwater fungal communities from buoy surface, Lake Erie, Ohio, United States - Buoy 2 MA122 | ecosystem: Environmental > Aquatic > Freshwater > Lake > Lake biofilm | place: USA...
TTTTGAATGTTTGATTTTGCTAAATAACTTAACTCCCCACTCAAAAAAGCAAAGTTCAAAGCACTTGAATACTGAGGTAACGGATAAAAGTCTTGACCAATACAAGGTAACTCATATATAAATAACTGCTCTAATTCTTGATTTAATGGATTATAAGGCACTATTTCCTCTACATCTATACGTGTAGACCAATCCTCACAAATAAAGTATGTTTGACCGTCTCTTGAACGTCTTATTTTTTCCGGTGATAGGTTATCAATTCGTTTTAATTTTCCACGTTCTGAAAAACACAATCTAAAATATACGCGGTTATGAATTACAAGTTGTTTTGTAACTATTGCAGCAGTCTTTTTTAGCTTTAATTTCTTTTCAAATGCGTACAAATCTAATTTTTCCTCATTTGTAAGTTTCTCAATGATAATGTTAAACCCACCACCAACGACAGCGTTAACTTTGTAATCTACAATAGCACCATGCAAAGGCGAAGTGTAATACATTTGATTTAAAACCTCCGGATATAAGTTATCCTGTCCGAATGGAATGTAACCAGCAACCTGATAACGACCATTTACATAAGGTAGTGCGAGATTTGCACCGCCAATTTTAACAAATGGTGTACTGAAAGATTGATAACCCTCCACAACTTCAACACTTTGCTTTTCACTTTTAGAAAATATATTGTACCATGCCATAATTAATCGTAAATTGAGTTTATAACTGCTCCCGAAACAACCATACGACCCTCTTCGATAATAATTCCCGTAGTGTCTTCAATCGTTACCGGTGCAATTAATGATTCATAAACAGAATAAGTGTACTGTCCTTTTGTTAATTCAACATCAACCGGCTCATCTAATAAGAATTGATTAAACCTTTCAGGATACGTTGAAATATCCGCTGTCGTAAATAAAATTGGATCGCTTTCCGGATTCATTTCATTTTGAAACACGAATAAATAAAAAGGATTTGTTAACGAACTAACCTCTGAAAGTGTTAATACGATATTGTTTACTTCATCCTTGTTTATGTAAATCATAACTATATTAAATTAGTTCGTCTTTTTGTTTAAAAAAAAAGCACCCCGAAGAGTGCTAATTTTGATAAGAGTAAGCGAATTAAATAACAGATAATACAGTTGACTCAGTTACCTCATAGGCTAAAAAGTCATTTTGTGCTAATAGTGTAACACTGTATTTCGAACCGTCTGCTCTGGCCGTTCCAGAACCCTCAGCCGATGCTGTTAATTGTAAGAATGGAAAATACCAATACTTACCATTTGCATCTTGTACGATTGCATTCAAATACTGTTGACCAGCACCCAAAACTTTAATAGCTTGTGACTTCGATTGGTCACGTCTATGGAACATTAAAGTAATTGTTTGAGTGTAATAAGACGAACCATTGATTAAATCAATCGCAGCTTCTTCAGTATAGCTTCCCGTGTTTCTTCTGATTTCAAATTCAGTGTAAACGTTTGCCGGATTTGTTAATGTAATTGAATCGATAGTCCACGTTAACGTTGGGTTTAAAGTGAATGTATCAATGTTATCTTGTTGGTTTATCCACACTTTGTAGATTCCCCCGGAGTTGTTATCGCATGATTTTACGATTCCCTCTAATGCTTCACATGACATATTTATATTTTTTTTTATGTTTTACAAAAAAGGGGCGAGGTTATCCCCACCCCTTAAATTATTTATTAGTTAATGATTAATCAAAACAATCAGCCCAAACAGCGATTTGCTCAGGATTTGTGTAATAGAAACCAGCTTTAACATTTGCACGTGTACGGATATAAGGCTCAGCAACTGAATCAGTCAAATTAACTGCTTTCAATGCTTTTGAATCTCCCTCTGCATCAAATGCGTAGATTAAATCGTCTTTCAAAGATGCAACGATTGTGTTGTCAGGCATACCCTCACAAACTACAACTTTAATTCCTAAGAAAGTCAATCCCAAAGGTAAAGTTACATAAGTCAAAGTGTTACCAGATGCAGCAGCAAGTTCGTATGCAGCAGCTACATTTGAAGAAACTCTGAAACGTAAATCAGCTTTTTTGAATCTTACAGATGCCGGAAGTCCATTAAGTACCGCTTCAAAAGTAGTTAATACATTTGAAGAATCAACTGCTCCACCACTTGTGTAAGCAAGGTTTGCACCGTCTCCACAAAGTTTTACTAAATAACCGTCACAAAGTGCCAACAAAGCATTCTCACTTGTTGTATCACCTTGCCATCTGATTAGCTCGATATCCTCTTCGATTTGTTTTGCCATTTCTCCCCAGTAATAGTTCATGAAAGACGGTACAGAAAAATCGCCATTAGAACCTTGAGTCATTTGCAAAGCCACGAAAGATTGCTCTAAGTCAAATTGACAGATTTGAGCCATTGCAGAGAATGCACAAACATCAATATCAATAGCATTCAATGAATCATTTGGAGCAGTAAAAGCACAAGTCGAAGCCTGTAAGATTGAGCCAAATGTTACGTTACCAAGTTTTGTACGAGATTTAATTCCCGGCAAAGCACGATAAGTGTCTGCTACATCAGCAGTTAAATAAGCACGAGAATAAAACTCGTTAGGATTCGGACACAACAATGCGTTTGTTTCAATATCCAAATCAAATTTTAATTTTCTTTCCATTTTTATTGTTTGATTTTAATTAATTACTTAGTTTATTTAATGCACTGAATTTTTCAGCCATTGACATTTTTACCTCAGATTTAAGTTCAATTTCCTCTTCGGATTTTTCCACTAACATTTCCTCAATTTGAGTTTTTAAGTCAGCGATAATTTTTAATAAATTGTTTACTTGCTCTTCAAGAACTGGTGTAACGATAGCCAAAACAGCTTCTGCATCCGTTGCCGGGTCAACTGCCATTTTTTCTTCTTTTACAACCTCTTCTGTTGCAAGTTCTTCGGGTGCCGGTTGCTCATCAATCGGTTCGGTTTCGGTTGTTACTTCCTCTTCGACAACTGATTCACTTTCCATTGCAACCTCTTCTTTCGGTGCATCTTTAATCTCGATAATTTCTCCGCCTTTTACAACGTAGACTTTACCCTCGATTAGATGTTCGCCATCAGGTAACTTCATATTATTTAATTTTAAGTGATTACTTAATTTAAGACCCAAAAACCCCTCAATAGAAAATCCAATTTGCTCATTACCAACTAATTCATTATAGTATTCTTTGTCAGTAATTTGAGCAGTTAGCATCAACGTGCCTTTAGGAACTTCGATTCCAAACGTTGTAAACGCTTTATCATATTGTGGATTGTCTACTATCCATGATTCAAGAATAAAAGCTGGAACCGTTTGTGCTTGGTCATGTTCTAAGTTAAATACATCGCGGTTCTTTAAATCTTGCATGAACTTAACATGGATTTGTTCTATTGTTTCCGCTGTAAATTGCACGTAATACTCGCCCGTTTCGTCATCCCGTCTATATATTTCCATTGGAATCATTGCCGGTGCTGTTACGCGGTATTTTACGTCATCCGCAAATAACATTTTGGCATCATGGTTGAATGCCATACCCTTAACTTTAATAGCCGGATTTGAAGTAAAAGCGATTTGTTCAATGCCTAATTCTTGACCGTCTGAATACTCAGGGTCAATCGTGATTTTATAAACCGGTAGGTCTTTGGTCATGCCTATATTAAATTTTATTTATATTTGTTCAAAAATTATAAATATGATTGAAGTGTTAGGTAGGCAAATAGCCAATAAAATGAATGAAATTACTGTTGAGGAATTTGAAAAGATTTCTGCAATACATAACGATTCCGAACTTGACAACGTGGAAAAGCATATTCGTGTTTTTGAAGTTGTTGGAATAGACGAAGAGGAATGGGATGACTTTAATTATTTCGTTGAAAAGACCCGAGAATTTAATACTGACAATTACGAAAAAAAAGAACCAATCGGAGAAATTGAAATTGACGGATATACCTACAAAGCTGAATTAAAACTATCTGTAAAAGATACAAAGCTAATTGAAAAGCTAATCAGTAAAACAAATAAACATAACGTTGCTGATATACTCGCTATCATGTTTAAACGTACCGATTTGAGCAATACAGAACACTATGCCGATGCCCACTTAAAACACAAAGCAAAATTATTTAGAATGCAACCCGCTGAAATTGCTATCCCTTATATAACATTTGTAACAGAAACAATTTCAAATCATGCTAATAAACAAGCTGCCGACAAAGTGGAATCAAATAACGATTGAACAATTTCTTGAACTTAGAAACTTAGAAAAGTCAGACGGTGTTTTTAGCTATCAAATTGATTTGATTTGCACCTTATTAGATGTTTACCCAGAACAGTTTGACGATATTACAATACAAGAACTTGATGAGTATATAAGCAAAATAAAGTTTATAAACTCGGAGCCACCAAAACAATATCTTTCAGAATTTGATAAGTTTAAATTGAAGCCATTATCTAAGTTAACACTTGGAGAGTTCATTTCTTTGGAATCATATTTCTCTGATGACTATGTAAAGAAACTACCAAACATTATCGCAATACTTTATAGGCGGTTTCGTGTTAATGAATGGGGCGATAATACCCTCGAACCTTATAATTATAATTCAAATGACCGTTTAGATTGGTTTCTTGATTTTCCTATTACGCACGTTTACGGAATACTTCCGGAATACATGAAATTTAGAGAATCTATTATTGACCAATACCAAAACCTTATGGATGAAACAGAACAAGACGATTATGAGGAAACAGAACAGCTGGATGCTGAGGAACGCAAAGCAATAGATGACGAGAAACGACAAAAAAAATGGGCTTGGGAACAACTTATATGGTCGCTTTGTCAAGAGGATTTAACTAAGTTTAATGCTGTTTGTGAATTACCTTTAATTCTTGTATTTAACTTTTTAGGAATGAAAAAAGAATTGAACATTTAGTATTCCAATGCAGACCAAAACTCACCAAATAACGGATTAAAGTCATAGATTACGTTTTGCTTTTTACGTAGCATTGCACTCACTTGAACTAATGGATATTTTTGTGTTAAAAAAGCTAAATACTCGGCATACATTTCACTAATAATACCCTCACTTTCTAAACGATTATTAAACTGCCTAACTAAGTGATATGGTTCTATTGTTATTGTACCGTTATTTAAAAACCCAAAGTAATATGCAGCCAGTATTTCGATTCTTAAATTACCCTCAGTTGTAAATTTAGCATTAATACGTACCGATTCATACAAAGTACCGGTATCAATCAAAGCATCCTCTTTGATAACTTTTTTAAGAACACGTGCTGCCTTGTTTCTTATTTTATATTTAAGTCTGAATTCTGCTGCTGGCATACCTATATTAAAATTAATCTCCTATTTGTTCAGGAACTTGACAATCTGTATAGTTTCCAATAGTACAAGTAACTGTCATTACCCACCCCGCTGCATAATCTAATAAATCGTTATTTAAAGGTCGCATTGTTGGCGGTGCCATTATATCTATTGAATAGTCATTACTATCAGTAAACCATACATAAAAGTCATTTAATATCAAATGGCAATCACTTAGAATTACGTTTATATTTGCTCGGTCTTTTTGTATGATATCCATACAATAAATTTCAAGTTGAATATCAGTAGTAAACCCCTCTACTCCCGGTGTTGCATCTATTGGAGCAATATAAACCAAAGGATACTTTTCGTCTTTCGTTGCGAAATTAGGCAACTGTTCCACAAAGTCAGAACCTACCTTTTTAACTTGCAAATGATTGTTATAAAATGTTGATATTTTATTTATTAAACTTTGGTAGCTTATCATAACGTTGCGTTTTTATTGATTTTAGCGATTTTATTTTGCGTGTTTGTTAGTTCAGTTTCACTTACCACCGCTTTAACTGTTATTTCGGTTGTTTGTGTTTGACCATTTGCACCTACATTATTCATATTATTACCTTGTCCGAATAAATTGAATGACGGTGTCGCTCCAGTTGTCGATGTTGAACTTGCACCCGGTAATGACGGTTGATTAGTGCCACCCGCTCCAGCAGTTGATGTGAATTGTGTTGATGCTATTTTAGCGATATTAGCTGCTGATATAGCAGCGGTTGCAACTAAGTTAGCAATTCCAATCGGATTCGGTACAACTCCAATAGCCAATGGAGCAGAAGCCAAAGATGCTGTAATTGCTTTTCCGGCATCTACAATCGCACCAGCTAATTGTAAAGATTTATTAAACTTAAATTGTTTCTTTGCTAACTCTTCCTCCTCCTTACTGCCTTTTTTAACTTTTGACATTTTAGCTTGAAAAGCAATATCGCCAATCGCTTGAATGGATTTAACTCCAGATTCTGCAATTTGTAAATCGTCCTGAGCAGCTTTTATTTTAGCATCCCGTATTTTTTTAGCCTCGTCTTCTTGTATTTTTATTCTTTCTTCGGATGCTTTTTTATCAATAGCATTTAAATCAGTTTGTAGTTTAGTTGTTAGTATTGTTTGTAATTCTGCATTACCTTCAGCAGCTGCTATTTCTTGGTCATATTTTAATTGGAGTTGTAACTTTTCATAATCAATTTGTGATGACGTTAATTCTTGTAGTCTTAACCATTGTTTGTCTTGTTGTTCTGCTTTTTTAATCAACCCAGCATTATATTCATCGAGTAACTTTTTTTGTTTTTCCTTTTCAGCATCAATTTCAACTTGTGCTTGTTTATCTAATTCAACTTTTAACTGTTCTTTATAAAGTGCTTGTAATCGTTTTCTTTCATTATCAGTTATGTTCAAATTTGTAATTAAATCATCTTGAAGTCTTTTGTATTTTTCATTAATCGTATCGATTTCACGTTTATTGTCATCTTTAATTAATGAAAGTTCAATATCTTTTATCGTTCTTTGCGTTGCCAACCTATCCGCAGCGTATTTTTTAGCTGCCTCAGCCGCTTTTTTATTTGCATCCGCTTGTTTCTTTGCTGCCTCTTCAGTTTCTTTTGCACTTGCCTCAGCTTCTTTTTTAGCCTCTTCGCGTTTCTTGTAATAGTCTTCAGCTACTAAATACTTTCTGTCTCTTTGACCGGCTTCAATTAGTTTCTTTTCCTCTTCAATTTGTTTAGTTAATTCACTTATTTTCTTTTTATCAGCGTCCTCACCTAATTTTAACTCTGCAAATAGTGCTTTGGTTCCACTTGCAACCCGTCTTAATGATTCCTTTTCAATTCCTTTGCTCTTTTTTATTTCCAAATCCAACGTTTCCTGACCCCTTAACTTTGCCATTTTAATTTCAAAGTCATAACTTGCGGTTAATGAATCACTCCGTCTTTTAGAACTTTCAACTACCTTTTCATTCGCAGCAATCATTTTTTCTGCATTCTCTTCGGCTGCATAACTTGTTAAACCTAACCAATCTGTAAGGTCTTTGAATGCCTGAATAACCGCCTTAATAGGGACCATTATCGCATCAAAGATTTTTTCTAAAATTCCGAGTTTATGTAACAATAAAAGAACAGCAGCAACGATTGCAACGATAACAGCAACTAATAAAAATATAGGATTTGTCAATAGTGAAATTCCCATTGCTATAAATTGCTTTGTAAGAATACCAACAGTAGAGGCAACGGACATTATTACCGTTCCAAATCCTTTAAATTGAGCAGCAAAATCAGCTGGATTTAATGACTTTAAATTCTGAGTGAATGCTTTTGCTTTTTGACCAGCTTCAGCAAAATCCAAAGACATTAAAGAATCTTTTATCCCTCCAATTCCATTGCTAACTTGCTCAAATTTGGATCCACTTGAAAATACTTTAACTTGGTCGTTTGCATCTTTTAATTTATCCGATAATTCTCCGGCTCTTTCGGATAACTTTTGTATTTGTTCAGGGTCGGTTGCATCCGCTAATTGACCTTTTAAATCTCTTAACTCTTTTTTAATTGCACTTATTCCAGTGACCTTTAAAGGAACTTCTATTTCATTCATATCGTTATGGATAAACTCTTATTTCTATTGATGTTGATGTTAATACGGTATCTGACATGATATTATTAACACTTGTTTGTATGCTTACATTATCATTATTTGTTCTGTCAAATATATATGCCGGGTCATTTATAAACGGAATAGTCCCCATTAATAAAAATGTTTTATTCAGTGTAAAAGCACCTATTAATGTACCAAAATAAACCCCAACTCCTGCCCGCGTCCATACAATATCGCCAATTGTATTTTCTAAAATAGTAACGGTTGGAGCCAATGTTCCAGTTTGACTAATTGTAGCAACGTATTTTTTATAAGTAGGTAATACAACTCCAATAGGCTGACCGTTTATAGTTTCTGTTACTCTTAAATTTGTAGTCGTTACTCCGCTTTCACTTACTGTTTGGTTATCTCCAATTACAATACCACTTAACCCGCTACTCACTACATTACCTTTTCCATATATTTCAAAACTACCAGCACTCAAATTAACGTTTGATTGTACTCGGTTTATTTTAAGCATATCCTCATCCCCTTTTGGAGTATTTACATCGCCAATGAAAATAGGTCTTTTTATTTTTAATGGAGCTGTTTTAATATCGGAATCAATACTTATTAATTCAACCTTTGTTAACGTTTCATCGTTGGCATTATAATCAATTACTCGGTTGATATTCCACCAACTGTTATCAATCCGTATTTTGTCATTAAGTTTTAACGTTTGGATATCGTCTTCACGTAGGTAAAAATAAGCTATTAGCATCTTGCCTACATTGATTTGATTAACAGTTCTTCTCCAATATAGGTTGTAAAGATTATTGTTCGTTAAAACGGATGTTTGGTAAAAGTAATAATCACAAAGACCGTAATTAATGTCAAATGTCGGAGTTAATGCGTTATCAAAATGACCCGTTTGAGGATAGTCAGTTAAGCCAGTTGTGCCAATTGTACCTTGTTCATATATATTGAACGGTAAACAAGTTTGCAACCCACCGTCATATAAGATTCTTATATTCGTGTTTGGGGCTGTTCCATTAATTAAAGGCAAATAAGCATCAAATGAAGTCTTATTAACTGGTGTTGGGCTAAATAATAACTCTTTTGTATCGGTATCTTTTACATATTCGTTATCAAAAGTATATTCAATTTGTCCGTATGTTTCTGCCGTTGCCTGAGTGTAAACATTATTGGCAGAATCGGTATCCGGTTTATATGTTAACTTTAATTTCTTATTACTTAAGTCAGGCAAAAATATCAATTCTTGTTCTTGGTTCTTTGCAAGTTTACGCGTCCAATTTTTTTGAACTCCGGCATCGTACCACTCATCCCGATGTACTAAGATTAGTTTGTTAGGTTGGTTTATATCTGGATAAGCATAAAGGTTATACATTTGAAATATAGCCTTTATAAAATCGGATTGCTTTACTTTTAACGGTATGAACTCATTTACAACTTGCGTACCTCCAATGACTTGAATGTTATTTGAGGGTGTTATATCTGCATTCAATGAAAATACATTGGCATTAAGGTTTACTGTCCCGGCAAATAAACTTGGTAATATAGATAGATTTTCGCATTTTACACCAACGTAAATTTCTATTAAATCTCCAGCTGTTACGTTTATAGGAATAGGGAAAAAAGTTGTGCCGGATGCAGTTAATATAACTGTTGGTCCAACCGGTAAAAATAAAGGTGTTAAACCAATACTTTCATAAATTACACTATCAGCAGCAGCAACCGTACCAACTCCAGAACCATTTACCGTTAGTTCAAAAATTAAGCTATATCGTTCTTTTCCTACAAATTGAGCAGTCGTTAAACCAACGTTATCTAAAACTATATTATAATCATACGTGAAATTAAAATTATACGTTTGGCCTTGCGTAGTATCTGAATTGAATGGAGCAACGTAATCGCCATTTGTAGGGTCGAATAAATTTTGATTGTCAAGTGTTTCACTCCATACCATTACCTTATCAGTATATGAAGCCAATGGATTTGTACTTGAGGCTATAAACGTAGACGGTATATCCGCAGTAACTCGATAATCGCTATAATCAAAGTTATTGACATCCCCGTTATAAGGAATTAATAATTTATCGAAGTGAGCAGTTTGCAGTTCATCCCATTGATATGTAAAACCTGAATAAGCGAATATCCTATCCCAATAAGATTTGGCATAAATAGCCGGTTTGAAATGATTTAAAGTGTAATTTGCGTCTTCATTCCAACCCATTATATATTTGTAGTGGTCGCTTTGCGTATGATTCCAACTATCAGTTATTGCAGTAATATCAAAGTTATGATTGCAGTCGCTAAAATCTAAGTCGGTAAGTTCTTTGTTTGTTATCGCAGTGTAAAATTCCGCTTGTGCATCTTTTACCAATACCTCATATTCAACCCCTTGTTCATAGGCATCCGTTAATTGAACTTTGCGAACGTTAACTAATTGAAGTAAGGCATCAGTAACGATAGGTATATTATTCTGCAATACTGTACACTTAGTCAACTTATTTATATCAAATGTTCCAGCAGTTATATTTACATCGTAATAGTTGTTTAAAAGCAAATGATTGTTTTTACTTCCTATTAGTGTAATCGTTTTTGAGAATGTCCCTTTGCGTTCTGAAAGGTCACGAATATCGCCAACTTGAAAATTAAGTGGGAATGAAGTCCCCTCTTTTACATCCAAATAACCAGTTTCTAATTGTATCTTAACCATTGATATTGTCCTGATTTGCTAATCTAACAGTAATACTTTGTTTAATCAAATTTGAATTTCTTTGTTGATATACTTCATACTGATTATTTGTAACAATTACCGGTTGGTATTCAGTTGATTCCGGTATTCTCAAAGGGCATCCGCTTTCATCCTCAGGATATAACCATGATTCCGTATTTGTGTACGATGCCAATTTCAAATAAACTTGAGGAGATGTTATCAACTCTTCAAAATACCTACCCATTGATTCGGTCATCCAGTTCGTGTTTAAATCAATCGTCTTTTTTACGTTTATATTAAACGATTTAAAACCGTTTTCAATAGTATCGTATTTCCATTTGTAGTTATCAATGAAGCCTTTTACATCCTGATTGAACTCTTCGCGTGTTATTTCTCCACGTTCGTAATTCTTTAACTGAAAAGCGAATGAACTAAAAGAACCCAACCTATCTAAAAACAAACAGTGATATTCAGATATTTGAACGCGAGTATCTAAGTTAATTGTATATGATAAAGACTTTTGTGCCGGTGTTCCACTATTAGCATTTGAGTAATAAAGTTCATACGATGTCGTATCCGTTTTTATCATTGGCAAAGTTGCGGTTCCTATCGGTGTTAACACTCCGTAATTATTTGGACCGCATGGAATTTGATTTATAACATCGGTTCCCGTTACTGATTTGTAATAATACTCTCCGTTGCTATTTTTAAAGATTAGATAATCAGGGTCTCCGCTTGGATTTAACGCATTTAAATACATATCCTGACCCAACGTACTATAAAAAGTTGTCGGTTGGTTTGTGAGCAATCTTTTCGTGTTTCCGTTTAATTGAAAGTCAGTATAATCGTATGTCGGAAATTCATTCCAACGAAAAGCACCGTTGTAAACTACTAAACTTATATTGTATAAATTAAAGTCTATTTTTTTTCTGTTGTCAGCATAGGTAATTGACCCGTTTATTGTTACATCCGTTACAAGTGAGTAAAGAGAATTTACAATTACATAACTACCAGTCGCTGAAATAACCGTAAATAAACCCTCCAAATAAGGATTTGCAACACCACCGTCTGATTGACTTATATTTATTCTGTCTCCAGCTACAAAAGTATTTGTAACCGTTATTTTTACGTTTCCGGAATCATTTGTAAGTGATGCTGTATAGTTATATGTTTGTATATATTCCTCGCCTACTTTAACTAAATAACTGTAATAGCTATTTGTAGCCGGATAAGCTGTTGTAACATTCGTGTTTAAGTCAAATGAAACATAAGAACTAAATAACTTGCTAAAATCTTGCTCCCCATATCCAGTTGCAAAAGTTGGTAAAATTCTATAATCTGCAATTTGAGCAGTTGTAAAAAGATTTTCAACTTGAAAAATATATTTAAACCCAGCATTGTTTTTATTAGTTGAATCAACAATTAATTTAATTGGATTGTATGCCGGTGTATATGACTGAGGATATGCGAGTGCTGTTATTGCCATTACACTTCAAATTGAGTTAACCATTTATTAACCATTGTCGGAATATCGTCATCATCCCATGAATACTCATAGGGCATTGAATCAGCTGTTATTCCAAACTTTGCAGAATCAGTTTCTAATAATACATCAATACTTAACAATTTATTTATTGCTTGGTCTTGAATCGTGTTTAAGTCAATTTCAATAGTTGGATCAACTATTTCTATATTAAACTGAGGGAATTTATATTTCATATCTATTAACTTAATGTTGTTCCGGTTACTGTGAATACTCTGCAAGGTATGTATCTATGTGAAGCTGTTGTCGTTTTTGCAGCTGCTGAAATTATCGTTGATTGAGAATTAAAACATCTATGAGCCTGAGTAGTTAATCCAATTCTTGTGGTGCCACTCCAATATGCAAAAGTTGTCGTACCTAAGTTTATAGGCGAATAATTAAACGGATTATCAACCGCCCAATTAGCTAAACTAAATAACTCCTGAATGTTTGGTAATCTCCAACCAGTTGTAAAAGTTCCAATACTTACTGCTAAGGCTCCGTCTATTGCATTATTCCATGTTATATCAACTCCGTTTGATGTTCTTTTCCAACCTAAAACAGTTGAACCGTCATAAGTTGACCAATCTATTACAATATCGTTTGTGTATGTTTGACCGCCTAATTCATCCGTAAATCTATTCGTGTTTCCAAATGGATTGTTAGATGCTAAAACAGTGAATGAAGTATTACGACCAGCTTCGATATCGCCGTCATCACCAGTTCGATATGAAGTAGTTTGATTAGTCTTCATTAATTTAGCAGTTGAACGACTAACAGCGGTTGCCCTTGCTTTAATGTAAATATCGTTTATCATATTCTTGTTACATTCAATGTTATTACCGATGCTGTATTTGCAGTTATTGTTATCTTACTTCCTGATGCGATTGTATTTCCTAAGGTATATGCAACCCCGTCATCTTGAATTGTAATAGTAGGGGAATTTAATATATTGGTAACCGAATCTATTGACAAATTATAAGGTGCATAAAAATCAACCGTCAACGCATCAATTAATTCTATTGTATATTTTATAGGAACATTTAATGTATGAGTAGCTCCAACCGATGACCAATTTATAACACTTCCGGATTGACCGACTGCAAAATTTTGAACTTGTTCTGTTAAACCATTCAATGCAGTTAAACCCGTTGTGAATGTAGTTATGACTTGACAAAGATGATTGTCCTCAGTATGCAATGTAATTGTGCGTCCAGCCGGAGTTACATAAATTCGAATCGCTAATCTATCCGTTGCTACTAAAACTGTTTCAGGAACGCTTAAACTTGTGAAATAAGCATCTATTGAAGTACCACCCGTAATGATTTCAGGATTTGCAGAATTTGAAGCTATTAACGTAAAAGTACTTCCGTCGTATTTGTAAAGTTCTACATAAAATGACGGTGTGCTACCACTACTCGAAGCTGAAAAATAAAACTCTAAATTCCAATTCCCACCCGGTATCTTTAATAAATTAGGGTCATTTGCATCTGTTAAGAATGAAGCGATATAACCATTACCCGCTCCATTTGTACGAACAAAATCAGTACCGGTCCCTAATATCGGAGTCTTATTCATTTCGTAATAAGCAACCCCGCCGATTGTGCCTTGACTTACCGAACCGTTTAAATAATAACTTGTTGATGCACCGCCACCAGTTGAACTTGGAAAATTAGCCAAAGAACCGTCCCCACGTACATATTGAGAAACTAAACCAGCTCCCGTTACTGCCAATGTCCCACTTGTTGTTATTGGATTGCCGGATACCGTAAAGGCTGAAGGCATTGTTAAATCTACACTTGTAACAGTTCCACTTGTTAAATCGCTTGTTGTCGCTATTGTATAACTACCAGTTGCTTTGTTTGGAAATTCTAAAACTACATTTGGATTTGTTACGTTAGTATTATTTAATGCACTTTCTTCAGCTCCCGTTTTTAAAAATAATGTTCCCGTATTTTCAATGGAGGCATACGTTCCCGTCGTTATATTATAAGTAGTTACATCTACCGCATTTACAGCACTATATTCATTTACTCCAACCGTTACAGATATACTATTTGTTGTTGTTGCACCTACATCAGTTACTTGTTGTAAATCCGGTGTTGAACCACCTGAGGCAGCATCAATGATTTCCTGACCGGTAATTGACTTAGTAACATACGAGCCACTAACTAATTCACTTATTTCGATTAAATCAGTAGAATCAAGATTTGAGCCCTTTGGGGTCATTTGACTAATCTTTTGTCTTTCTCTATATGCCATACTTATATTAACTTTTTTCGTGTTTATGTTTAGAACGCAAAGTAACTATCATCCGTATAATACTCTTGTCTGATATGAGTAACTGCATAACGTATTGCATCCATTGCATCGTCAAATAGTTTTACCGGCTCATCCGTTATAATATCCCCTACTTTTTTCCATTTGTAGTTATCGTATTCTTTTTTTATTTCTTTGTTATCCTCGCAGAATACTCCAAACGTTTTAATGTTGTCAATTCCTTTTTTAACTACCTTATTCGCGTTTTGAACATCAAACCCGGCATTGTTCATTTCAGCTATTATTTCAGGTCTTGAATAGTCAGCTAATATCGTTACGTGTTTTTCTATACCTAACTGATTCATTTTGTCGATTAGGTTCGTTGTAGTCAAATAGCTTTCATAAATTACTTTCTCAATAAATATATCGTTATCGACCCAGTACACTCGAACCAATGCAGTGGGGTGATTATATCCAAAGTCCAAACCATAAACGTAATTAACAAACTTTGACTGTCTATGATTTAAGAAAGTCCAATTTGAGTATATATTACTTTTACTGATTGCTTTTTCTCCAAGTGCGTAAATTTGATATAGTGCCTCATCCGTTCGTTTTAAATCTTCGATTTGCTTTTTAATGCTGTCAGGTAAAAACGGATTGTCACGATAAGTTGATTTAATTAAAATTGATTCGTCTTTTGGTAACTCATATAACCAACTTGATGACTCTGATGGGTTGTAGTCAAATATCAATTTAAACTCCGTTCTCATATTAAGTTGAGTAAAATCATCGTAATACAATTCATTCGCTTCATTACACCATGCCACGTCACGTTTACGACCTCGTATCTTTTGCTCGTCATCAACCGAAAAGAATTCAACTATCGAACCATTTGGGAACGTATAAATATGTTCTGACTTGTTATGTCGGTCTTGTGAGTACATTTCAAGGTCTTTAAGTATTTCGAAGAAATCACGCATTACCGTTGCCCGTAAAGCCGGGAAAGTCTTTCGAATAATGCTAACTACCTTTTGAGGATTTTGCAATGCGTAAACAATTAGTAATTGACATAGCGAATAGGTTTTTGAACTTCGGCTTCCGCCCTCATTAATAACAAAACGCACCTCTTTATTTTGAAGTGCGTTAAAGTTCTTTTCGAATATAATTGTTGAATTTAATTCCATTTGCACACGTTTTGCATATTTTGGGAATACTGACCCCGTACACGCATTTACATTTCGTTTTCGTTT
>Ga0315906_10005638_pt1 | contig 15705 bp, 14 predicted proteins | sample LakEriMetagenome_4_FD_203526 | JGI IMG/M metagenome (GOLD analysis project Ga0315906, IMG submission 203526) | Freshwater fungal communities from buoy surface, Lake Erie, Ohio, United States - Buoy 2 MA122 | ecosystem: Environmental > Aquatic > Freshwater > Lake > Lake biofilm | place: USA...
GTGAATCCGTTTGCCGGCCGTGGCCGTGCCCGTGCGCGCGCCGCCACGGTGGAGCGGGCGTTGCACGCTCTTGGCGACGTGCGTCGGTTCGAAACCGTGAGCGCCGGGGACGAGCGCCGCTGCGCCCACGAGGCCGTCGCCGCCGGCGCTGGCACCGTGGCTGTCGTGGGCGGCGACGGTTCGATCCACCATGTAGTGCGCGGATTGTTCGACGTAACCACCGGCGCGACGACACCGGTCCCCCTCGCCATCTTCGCGGCCGGTACCGGCAACGATTTCGTGAAATCGCTGGGGACACCATCGCATGATACCGAGGCAATGGCGGCACGCATCAAGACCGGCGCCACCCGCCTCGTGGACGTGGGGGAGATCGATGGCATCCCCTTCGTGAACGCCGCGGGGCTCGGCTTCGACGTGGAGGTTCTCGAGCGTATGCAGCGCGTGACGCGACTGCGTGGCACCGCCGCCTACGTCGTCACGGCGCTCCGGGCGCTCCTCGGCTACCGCGGATACGCCGCACAATGGGCGCAGCGCGATGGCCGTCCCTCATCGGCGACACATCTGCTCACGGTGTTCGCCAATGGCGGCACCTTCGGCGGCACCTTTCACATTGCGCCGCAGGCGCGGCTCGACGACGGCGCGCTGGAGCTCGTGGACATCGATGCGCTCCCGCCGCTAAGCCGCCCCGCTGTGTTTCTGAAGGCGATCCGTGGCACGCATCTCGGCCGTCCGCACGTCACCCACGAACGCGGCAGCACCTGGACGATCACGAGCGCGCAGCCGCTCACGTTCGAAGCGGATGGAGAACGGTACGAGGCGAAGACGCGAGACATCGTCGTGCGCGTAAGAGCGAACGCCCTCCGCGTGATCGCGTAGGCGGAGACGGGAGACCCGAGACGCCACCTGGAGAAACGAGGCGCGAGCAGGCGACGTGCGCCCGGATAGAAGCGAGAGACCAGCGTTATAGAGGCGAGAAGCGAAAACCCTCACTTCTCGATTCGAGAGCGCTCGGCTCTCACTTCTATCCGGGCGCACTTCTCCCACTGAACGTCTGAAATCTCCAGCTCACGTCTCCACTCTCCCCGCTCGCAGACGCAAAGGAACAGACCCGGTACGACCACGCCCCCACGCGTTTGGTCGTACCGGGTCTGTCGTTATCCGGCGCCCCCTCCACGAAGCGACCGGACCTGCTGCTGTACTCCCCCCTGCAACTCTTCTGACACCACAACCTCTTGGAAGGTTGCCCGCCAGTCCCTCGCGCTTCGCCCCTCTTGCCCCACCCTGAGCACGAGCCGTGCCACACCGGCCGCGGCGCCCGTTCCTCGTGACGGCGGCGGAAACCGCCCCATCCGGCCACTCGTTGTCCTCCCCAGTGGTCACCCGGGCGTCTCACCACGGGACAGCTCCGTAGTTCCCCCACGTGGACAAGGACCGCCCCTTGGCGGTAGCCTTCCCGCTGTTCCTTTCCGGCCAGATTCAACCTCAGGAGTCCCGATGTTCTTCCATTCGCGTGTCGTGTCGCGCGTGGCCGTCCTCGCCGCCGCCATTGCTACCGGGCCCGCTTTCGCCGGCGCGCAGACGGCGCTCAAGGTCGGCGACATGGCGCCCGACTTCACCGTCACCGCCGTGACCGCCAAGGGCGTCGATGCGAAGCCCTTCAAGCTCTCCGAACACAAGGGCGAAACGGTCGTGCTCGCGTTCTTCCCCAAGGCGCGCACCAGCGGCTGCACCGTGCAGATGGAGTCGTATCGCGACAAGTACGCCGACGTGTTCAAGGGTGGCAAGAAGGTCACGCTCGTGGGCGTGAGTATCGACGCGGACACGGCGCTCATTTCGTGGGCCCAAGACGCGAAGTTCCCGTTCCATTTCGCCGCCGACACCGACCGCAAGATTGGCGTGGCCTACGGCGCCAATGCGGGCACCGGTTACCACAAGCGTCATCTGTATGTGATCGATCCGCAGGGGCGCATCGCGTACATCACCACCCCGTTCAACCAGATGTCGGCCGACGCCTACACGGACCTTGGCAACGCCATCGGCAAGGCCGGCGGCGCCAGGTAAGCCGTACCACGTCCACGCTGTTCGTGACATCGTTGTCCAATCCCCGCGCCCTGCTCGCGGCCCTGCACGAGGCCGCGGTGCAGGGCGCGGCGCCGTTCGAACGCACCCGGGAAGCGGTGCGCGCCTGGTGGCAGGTGCAGTCATTGCCCCCGGCCCTCGATGTACCGGTGTACCTCTTCGCGATGGGCAAGGCCGCGCCGGCCATGGCGGCCGGCGCCTTTGCGGCCATCACCGAACAGCGAACGCCGGTGGCCGGCGGTGTGGTTGTCTGTGCGCATGACCCCACCGCGCACGACTGGCACGACCTGCCCGTGCCGACCGTGTTGCGGGTGCTGCAGGGCGATCATCCGGTGCCGGGCCCGCGCTCTCTCGCCGCCGCCGAAGCCATCGAGGACGTGCTCCACGGCATGGAGCCCGACGCGATCGCCATCGTGCTGGTATCGGGCGGAACCACGTCGCTCTGCGCCGCGCCCATTCCCGCCCTGTCGCAGGCTGTCGGCTCGGCCGAGGCGGCGCAGGCGGTGCTGGCCAATCTCGCGCAGACCCTGCTCGAAAGCGGGCTCGCGATCCACGAGATGAACGCCATCCGCCGGCGTGTGCTGCGCTTCGGCGCCGGGCGCCTCGCCACCTCGCTCGCCGCGCACGGAGCGCGCACCATCGCCACGTTCGCCATCAGCGATGTCATCGGTGATGATCCGAGCGTGATCGGGTCGGGCCCGTGCTCGCCCGACCCGCTCGACGACGCCGCGTTTCTCGCGCTGCTCGATGCGCACGACATGCGTTCGCGGCTGCAGCGCGCGATGGCCCAGCTGCTGGGGCTCGCGGGGGACGGTGCACCACCGGCCGCCGCGTCAGCGTCGCACGAGGCGTTCACACGTGTGCATTACACACTCGTCGCGCGCAACGCCGACGCGGTGAACGCGCTGGCGGATGCCGCCCGTCGTGAGGGGATCAGCACGGTTCAGGTGGAGCCGCAGCCGCTCGAGGGGGAGGCCGCCCTGCTCGGCGACTATCTCGCGCGCCGCGTGCTCACGATTGCCCGTACGCTGCCCGCCGGAGAATCGGCGCTGCTCGTGTGCGGGGGCGAACCGGTCGTACACCTGCGCGACACCATCGACCGCGCGCTGCAGGCCAGCGAGGAAGACGACGCCCGACGCGCGGACGACGCGAGCCGGGCCGTGGCCGACTGGTCACCAGTGGAGATCGACCGGGCGAGCCCGTCTCGCGGACCCGTGGTGGCGGACGAACCACTGCGTGGCGGGCGCATGCAGGTGCTCGCACTCTCTGCGTCGCTCGCCCTCGAGCAGGCCGCCATGCGCGGCGATCGCCACGCGTGGCGTGTCATGGTTCTGGCGGCGGGCACCGACGGTCGAGACGGGCCCACCGATGCGGCGGGCGCGATCGTCGATGCGGCAGTACCGTCGCTCGCGCGACGTGCGATGCGGGTCCCGGAAGAAGACCTGATGACGGGGCGGTCGTGGTACTCCCTCGACGCCGCCGAATCACTGCTGCGCACCGGCCCCACGGGCACCAATGTGATGGACGTGGTGGCGGTGCTGGTGCGCGGCTGACGCCCGCTGGGGGGTGTCTGTGACACGTCTCGGCGGCCCCTCACACCAACCGCTCCCGTCGTGTTGTCATCGGCCGCCGAGCGGCGTAACGTGACACATGCCCCCGCGCCGCTCCTCGTCCCACGCACCGGTCACCGCGGTCGACGCCCCCGCGCCCGCCACCGAGGGGAGTGCGACATCCGAGTCGCCAACCGGCGGCGACAGCGACGCCTTTCGGCGGCGACCCCGGCAATCACGCGGGCAGAAGCGTGTGGAACTGCTGCTCGACGCCGCCGCCACCGTGATCGCCGAGCAGGGAATCGAGGCCGCCACGGCCGAGGCCATTGCTACCCAGGCGCGTACCGCCAAGGGGTCGCTGTACCAGTTCTTCCCCAATCGCGACGCCGTGCTGGCCGCACTGGCGCTGCGCTACGCCGACGAGATGCGCGCCATTCACGAGCGCGCCTTTCCGCTCGACACGCACGACGTGCCCCTCGAGCGGCTCATCGACCGCATCGTCAAGCCGCTCGCCGAGTTTCACGACCGTAACCCGGCCTTCCGGCGTGTCTTTGCCATTCACGATGGGCCGGTCGACGACACCCGCTCCGCCCCGGCCCGCCTGCGGGCGCAACTGTTCGAGTCGTTCGTCGACCGTCTCGACGTCCTTTTCGCCTCCCGGAACCCGCGACTCGCCACCCGCGAACGGCGCCGTGCGGCACTCGTCGCGGCGAGTATCGGCCAATCGGTCCTCGCCCGTCGCGCCAGGGCCCAGGCCGCCGACAAGAAGCCGCTCTTGGACGATGTGCGGCGCATTCTGATTGCGTATCTGCAGCCGTTGCTGGAGCCGGAGGCACCGGTCGCCAGGCGCGCGCGAAACCAGGCCACCTAGTCAGCACCACGGGGAACCCGAAACCCGGAACCCCCACCCATTACCCGGAACTGATCAGTTGCGGGTCGTGGGTTCGAGTTTCGAGTTCCGAGTCGTCCTTGCCCCCTGACCGACTAAATTTCCAACATGGCCAACATCGTCACCATCGGCATCGTGCAGGACACGGCGTCCGATGATCTGGAGGCGAACGTCACCAAGGCTGTGGCGCGGGTACGCGACGCGGCTGCCAAGGGCGCCCAGATCATCTGCCTGCAGGAGCTCTTCAACGCCCCGTACTTCTGCAAGTCGGTCAAGCCGGAGCGCTTCGATATCGCGCAGGCCACCGACGGCCCCATTGTGCACACCTTCCAGGCGCTCGCGAAGGAACTCGCGGTCGTCATCGTGGTGCCCTATTACGAGAAGGAAGCCGCGGGGCTCTACCGCAACTCGGCCACGGTCATCGATGCCGACGGCAGTGTGCTGGGCACGTACCGCAAGATGCACATCCCGCACGACCCGCTCTTCGAGGAGAAGTACTACTTCGCGCCCGGCGACGTGACGGGCGACCAGCGCAGCGACAAACACCCGGGCTACAACGGCTTCCGCGTATGGCGCACGAAGTACGCCGACATCGGGGTGCTCATCTGCTGGGATCAGTGGTACCCGGAGGGGGCGCGCATCACCGCGCTGCTCGGCGCGCAGATCCTCTTCTATCCCACGGCCATCGGCTGGCATCCGGCCGAGAAGGCCACGTTCGGCGACGCGCAGGTGGATGCGTGGCGCACGGCCCAGCGCGCGCACGCCATCGCCAACGGCGTGTTCGTCGCCGCGCCCAACCGGGTGGGACACGAGCCCGAGCCCGGCACCGACGGTCTCGAGTTCTTCGGACAGTCGTTCATCTGCGATCCGTTCGGGCGCTATCTGGCCCAGGCGGGCACCGAGCCGGCCATTCTCACGGCGCAGTGCGACCTCGGCCTCATCGAGGAGACGCGGCGCAACTGGCCGTTCCTGCGCGACCGTCGCATCGATGCGTACGGCCCGATCCTCAATCGCTGGTTGGGCAAGTAAGTGAGCCACGCCCTGCGCATGCCCGCCGAGTGGGAGCGTCATGACGCCACCTGGATCGGCTGGCCGCATCACGAGCCCGATTGGCCCGGCAAGTTCGCGCCCATCCCGTGGGTCTACACCGAGATCGTTCGCGCGCTCGGCCAGTTCGAGCGCGTCGAGATTCTCTGCCACAACGACCAAGTGGCCGAGGAAGCGCACGCGTGCCTCACGCTGCATGGCGTGGAGGAGGGGCGGTATCGCCTGCACCTGCAACCCACCGATCGGGTGTGGCTGCGCGACTCGGGTGCCACCGGCGTGCACCGCGCCGACGGCAGCACGGCACTCGTGCGCTGGGGTTTCAACGCGTGGGCCAAGTACGACAACTTCGCCCTCGACAACGAAGTGCCCGCGTGCATGGCGGAGATCAGCGGCCTGCCGGTGATCAACGCGGTGCGGCACGACAACGGGCAGCCTCTCATTCTCGAGGGCGGCGGCATCGAAACCGATGGTGCCGGCACACTGCTTGTGACCGAAGAGTGGCTCCTCAGCGACGTGCAGGTGCGCAACCCGGGCTACGGCCGTGCGGACTACGAGCGCGCCTTCCACGAATACCTCGGCATCACGCAGACCATCTGGCTGGGCGAAGGGTGCGTGGGTGACGACACGCACGGGCATATCGACGACATCGCGCGCTTCGTGGCGCCGGGGGTGGTGGTGCTCGCGCACGAAGACGATGCGAACGACGAGAACCATGCGCGTTCGCTCGACAACCTGCATCGCCTGCGCGAAGCGCATGATGCGCGTGGCAAGACGCTGGATGTGGTCACGCTGCCGTTCCCCCGCGCGGTGATCATGGACGGCATGCGCCTGCCGGCGAGCTACGCAAACTTCTACGTGGGCAATGGCGTGTGCCTCGTACCCACGTTCAACGACCGGAACGATCGCGTGGCGCTCAACATGCTCGCCGACCTCATGCCGCAGCACGAGATCGTGGGCATTCACGCGGTCGACCTCGTGTGGGGCCTCGGCACGCTGCACTGTCTCTCGCAGCAGCAGCCTGCGGCGCGGAGCGTGGCGACATGAGCGACGAATCTCGCGCACCACTCCCCGACGACCGCGACGCCAACGGGGCGCCACCGCCGCCCAGTGCACCGGAGTTGCCGCGCTGGGCGCGCCAAGGCGGACCGAGTGACGAGTTCAGCGAGGAACGCATGCAGGCGTACTTCGGCCCCAAGTGGGAGAAGAGCTATCGCCGGAAGCTCGCGCCGTTCTTCGAGGATTCGAGCTTCGTGCCTACCTGGAACTGGCCGGCTGCCATCGCCTTTCCGCCGGCGTGGTTCCTGTACCGCAAGCTCTACGTGCCCTTCACGATTTTCTTCCTCGTGCCCGGCTTCGTGTTCCGCTGGCTGACCGGCTCCGACACGCCGCAGACGGTGGCCGAGTTGAGCAAGCCGGAGAACGAGTGGCTGCAGATCATGAGCATCGCCGTGTTCGTGTCGTCGAGTCTGGCGGCCGGTGGGACGGCCAACTGGTTTCTCTTCCGCCGGGCGCGCGCGGCCAGTCGCCTCGTGAGCATGCAGGGGGTGCCGACGAGTGAAGGCATCGATCTCATGCGGCGGATGGGCGGGGTGAACCGCACGGCCACCTCGCTGTTCGTGGTGCTGATGCTGGTCATCACGCTCATGCAGTTCGGGGGATGACCGGCGGCACTTTGCGTGCCCCGCGGCAGCGCCCGGTCCCGACAGGGGCGGGGCTGGTCCCATTCCAAATCTGGGACCAAGTGACGATTGGCGGCGATCGATTGTTGTTCTCCGATGACTGACGCGGAGTTGGTCGTCCGGACCCGTGCTGGAGACCCGGATGCGTTCGGGACCCTCGTGGCGCGTCACTACGACGCCTGCTGGCGGTTCGCGTACCACATGCTGGGGGAGCGGGCCGATGCGGAGGACGTGGTTCAGGACAGTTTTCTGCGGGCGTATCTGGCCATCGGCCGGTACGACGAGCGCGATCAGTTCCGCGGTTGGCTTTTTCGCATCCTGACCAACCAGTGCCGCAATTTCCTCACGTCGCGCGGTCGGCGAACGAAGCGCTTTGTCCAGGACGAGATCGCCATCGAGTCGGCGGCCGCGCCGCCGGCGGCGCATGCGTCGGGCATGGAAGACGCGGCGGTGGTGCGGGCCCTCGCGCAGCTCGATCCACTGCAGCGCGAGGCGTTGTTGCTCAAGTACGCGGAAGAGCTCGAATACTCCGAAATGGCGGCGATGACCGGGGCGGGCGAGTCGGCGCTCAAGATGCGCGTCAAGCGCGGCAGCGAGCGATTGCGGGCATTGCTGGCCGAATCGAAGGATCGTGGGGTATGATGGTGCGCCATGGCTGCTGACGACCTGACATTCCCTCGGCCGGACGATGCGGACGATGTGCACGCGACGTTCATCGCGTCGCAGTTGCGCGCGTCCTATGACGCCACGCCGTCCCATGATGCGGCGCACGTGGCCCGTGTGTCGCGGGCGGTGCTGACGGCTGCGATGCATGCGCCGGCGAGCGATCTGGCCACAGCACCGCGTTCCCGCGGCGTGCGGCCTCGGTGGTGGTGGGGTGCCGCCGCGGCGGCGCTGTTCATGGCGGTGCTCACGCGGCCGTGGCGCCCCGATGTCGCGCAGCGCCACGCCGACAGCGCGATGGCGTCGAGCGCCATGGACTACGGCGCGCGCGACTCCATGAACCCGACTGACGGGCCCGCCGTCTCCGGCCGCACGAGCGAAGAGGAGGGCGGCACCGTGCGTTTCGAGTTCACCCTGCCGGCCTCCGCGCGCGCCGTCTCGCTGGTCGGCGATTTCAACGGCTGGGACGCGGGCGTCACCCCCATGGTGCGCGACCGTTCGGGGCGGACCTGGTCGGCACGGGTCCCGCTCCAGCCGGGACGCCACGAGTACGCCTTCGTGGTCGACGGCCAGCGCTGGGTGTTGGACCCGCTCGCCCCGCAGGTGCCCGACGCGGGCTTCGGCCCCACGAATGCCGTGGTGGTGGCCAGCGAGGGCGCGCCATGACGCTCTCGGCCGCGTTGCTCATCGCGGCGCAGATCGCGGCAGTGGGCACTCCACCCGCCGGCGACACCATTCAGGTGCCGCAGATGCGTTCGCAGCCGGTCGTGACTGCCACGACGAAGCGATCGCCGGTGGTATTCGACGCCGACCGATTCGATTCGCTGACAGCCAGCGCCTTGCGTGGCTTGTTCGACGATGCCCTCGAGCTGGGGCTGCCGGTGCGTCCCCTCGTCAATCGGGCCCTCGAGGGCGCGGCCCGGCGCGTGCCCAGTGAACGCATCGTCCGCGTGGTGCGCGAGCACGCGGCGGCGCTGCACCAGGCCAAGCGTGCCCTGGGCGACCCGAGTCGCGAGGATGAACTCGAAGCGGCGGCCATCGCCCTCCGCGCCGGCCTTAATGAGGACGCCGTGGAGTCGATGCGTGCGAGTCGCGGGCGGGAATCGGTGGTGGTGCCGCTCGTCGTCCTTACCGACCTCGTCCGGCGTGGCGTTCCCATGGCCAATGCCCAGACGGCGGTGGCCAGGCTCGCACGGGTACCGCGGTCCGACGACCTCCTGCTGGGGCTGCAGGCAACGGTCGCCAAAAATGCGCAGCGGGGGCCCGGGATGGCTCTCGATGCGCTCAATCGCTACGTTCAATCCACAGGGGCGACGCCCGCAGCGGTGGCGCCCATATCCCCCGACCGCAAACCGGTCCGCCCGCCCGAACCGTGACGCTTCGCCGTCGTACCGCCCGTGCGTTGCGCCGCCGCTCCCTCCGGAGCAGTGGATGGGCTGCGCCGTGCGCGTTGCCATGCGCGCTGGCCGTCATCGCCGCGGCACCGACGTTGGAGTTGCGCGCACAGGTCCGCGGTGACGCCCCCATGGCGCCCGCCGCCACCATCGGCCCCGTGACCGACGCCCCGACCTTCTCGGTGCTCGGCGTGGCCTCGTTGCCCAACGGCAGCGGCAGCGCGCTCACCCAGCGCAACGATGTGTGGCTCGGCGCCACCCAGTCCATGGGGCGTATCGGCCGCGTGCGGTTGGCCGCGCTCGCCAGCGGCAATCTGCGCCTCGAAGACGGCATGACCGGCGGGGCGCAGTCGCAAGGGCTGCTGACCCTCCGCGCCCGCACGCGCGTGGGCGAGAACCGCATCTGGAGTGCCGTCAGCTACGGGCGCTCCGCGGTGAACGGCACCCCCGCGTCGGGTGTGTACGGCGAAAAGGCGTTGATGTCCGGGATGGGCTCCACGCCGATCCTCGCCTCACCCTCGCCTGTCGACACCACCGTCACGCGTCGCGTCGATGCCGGACAGCTGGCGCGGGCCGAAGCGGGGCTCGTGACCACCTACGCCGGCATCGAGTTCGCTGTCGGCATGTCGTATGAACGCGCGAGCCGCGTGACCCGTCAGACGATGAGCGTCGACGTGCCGCGCGTGAGCGTGAGCGTGCCGAGCAACGCCGGACAGGTGACCAGCAGCTCACTGCGCACGGTGCAGCGTCGCGATCTGGCGACCGGTATCGCCTCGGTCGGCTTCAACACCGGCCAGACGCAATGGCTCGTGTCCGTCACGGCCCCCGTGGCGAGTTGGCTGCGCAGCGATGCCCTGGCTCCCCTGCCCCAAGCCGTGCCCACGGTGGCGTCGCTCGCCGTCGTGCAGCCGATCACCGGATGGCTGTCGCTCGTCGGTGCCGCGGCCAGCAATGCGGCCACCATGCAGGGGGCCATGTTGCGCGACGAATTGCGCCCGCGGTCCACGGCGAACTTCTCACCGGTGGTGGCGCTCGGCGTGCGGCTCTCGCGCCTGCCATGGCGCGACGGTGACGGAACGCCCACGGGCATTCTCGCCTTCGAAACGCGCACGCTCGGCACGGTAGACAGCCTGTCGGTGGAACACGCGCAGTCCGCGTCGCCGGAGCGCGACGAGGCGGGGCAGACGCTGGTGCGCGACACCTTGCGCGTGGTACTGCTCGTCGATGCCCCGCGCGCCGAGTTGGTGGAGTTCATGGGCGATGCGACGCAGTGGAGCATCACGCGCATGCGTCGACTGACCAGCGGGCGCTGGCGCGCCGAACTCAAGCTACCGCCGGGGGCCCATCGGCTCGCCGTGCGCGCCGACGGTGGGCAGTGGATCGCCCCACCGGGGCTGCCCATCGGCAACGACGAGTTCGGGAGTGCGGTGGGCGTGCTGGTCGTCCGACGGTAACGGCGCCGACCGTCCCACCAATCTTCAGCGCTTCGGCCGCACTCTGATCGTCTGGGTGGTGGAGTCCGTCACGCCCGCCCCGCTCACCATCAGCGTGAGCTGATAATCACCTGGCGGCACACTCGGGAAGTTGAGCGTGAGACTGCGTCCCGCACCGCCATCGGGGCGACCGTTGTCGTTGTACCTGATGGACACAGGCGTGAGCGCCTTCGACAAGCCGAGCGACGCGCCGAACTTCTGCATGAAGCTCGCGCCGAGTCGGGTGGCGCGCAGCGAGACCTGGAGCGGGGCATTGGGCGTGGCCTGCCGGTACATCTCCCAGTAAATGCCGATCTGCGTGCCCCCTTCGATCTCCAGCGAACCATAGGCCTGGCCGGCGTTGCGCTCGAGACTCGGCGTGGGCGACGCGTCACCACGCTGCAGCAGCAGGTAATCGGAGAGCCGCGTGTCGGCCGGCAGTGGTTGCACCACCGAACGCACGCGGGCCGCACGCTTGCCGACCGGCGCGAGCACTTCGAGACTGGCGATCGTGGGCGCCATGAACGGCACGAGCAGCGCGCCGTTGGCGCCGGCGCTGTCCTTGGTCACCGTGCGCGCCGCGCTGCCGTCGAGCCGGTCGAGCGTGAGTCCGGCCGTATACGGCGCGCGTCCCATCTCCAGCTCGCGCATGAGGCGATAGCCGCCGGCAAGTAACGTGGTGTCACCACGACGGAAGCGCGCGAACTGATACGGGAGATTGCCGTAACCATTCGCATAGCGCGTGCTGTAGCGCATGCGCGCCTTCTTGCGCTTCGGATCCCAATCGCTGGCCTGCGCCGAGAGCGGATTCTCGATGGCCTCGACGGTGGGCATGAAGTCATAGCTCGGCGTGGGCTCGTGCCCGATGACCTGCGGCGGACGCGGATCGGCCACCCCCCCATTCTGCACCGACCACGCCGTGGGCCACCCGTACCGTACCTGCGATTCCAGCAGGTCGTCGCCCCACTGCAGATCGTAGGGAATACGACCGAGGGAATGCACGCGCGACATCGTGCGCCGTGCGAACAGTTCGTTGCGGATATCGTTACCCGGCAGCATCCACAGCGGCTGCGCGAGACGGAATACGCGCACGTTGCGCGCCTGACGCCCCTCGCATCCCAACGCCTTGTACGGCTCGTGTTGGAACGGATCGAGCCACATGGTGAGGTCGGTCCACGCACAACGCTGCTCCAGCGGCATGGCGGCGAGCGCCTTGTCGAACGCCTCCGCGCTGGCGGCGTGCTGATTGAGATTGTGCAGCGCGAGCCCGCGCAGCGCGTGGCACCACCACTCGGTACCCGCACAAGCACGCGCCGCGGTGACGGCCATGTCGGCGAAGCCCCCTTCGATCGCGTAGCGCACCCGCATGCCGCTCACCCAGTCATCCTTGGGATCAGCGGCCTGCGCGCGACCGAGGAGATCGAGCAGTTGCTCCCGCTCGAGTTTCGCGTCGGCGCGCTCGGCCGGCGGCGGCACGTCGCCGTTGTTGTTCCAATAGCAGATGCGACCGAGCGGCACTTCGCACGAGGCATCAGCCCCGCCGTTGTAGAAGCGCAAGCCGAGGCGGTGATTGCGCTCGAAGGCTTCCTGCTGTCCGCGGGCCGACGAGCCAAGCGCGCTCAGGCTGTTGGTGTTGCCACGCAGCGGATCACGCGACGCGGCGAAGCGATTGGTGTCGATGGGCGACGCGCTGGTCGCCGCGGCCGCGTTCTGCGCTGGCAGGATCTGCGGGGCGAGCCCCACGCCGGCGATCAGCGCGAGCGATGCCGCGACGAGGCGGGGGAGGCGAACCAAAGAAGTGAGCGGGCCGACGAGCTGAGTCACAAGCTGATCCACGTGTGCTGAGCGAAAAGTGGCGGCGGGCCAAACGACCCGCCGCTGCAACCTATCGTCCGGAGCCTCGCGCGGCAGCAGGGAGGGGACGCGCGGTGTCAGAACCGCAGCGTCACCCCCGCCGAGAGGGCCCAGTTGTGCGCAAGATTGCCCTCGGCCCGCAAGCCGATGGCGTCCTCGGAATTGAAGCGACCGATCCAATCCTTGGCTTGCACGCGCAGCGTTACTGCGTTGGACACCCCGACATCCACGCCGACCCCGGCGGTGTACGCGACGTTCGAGGCGCGCGCCTGAAACACGCTCGCCCGGATGTCGTTGGTCATGCCGCCGATCCCGCCCTGCACGAACGGGGCGATGCCAGTGGAACGACCGGCGAGCCCGCCAAGTTCGAGCCCGGCATCGTACAGCCACGTCGTGGCCGACCCTATATTTACACCGCCCAGTAGCGGCAACCCTACGCGGAGATCCCCCGAGGCGTAGGCGAAGTTCCCCACGAGACTCACGCCCGCGGTGAGCGGAATGGCTCCCTGCACGCCCAGCATCGGCGCGTTCGTCGTGGCGAGACTCGTCCCCACCGGCCCGTCGTACCAGTTGCCGGTAACGAGATAGCCTGCGTACGGGGTGAGGTGTGCCCCCACGCCCGCTTGGGCCGGCGCAGTGGCAGCGCAGATCGTCAAGGCCGCGGCGGCGGCAGCAAGCGGGCGAACGAACGAGGACGTCATGGAGAGCTCCGGTTGGTGACGGCCCCGCAGTGTCGCACGGGGAGGGCCAACCGGAGATTCACGTACAAGTCATTGCTGGACAGCGACTTGCACGAAAATTGCGGTCCAAGACGTCCTTTAAAGAGGACAGTGCGGTGACCGACGCGGGAGAATACGCAAACCGATCAGTTATGGGTTCCGAGTTTTCGTTGCGGGTAATGAGTCACTAACCCGAAACCCGAAACTTGTACCCGTAACCCACCACTGATCAGTTCGCCCCTACCCTCTCGACTCCCTCGCCTTCGACTTGATGTTCAGCATTTCCACGATCACCGAGAAGGCCATGGCGGCATACGTATAGCCCTTCGGGATGTGCTGCCCCATCCCCTCGGCCACCAAGTTGGTGCCGATGAGCACGAGGAAGGCAAGCGCCAGCATCTTCACGGTGGGGTGACGATCGACGAAGTCGCTGATGGGCTTGGCAGCCATGAGCATCACGCACAGCGCCACCACATTGGCGAGGATCATGATGCTCACGTCGTCGGCCATGCCCACGGCCGTGATGACCGAATCGAGCGAGAAGATGATGTCGAGCACCATGATCTGCGCCACCGTGGTCCAGAGCGAGCGACCCGCGCGGGCCGCTTGCTCTTCCTCGGCATCGGGCCCTTCGAGCTTGTGGTGAATCTCCAGCGTGGCCTTCCCGATGAGGAAGAGACCGCCCACCAGGAGAATCAGATCACGCCCTGAGACCGAACGGGCCAGCAGCGTGAACAGCGGCCGCGTGAGTTGCATCACCCACGTGATGGAGAGCAGCAGCAGCACGCGGGTGACGAACGCACCGGCGAGGCCGAAAGAGCGCGCCTTCGGCTGATCCTCCGCCGAGAGTTTGCCGGAGAGGATGCTGATGAAAATGATGTTGTCGATGCCGAGGACGACCTCGAGCACCGAGAGGGTGAGCAGGGACACCCACGCCTGCGGATCGGAGAGCCAGTCGAACATGCGGGAAGCATCGCCAGTTGCGTGTTGAAATGGCAGTCGGGGCAGTGATCGGTGACCGAGCTCCGTACCCGGCCCCCGGTCCGTTTAGTTTTCCCCCGATATGACCGGTGAACCGAACCCACGCCCGGCGGCCGGCAAGCCCGCCGTCGTCCTTCTTTCTGGGGGACTCGACTCCACGACCGTGCTCGCGGTGGCCAAGCGCGAGGGCTATGCGCCGCACGCGATGACGTTCCGGTACGGCCAGCGGCACTCGGTGGAGATCGAGGCGGCGCGCCGGGTGGCGAGCGCCATGGGCGTAGCGAAGCACGTGGTGGTGGACATCGACCTGCGGCAGTGGGGCGGCTCCGCGCTGACCGCCGACGTGGAGGTTCCCAAGGACCGCGACGTGGACCACGCGACCGACGAGATCCCGGTTACCTACGTACCGGCGCGCAACACGATTTTCCTGTCGTTCGCGCTGGCCTGGGCGGAGGTGCTCGGGGCCGATGCCATCTTCATCGGGGTCAATGCCCTCGACTACTCCGGCTACCCGGACTGCCGCCCCGAATACGTCGCGGCGTTCGAGCAGATGGCCAACCTGGCCACGGCGGCCGGTGTGCAGGGGACGCAGCGCCTCCGCATCCATGCCCCGCTGCAGCACCTCACCAAGGCACAGATCGTCGCGCTCGGGCACGAGTTGGGCGTGGATTTCAGCCTGACCACGAGTTGTTACGACCCGGCGCCGGACGGTACGGCGTGCGGGCATTGTGATGCGTGTCAGTTGCGTCTGCGCGGGTTTGCCGAAGCGGGATCGCAGGATCCCATCGCCTACGCGGGCTGATCGTGGCGTACACGGTCAAGGAGTGCTTCTACACCCTGCAAGGTGAGGGGCTCAACGCGGGGCGGGCGGCGGTATTTTGCCGGTTTTCCGGGTGCAACCTGTGGACAGGGCGGGAAGCCGATCGCGAGCAGGCCGTGTGCACGTTTTGCGATACCGACTTCGTGGGCGTGGGCCCCGACGGCGGGAAGTTCGCGACGGCAGCGGCGCTGGCCGCATTCGTGAGGAGCCGGTGGCCGGCCGATGCCCCGGCCGATGTGCGCCCGCTGGTGGTGTGCACCGGCGGTGAGCCCCTGCTCCAGCTGGACGAGGCCGCGGTGGCCGCGCTGCACGCCGAGGGCTTCGAAGTGGCCGTGGAGACGAACGGCACCCAGCCCGCCGTGCCCGGACTCGACTGGATCTGTGTGAGTCCCAAGGCGAACGCGCCGGTCGTACTCACAGCCGGCGACGAACTCAAGCTGGTGTACCCGCAGCCCCTGGCGATGCCCGAACGGTTCGAGGGGATGGCCTTCAGGCACTTCCTGCTGCAGCCCATGGACGGCCCCGACGTGGCCGCCAACACCCGGGCCGCGCTCGCGT
>Ga0315906_10005640_pt1 | contig 15699 bp, 35 predicted proteins | sample LakEriMetagenome_4_FD_203526 | JGI IMG/M metagenome (GOLD analysis project Ga0315906, IMG submission 203526) | Freshwater fungal communities from buoy surface, Lake Erie, Ohio, United States - Buoy 2 MA122 | ecosystem: Environmental > Aquatic > Freshwater > Lake > Lake biofilm | place: USA...
CTGCGGAGATACTCTGCTTGCCGCTGCGCTTGCGAATGCGGACTCCACGGATCTTCCTGCGGTCGGTGATGTCTAGTGTGATCGCCCACGTCGCGTCGTGCGAGATCCCTGGGTCTACACCCTGCACGTAGCGGTGGTTCCGCACTGGTGCGATCTCTGCGTCTAGCGACTTGTACGCCGCGAGGATGGACTGGCTCCAGAAGAAGGCGTCCCGCGCCTCGATGAAGTAGCCGTCGATGTTCTGTGGGATGAGGTACGGCGCCTGTTGGCGAACCACATCGTCAAAGTTCTCCTGCGTCAACCCGTAGCCGATGTTGTCGCGGGTGGAGAGGCGGAAGGAGATGAACTTGTCATCCCTCGCTGGGTTCTCTGGGTTTCCCTTCTCCCAGAGTTCGGAGTAGTCGTTGATGCCCTCGCTTGGTGTGCCGATGAAGTGGAGCGGTCCACCAGTGGAGAGTCGGCGGAGGTTGAGGACCTCTTGGTAGATCATCACGAGGTGCGGCTCAAAGGCTGCCTCGTCAAAGGAGATGCCGTTCATATCCTTGCCGAGCAGTGCCTTGGCGCGATCCTGCGTGGTGCGGAAGTGGATGCTGGCCCCACCGACCACGGGGTGGAACTTGATCCAAGGATACTCTCCGCGATACTTCTTGGAGGTGTCGATGATCTTGCCAAGCTCCTTGGAGATCGGGCAGCCCCTGCCCTTCTGCGCTGGGTGGTTGCCGCCGAGGATTGCCTCAACTTCGCGGAAGACCAGTTCTGCGGTCTCCTGCTGGATACCTACGTGGTACCACTCGTATGGAGCGTTTGACCAGCGGACTGCGGACTCTGGATCGTTTGGATTGGGGTTCGGTATTCCTAGTTTGTATAGGGCGTGATGGAGACACACAACAGCCATAGCAAGAGTCTTTCCTGCACGGTTCCCAGCTGAGACGACCGTCGTGATGTAGCGCGGGCGGTAGTTCGTTTCGTCTCTTTCACTGCACGCCTTCCACCAATTTACCTGTCCGGGATTGCCTTGGATGCCGAGCCATCGGAGTGCGAAGAACTCAATGTCCGACCTGCCACGAGCGAGGTCAAGAGCAACATCGTTGCTGAGTGGCTTCAAGCCTTCTTCGCCTTGAGGCGACTGCTGATTGCTGCTGCCTTGCTCTTTGCATCAGCCTTGCTGCTCGCCCCCCAGGCTTGCAGGCTGAGGAGGAGTCGAGTCGGTCGTCCCTTCTCGTCTCGCTCTGGACCAGGCATACTGCCCATACGGGCAAGGAATGAGGCGCGGCGAGGATTGTCGCCCTTCTTGACTGGCGGACGAAGTGTCCCGCCCGTCTGTGCCTTGTAGGAGGCGCGTCCCTTGGCGTTCAAGCCACCCTTTGGGTTCTTGCCCTCTTTACGTTGCCACGCGGCGCTCTTTGGCATTACTTCACCTCGTTATGGTAATACAGGGTTCCTTTGAGGAACTTGATGGAATTGGCAACGGCAGCGATCCTGTCGATGAAGGTGCCGTCTGCTTCGTAGTGGCGGTCCGTGTATCCAGCCTTGCGGGCAACGTCAACCTTGACGATATAGTTGCCAGAGGTGGAGCTTGAAGACTTGAACTGCGGGGCGGAGTCTTTGGACCACCCGCAGTATACCACATCGTTGCCGAGTTCCGCTTGCCACATCATTTCCGCGATGTAGTGTGGGTCGTAGGAGTCGTCGTGGTTGAACCAGCCGATGTAATCAGATGTCGCCAAGTCAAGCCCCTTGGCCCGCTTGTCGTGACCCCAGTCGTTGAGGTTTGGCTCTGCGTAGAACGTGGCACCCGTGTACCGCTTGCGAGCCGCCTCCAGATCAATGTCACTAGCGAGGACAATGATCTCATCGGGCTTCCTACTCTGAGCGAGCAGCGCACCCACAGTCCGAAGCATTCCCGCTTCGTCCGCGTGAGCAATCACAATCGCTGTGAAGGTTGCCACTGACTCTCCTAATGATCTCGCTGGTAGAGATACCAGCGGTGTATGGGATGTAGAGCATCTCAATGCCCCTCTCGTCCAGCCACTCCTTGCTGATGCCGAGCTGCTCCATCAGTGCCGGACCAGTCCAGTCGTCGCCGTGGGCAATGTACGAGATCTTCTTGTCCTTAACGAGATCAATGGTCACGCCACTGTCCTCGTCTCCAACGTTGACGATTACCTCGTCTACCCACTTGCAGGCTCGCAGCGACTCCATCCGCTCACCAAGCGTGAGGACGGTAGGCCGCTTGTACCGAGCAGCGAACTCGTCCGTGTTGAGTGCCACGATTACCTTGCCGCGCTTGGCGCATTGCTCCAAGAAGGCGGCGTGTCCGTAGTGGAACAGGTCAAACGTCCCGCCGACGTAGACCCACATTAGATGTCGAACTGCTTCTCTGCGGCAGCCTTGTCCTCAGGGGACTTCTCCTTGATCCCGAACGCGCTGTTCTTTGGGTCAAGGAACTTGATGAGAACCTGAAGTCCTGATGCCAACCCTGCGGACAGCACCGTGCGGAAGTCTCCGCCCGTGATGTCTAGGAGTGGGATGCCAAGACCGAGGGCGACCGAGATGGAGACCGTGATGAAGGTCCGACCGAACTCGATGAGCGCCTCGTCTACGCCCGTGTTGTCAATAACCCAGCGGATGCCCGCCTTGATGTCGCTATACATTGTGTCTCCTTACTTCCACTCAACGATGACGACGTGCTTGTGAGGTGCGCCGCCCGTCTGCTTCTTCTTGCTTGCGGCAATCTGCTTGAGCTGATCTTCAGTCACGACGACCCCGAACTTCTCCTTGCCCTTGCCGCTGCGGGTCGGGCAGGCCCACTGCCAGCCGTCCACGGCGTCCCATCCACAGGCAGTCATGTGTCCGTACCCCTGCGCGATGTGCTTCTTGTCCTTCTTGAGCCAGTAGTTCTGCCACTTCTTGTGCCACTCGCTGATCTCAACAGGCGGGTAGTCCACAGCCTGCTGGACCCAGACGATGAGTCCGGCACCACGGTGCGCCGAGAGGACGACGTCGTCCCACGACTTGGCATAGCGTGCCTTGGCACCGAGTTCCTTGGCGGTCTTGATCAGGTCACCGAGGGACGAGCCGTTGTCGGACACGCCCTCCTTCTCCACGAACCCCGTTGCCTTTGCCTTCGCCTTGATGCCATCGCCAGCAGACGGGTCAACGGTGTACTTGGATGCCCACGCCACGGCAGCAGCCGTGCTGGAAGGACCGCAGTCATCAAGGATGCCGCCCTTCTCTACGTGGTCGAGTTGTGACTTGACTTTGAACTTCATCTTATTCCTTCCAGCGTAGTGGCCCTGTGACGAGCCATCCAATGGTCAGTAGTACAAAGAGTGTTGCCATCGTGGTCTGCGTCTGCCCTTCTGGCAGGACCACTACGGCGAAGAGGAGACCGAGGACGGTCCACGCTCCACCAATGAGGTCGGTAATGATGTTTCTAATCACGGCGGGTTCCCTTTCGGCTGCTACGGGGTTTGCTCATTCCATCGCCACCCCCGCCACCACCGCCTCCGCCGCCGCTGGGTGTTCCACCCATTGATCGGACTGCTGATGCTGCCGCTGAACTTGCAATCTGACTTGAAATGATTGCCGCCGCGACTGGCTGCGCTTCTTCTTTCTCTTCTACGTCGAGGTCGCTGCCAATCTCTGTGATCGACGCAAGACTCTCAAAGACCTCACCGATTGCCTCAGCAACCGCCTCTGCCGCCTCCCCTACGCTTGGTAGTTCGTTGGTTGGCTCTGGCTCTTCAGTGGGTTCTGGTGATGGTTCCTCAGTCGGCTCTGGCTCCTCACTAGGCTCAGGCGACGGCTCCTCGGTAGGTTCTGGCTCTGGCTCTTCGGTTGGCTCAGGCTCTGGCTCTACCGTTGGTTCAGGTTCTGGAGTCGGTTCAGGAGTTGGATCAGGAGTTGGCTCTGGCGACGGCTCTTCAGGCTCCTCAAACGACGGAGGATCTTCTGGAATCGGCGTCGGTTCGGGCGTAGGCTCTGGCGTTGGTGTCGGCTCTGGAGATGGATCAACAGAAGGCTCCGGTGTTGGGTTTGGGGTTGGTGTTGGAGCTGGTCCGACGACCCACGTCGTGTTGGAGATTTGGAGGAAACCAGCGCCGCAGCAGGAGTCTGTTGAAAGAATACGGAACCCGAAGGCGCCGCCAGCGGTGATGTATCCCTCCGATGTCCCGCTGGCCTGCTGGACGTGGTTCACAAGATCATACCACACATCGTTCCAAAGAACCTGTGGTCTGTCGTAGTAGGCGTTGTCCGTTGTCCAGAAGGACCAATCGAATGAGACCGTCTCTCCTAGGGAGGAGTCCGTCGTGATTGCTGTGATCGTGTTCTGCCACGGATACCCAGCGCCTGCATTATTTGATCCCTGGATCGTGATGGCACCTTCCTCAAGGGTAATGGTGCCGTTGGAGTCAACCTGTTGATCCCAGAGATTGGTGTCGTCTAGTGCGAGTACTGGACCCGCAGAGAGTGAGAAAAGAATTGCAAGAAGGACCAGTCGCACGCATACTCCTACTCCCCCGATTCGACTGCTTTGATCTCCCTCGCTTCTAGTACCTGATACGCGGCGCCTGTGCCACCCAAGATCCCTGCGAGCTGCAAGGTGATCTCTCGGTCGGCGCCCTTCTCCTGTCGTCGGTCGATCATCTCCTGCGCCCGCAGTCCCTCCGCGAGCGTCGGTGTCATCAACCCTTGTTCAACCGCACTGTGGACGTAGTCCCTGACGAGTCCAGCAAGGTCACCCGTTGCCTTGATCGTCTTGGACTGCTTCTTCATTACGTTGACTGCCTGTTGTCGAAGCCTCTCGTGCGGCTCAGTTAAGTGTTCGCGTCGGTGCTTCCCAAGGGTGATCCTGCTGACATACTGACCTGCGTCAGACATCCACTCAGAGATCTTCGTATCGGGAAGGCCGTCGCGCATCTTCTTGTTGATGGCCTCTACGAGCGGACTCCGGCAGACGTGGCACCCCGTCAAGACGGGGGCAAGCTCAGTCATTAACTAGATCTCCTAGAAATCCTTTCAGATAACGGACCCTCTTTTGGATAGAATTGAAATTCTGGATTCGTCATCATTTCGATCCAGTCTTCTGCCCACTCTTCCGCCTGCTCACGTGTCCACGGGGTTGCGTCTGGAAAATCTGGTTGAAGAATAATCGGACTTCCATCATGGTTTGGTTGTTCTAAATCCCAAATTCTTAGGGTGTTATTCTCGTCAACCTCGTATCTGTATCTCATGGTCCTCCTTTATGCCGTAATAGATTGGTATGATATTGGCAAGAATTCCACGTCAATAGCACCAGAAGAAGTTCTTAGGAATGAGAACAGAGCGCTTGCGTTACCGCCAGCAGAAATTATCTCATCAGTTGCTTGGTAGTACGTAACGCCCTTACCGTTGTGGTTCGTCGTTGTATATTGAGTCCAGTTTGTCCCATCAGACGAAACTTTTGCCGTTGCTCCATTATACGCAATCCAGTATGTGTTTACAAAATCAATATACGTCCCCGTCACGTTGTTACTTGACGTCCAACTTACTCCATCAATTGACTTTGAGCACGTGCTATTGCTTATTGCGATCCATCCGCCAGTTCCGTATGCAGAATCCTTAAGACTTGCCCCTCCTGTTCCCGTTGCCCTCTGGGTCCAAGATGTTGCATTTGTGCTAGTGTAAAGCGGTGTCCCACTGTATTGTGAGCCAACTACTATAAATAGTCCGTTTCCAAATTTAACAGTTTCATTTCCAACAGCAAACGGACTAGTGTTGGTCCACGTTACTCCGTTGTTTGTAGAGTATGAAAGTTTTCCTGAGTCGCCAATTATAACGTGGGTTCCATTTCCGTACGTACCCCACCGTATGGTTGTTGTGGAAAATCCAGATGTCCTTGCAGTCCAAGTTACTCCGTTTGGGCTAGTATATAAATTTCCGGATGTTCCGCCAACGACAAACAATCCACCGCCATAATACGCGAACGTATATGTACCTGAGCCAATGTTTGCCGTAGAGAATGTCCTTGCATCACTTGAAATTATGATGGTTCCAGCAACTGCGGTGTCAGCCGATACAATAGTTTTTCCATCAGTTGCGCATGGGGTTCCAGTGCTTTGCAAAGAACTTGTATATGTTGACCAATCAATGAACGGAGCCTTTTTAATGATCTTTGTTAAATTGCTTGCAGAAGAAATGTTAACAAAGCCGTTTCCTAATACGCCCGACGTTACCGAGGATACAACAATATCAATAGGTCCTGATCGAAGATTTCTCAACATATACTGTCCAGTAAACGATGAGATTGATGATGTGGACACGGTGGTAATACCAGACACAAGTTTCGCTTCCCGCGCAGAGATTGACTGATACGTCGCACCTCCAGATCCGTTAGCCGTCAAAACCTGCCCATTAGTTGCAGACCCTGATGTTAAGGCAGCAGTTCCGACTGCGGCGGCCGCAATTGACGCAGCAACAACAGCGTTATTTGCTAGAATCGAAGAATTAACCGATCCTGATGCTAGTGCGGATGAGCCAACGGCACCAGTAGCAATCTTGGCAGCAACGATGGCATTGTCTGCAATCTTTGCCGAGGTTACGGCAGCATCTGCAATTCCAACCGACGTGAGGGCCTGCGCCACCCAGCCAGATGAGGCGCTGCTGTAGACGAGCGGGAGTGCTGTGCTGACGCCGCCCACAAACACATCGTGGAGCTCGTCAAGTTCGTAGCCATTCTGTACCTTGACGAGGATCTCGCCAGTAGATGCGTTTGCCTTAGTAACAACGCCGAGGTAGACCGCGTGGTCGGGTTCTGCTGGTGGGTTGTTGAAGACGAGTGATCCGGGTGTTGACCCTAGCCAAATCGATGACCCAGCAGTTGCCGACGACGTGTCAATGTTTGAGAGTTGTCCGTTCTCAATAACATATCCAAAGGCGTTGTTTGTCATCGTGCTGGCGGCAATGCCGAGCGTCTTTGACGACGTTGGGTCCGCGCTTGCAGAGGCAAGACCAATCAGTGCGTTGGTTCCATCCGCCCCTGTGACGTATACTGCCTGACCCTTGGTAATCGTGCTGCCAGACGAGTTCTTCACATACGTGCGAAGCGTCGTTGCCGTAACAGCATCTGCAACACTGAGCAGTGATTGGTCTACGCTGACCGTAATGGCGGTCGTGCCGCTCGCCGAGACTGGCGACGTACCAACAACGCTGGTAACATATGTCCCAGCGGTCTGGTAGTTGGCATCAAGGATGACCGAGGCGGTGTTCCCAGAGATGATGGTACTCATCGGCGCAACGCCGACGATGGAGGTTAGGGCGCCAGTAGAGGCAGCCTGGAAGATGACGCCACCAGAACCATCCGCCACCATCGTGTATCCAGCGGGGTTGGTGGACGAAGAGATGGCAACATTCTTGCCAGAGGTGGTCGTGGTGACCGAGATCGGGAAGGTACCCTGCAACTGCGATACGGAGACCGAGTTGCTGAGGGTCAGGAACTCATTCGTGTCAATCCATTGGAGCGTCGGCTCTACTGGAGCGATGTCGGCATCGAACTCCTCGTAGAGCTGGTCCGGGATGGAGAAGACGGTATCGGCTGGCCCCTGGATGTCGTAGCCGTTCCAGTGGATGTCGATGTATCGTCCGAACTTAAATGTAGCCACTTACTTCTTCTTCTTTCCCCTCGCTGTCTTGGCGGATTCCTTGAAGTCCTTGGCGGTCGGGGCGCCCTTGGCGCCTACCTTGCGCATCTTCTCGCCAGAGCCAGCGGCGATCCGCTTGCGCTTGGCGTGGATGTTGGCGTAGAGACCTGGCTTCACTTCTTCTTGCCCTTCTTGGGCTTACCGTACTCCATCTCGCGTTCGCGCTTGGACTCGGTCTTCTCGTGCTTGGCGGCGTACTTCTTTGCCGCAGCCTTGCCAGCCTTCGTGTATGGGAACTTCTTCCCTTCGATCATCGGCATTATTTCTTTCTCCTTATCGCTTGGTGCTCTTGACCAAAGAGTACAGAGCTACTCCGCCAACAGCGGCAGGGATTGCTGCAAGCTTTGCGGCCTCCTTGAGTCGTCGCTTCTGCTCTGCGCCTGGAGCGCTCGTGATCTTGGTGCCCGCGTATGCAACAGTGCCGGCACCAGCGCGTCGGTTCCTGGCTGGTCGGCTCTTTACGCCAGCATTGGCTTTGGCATTGTCTGGGTTGAGACTTTTAGTGCCCTTTTTCATCTTTCTTTAATCCTCTTGTCAAGCTTTTTCTTCTTGGACTTGCCAGCAGCCGAGAGGGCAATGGCAATGGCCTGCTTACGCGGCTTTCCAGCCTTCAGTTCCTTGCGGATGTTGGCGGAGATCGTCTTCTGTGAGGAACCCTTCTTGAGCGGCATTACGCCTTCCCTCGATTGGTCTTCTTCTTTCCTGTTGGAGCAATCTGGTCACCAGGCATTGCCTTGGACTTGTTCCTTGCACGGGCGTATGCCTTTGGTCCGGTGGTCGGCTTCTCGCCAAACCTCTTGGAGGTCACAAGCTGGGTGCTTACCTCGTACGGGACGTTCTTTCCCATCGTGGCCTTGTAGCCAACGTTGTACTTCTTCCCGACCTCAAGGTGTCCAATCGCACGGTTTACGCCGATTGCATAGTTCTCAATCCCAGCGAGGCGCTTTCGGCCTTCGCCAATGACGAGCGCCCTGTCGGCAGCGGACTGCTTCTTCTTCACGATCTCTCTCCAAACGTTGGCATTGGTAGGAGTTCTGCTACCACAGTCGACAGCGAATCTGCTGCCCGTTCCGACTCCACGTCCCAGACGGTGGAGACAATCTCAAACGCCGCAGTCCCTAAGGGCTTCTCCAGCGTGTCCACCAGCCTCTCGACCCCGGCGTAGTGGCAATGAATCAACTCGTGGGCGACGACCCTGCGGATGTCGGTCGCCTTCTCCTTCCAGAGGTCGGGGGAGAACCTGATCGTTGCTTGGTACAGGTTTTGGCTTACCTCGATGTCTGCCCACGCATCCTCCGGTGGATTCTGCTCCGAGAGCTTAATCTCCCAATGACCAAGGCCAAGGATCTTGGCGCAGCGGTCGATGTAGTTCCTGACCGCTGTTGTCACTGGACCCCCTCTGGAAACTTTGTAACTTTTTAACGGGCGCCGGTCTTCTTCTTCTGTCCCGTAATCGATTGACGCTTTGATGGTAGCGTAATGTTTGCCCCCGGGAGAACCGGGAACATCTTCATCAGGAAGTCGTTTGACCTGGACCCCTTGTAGAACTCTGAGGCGCGGCCTTCCTTGTTCCCTGCGACTGGTCGAGGGGTAACTGGACCAATGACCTGCCTGGCCTTTTCCTTAAACGCCTTCTTCTCGTCGTCGGAGAGCTTCTTCATCTTTGCCATTTTTTTCTCCTTGATCCCTATTCTTAACCTGGCCTAGCGGCCAGGAACGAACCCAAGTTTAGTGTGAGACCAGTCTCTAGGAGGTAGGGTTCGTTGCCCCCCTCTTTATCCCCCCCCATATAACCAGAAAATCGGAGGGTTTTTGCAGAAAGTTGCATGATTAAGTTTTCTTAATATTTATTGCGGAGGTAATGGCTCCTTTTCAGTGGGGTCCCAGGGCTGCCTTTTCATTGGGGTCCTCCATTGCGGTGGGGCATTCCTCCCCCGCGATTGCAAACTGTAACAAATGCTGGCGGGGGAGGGGAGGCCGTAACAAATTCGGGCATTCAGCACGCTCCATGGGGGGTGGGGGGGGTCAGCCCCGGATACTGGGGGGGAGTATCCTCCGACAGGTGGGGTTGTCAGTGGGGACAAGTGGGGTTGTCGGCGGGTGGAGTGGGGGCGTCACCCCCCGACCCGGCAGATAGTTGCAGACGCAACAAGGTCTGACTTTCGGCCTTTTCCCGGGCGATGATCCCTGACCCTGTGTACCACACACCCACACCCACCAAACGTTGATCCTGAGGCCTCTGGGGATACCCTCCGTTGAATCCACCGCCGGACTGAGGGCCCACACCGACCCCGTGATGGTGCCCCCAAGGACAGCTCCATATAAAAAAGAACTTATGCATTTGAGCACAAACTACCCCCTTGACATGGCATTGACAGGGGCCTAGGCTTGACGCAGACGCTGCAAGTGTCAGCGTCGCAAACAGGAGGTTGGACATGGCAAAGCGAGAACGTGTTGAATACGCAAAGTGGTTCAACATGGCCGATACGCCACGCAAAGAGGCACGCCCGTGCGACATGTGCAAGAAGAGCAGCAAGTCTGTTTATCCGCGTCTCTACGGGGACAGGAAGCACGTACCAGTGCAACGATGCGGTGAGTGCCACGACAAGATGATGGAGTACTGGGATTACCGCAACAGTCAGTACTAGCCGAAACCGGTGCATAGGCAACCCTTCAGCACCGGTCTCCCGGACTCGCCGCCCGGGACTGATGAGGCAGGCGCACACACAGGAGGAGAACATGTTCACGGAGAACACACTGAAGTACCTGCGCGACGAGGCCGCTGACTCGGTTGAAGCGCTGCAGGAGTTGATTGACACCGGGCACGCATGGCGCTTGCAGGGGTCAGTCGGACGCGCGGCCATGTACGCCATTGAGGCAGGGATCTGCATCCTTGGCGAGACAGGCCACACCGACTACTGGGGCAACTACGTGCCGTCCCGGTACGAGGTCAAGGCAGGCACGAAGGGCAGCGTGGAGTACGCAGCCCGCATGCAAGAGATGGAGGTTTAACGTGAAGGAGTTCATCGCAACATACCTAGCTGCCACGGTGGCAGCAGCGGTGGCGTACGCAGTGTATGGCCACCTTGGTCTTTCGGTTCTGGTTCTCTTCGGTACGGTCGGCGCGATCGTCACCGGGTGGGTGATCGGCGAAGAGATCAAGATCAGGATTGACGAGCGACTGCGCGCCCATTACGCTGAGAAGAGCCAGACCAAGAAGAGCGAAGTCTGGTAGCCGAAACGGCCTCCGGGCCGTCTGTCGGGGATAGTCTCCCGGCACTGACGAGGCAGACACCTCAAACAGGAGGCAACATGGACAAGGCGCTCACAGCGTCGCTCCTTGCGTCGGTCGCGGGGGCACTGGCCGGTGTACTCATCTTGGACAGCGTCCTTGGTGGGGTCTTCGGCTTCTTCTCCACGATGGGGGCCATCGTGGTCGGGCTCCTCATCGGGGATGAGGTCAACCTTAGGCTCCGCCGGCACTACCGGGGGAGGTAGGTGTCAGGGGTGGCCACTGTGGCCACCCCAACACCATCAGGCAGGAGGAAACATGCCAAAGAAGCAACGCTACAGCAACCTCTTCACGAAGGAGCCGGGTGAGGCCCCGGTCACCTACAGCAGCCTCACCGGGGTGGTCACTGCAACGCAGTCATCACTGGTGAAACTTGCGCAGGCAGCAGACGAGGCCGGGGCAACCGACCTCGCGGAGCAGGCACGCCGGACGGCCATCATGGCAGTCGGCTACCTTGGGAGACTGAAGTCATGAGCAGGTTCCAGTGGTTTGCCTTGGCGTGGATGACGTCACTCGTGATCAGCATCGTGGCCGGGCTCTGGATAGCGGGCACCGGTTCACCGGTCCCACTTGAACTGGGTTTCAGTGTAGTATTTCAGGCCCTAGGGGGATCGTGGATCATCCTGAGGGCAGTAGTAGAGGAGGAGAGATGAGTACCAGAAAGCTGAACGTGCCCGGGTTGGGTTTTGAGGTCATCGTCGTCGGGGCCAGCGATGGCACCAACGAGTTGATCGCACAGATGCTAGAGAAGAAAATCGTGGAGGAGGTCACGGAGGATGAGGAGCCGCAGGGCTGCCCAGTCTGCACAAACGTTGACCGCACCTGCACCTGCAAGGGGGGCGCATGAGTAAGAGGTACCTCCTAGAGGTGAACCTTCGGTTGATCAAGAGGGTCATCGTTGAGGCTGAAACCGCCGATGAGGCCATTGAGAATGCGGCCACCATCAGCGCGGAGTCCCTCGCCTTGGGCGAGGCGGACGATGCGGTGATCCTTGGTGACGAGCCACCGGGTCACGGCTCCGGGTCAGTTGAACTGATCGCGGAGGAGGACACTGAGGACTGGTCCTACCACGTCGGTGGCATCCAGTGATCGCGTGGGTTCTGACGGCTGCCCTCATCATGGGGCAGCCGTCAATCCCGGATAGAATCACGTGGTATGGGGCTAGGTGCCCGCAGGGGGTGGTATACCTAGGCAGGACTGATGCGTGCCACCCCTACCTGAAGGGTGAGCAGCGTTATTACGCAGCCGCTGGATGGTACAGGTACGGCATGAAGACAACCACAGTCCTCGTGACCAGCAAGACCACCGGCAGGAGTGTCCGACTCCTCGTGCGCGACTTCTGTGGCGCATGCAGGCAAGGGCGCTCCATACTGGACATCAGTCCGCTGGCCTTCATCGCGCTTGGGCACGACCTTGCAATTGGGACGGACAGGGTGTACATTAGGTATCTAGAGGAGGGGAGATGATGTTGGACACACAGAGATGCGAGCGATGTGGGGAGACAATTGTCCTTGACTTTGAGGAGCACGCCTTTGATGAGTCACTCTTTGCCTACCACGTTTGGTGCATGGAGGAGACCAAGAGGGAGGAGCTTGAGAGCATCCGTGAGGACATAGCAATTGAAGAGAGGAGAGAGGGAGGAGAATCATGAGCAAGCGCAAGCGTAAGCCATACAACGAGGACGAGGAGTGCTCGCTGTGTGGGTTCCCGGACCTTGACGGTCTCTGGTACGACGGGACATGCGACGAGTGCCATGACATTGTCATTGAGCAGAGCATTCACAAGGCGATAGAAGATTTGGAGAAGGAGGAAGTAAAGTGAGCGAATACAAGTGCTACGACTGCAACCACGAGTGGGACGGCCCGGATTACAAGGCGGGGGATGCACCGATCCCGTGCCCGAAGTCAGGGGAGCACCATAACAGGATCAGCCGCGAGCGTGCGGTTGAGATCCTCAACGGTTCACGTGGTCGCTTCATCACGGTGGAGTTTACCAAGAGAACCACCGGCGAGAGGAGGGTCATGACCTGCCGGACCGGGGTGACCAAACACCTCAAGGGCGGCAAGCGTGCCTACGACCCGGAGAAGCTCGGGTTGGCAATCGTCTGGGAAACCAAGACCTCTGAATACAAGAGCATCCCAACCGACGCCATCACGGCAGTCCGGTTTGGGGGGAAGCGGATGGTGGTGCGATGAGCTGGTTCAAGCGTAATCTTTGGCCGCAGGTCAAGTTCATTGGTTTGATGTGCCTCATCGCGGTGGCGGTTGGTGCGTCACGGTGATTACACATGAGTTCACGGACATGGAGGATGAACTCAGTGAATTCAATTTGGAGCGCCTTGAGCTGTATAAGATCAGGGTCAGGGAGTGGCTGGAGGAGGGTCGGCGGTCCGCCTCCGCCCTCTTCCAGTACGGGCACACAGAGCTCCGGGTAATCGTTGACTCAGAGTGGGAGCTCGCAATTACCTGCGACAACTGTGGCCTCTGGGGAAACATGACCCGCAAGATTCGCTATGCAAAGGGTTCATACCAATCGGTGACTGGTACCCTGTTTAGGGTGGTAGAATGCCTCCCAAACGCGCAGTCAATTTATTTTGGGGGAGGACGTTAGATGCGGCAACCACCAAGAAGCGTTGAGGCTGAGTCAGGGCTGATCGGGTCCGTCCTCATTGACGATGAGGCGATGGGCTATGCGCTCGGGATCAACCCTGATGACTTCTCTACGGCGCAGCATCGTGCCGTCTGGACGGCGATCACCGAGGTCTACAAGCGGGGCGAACCGCTTGACATCGTGTCGGTTGGCGACGAGCTGGCGCGACGCAAGTTGATCGACGAGGTCGGTGGGTACGCCGTCCTCTCTGACTTCCTTGTCCGCACGCCGACGAGTGCCAACGCCAACTCGTATGCCGAGTCGGTGCGTACGAAGGCGACGCTGCGGCGTCTTATCAGTGCTGCCACACGGGTGGCCGAGATTGCCTACGAAGACCCCGCCGATGCGGACGAGGCACTAGACAGGGCAGAGGCAGAGATCTACAAGGTCGCACGCACGATGAAGAAGTCCGACTTCACGGAGATGCGCGGACTCATCGACGATGCGGTGAGCCGCTTGGACTGGACACGACACAACCGAGGGTCGGCAGAAGGCGTGCTGTCCGGGTTGGCGTCGCTTGACCAGATGACTGGGGGCTGGCAGAAGTCAGACCTCACCATCCTCGCCGCCCGTCCATCGGTCGGCAAGACGAGCCTTGCCCTGAACATTGCGCAGCACGCTGCGATCAGGCACGGCAAGCGTGTCGCTGTCTTCTCGCTGGAGATGAGCAAGGATCAGTTGGCAACCCGACTGATGGCTGGTGCGTCTGGCGTGGACATCTTCCGCATCCGTCGTGGCGACGTGGAGGGGATGAACCTTGCCCGCATCGCAGCGTCGGTGTACCACTTGGAGAAGGCGCACATCTTCATTGACGACTCGCCCGTGGCCTCGCCCGTAGACCTGCGGTCAAAGGCGCGGCGGCTGTCTGCCGATGGCGGGCTTGACCTCATCATCGTGGACTACCTGCAACTGATGATGCCGACGAAGCAGACGAAGGAGGGCAACAGGGTGGTTGAGACGAGCGACATCAGCCGAGGACTGAAGGCGATGGCGCGGGAGCTGAACGTTCCTGTGATTGCGCTGTCGCAGTTGTCTCGTGCCGCCGAGCATAGAGAAGGAGGCCAACCACGACTGGCTGACCTCCGAGACTCTGGTGCGATTGAGCAGGACGCCGACCTTGTGATGTTGCTATGGCGTCCCAACGGACAGGAGCACGGGCAGGCGACCGAGCGCATCAAGTTGTCGCTGGCGAAGCACCGCAATGGACCGACGGGTGAGATTGACCTGACCTTCGTCAAGGCGACGACCACCTTCAAGGAAGATTTGTGATACAATAACTACGCCGGGTGGTCCCCCTGCCCGCTACCGAACCCTCTGATGGCGCCTCCCATCAGGGGGTTCACTCTTTTGTGCAGACCGGGCAGTTGCCGAAGAGGCTGCCGTCGTGATCGTGGACGGCGGACAGCGGGATGTCCGATGGGATCTCTCGCCCGACAAGCGTCTCGTAGACGATGCCGTTATCCTTGCACCATTGGCGCAGCGATTTACCTTCCTTCGCTGCTGCCTCCTTGAATAGTTGCCTGACTTCTTCGTCGCTCACGGATCAGCTCCAATGCTAGGTACACGCCATACGCGGCCATCAGCCGTTGCTCAGGGGTAAGGAGGGGTAGGACATCACCCCAGGTAGAAACGTGCCTCTGCGTGGCTCCTAGACCCTCTAGAAGCGATTCTACGGAGGCTTCTAGGGGGTCTCTGTTAGTAGGCTGCCCCATCGTCAGGGTCAAGTTCTAACTCTAGGTTAGACCACTCGCCTTCGATGAGAGAGACAAGGATGAGGCAGTAGTTGGCGGCGTCCATTAGGGCGTCGCGCACCGACGGGTGCTGGAGTTCCTTAAGCGAGTCTTGCGAGAGGACGACACGACCCTTGACAAACTCACCGCTCAACGCCTTCTTGATGCGGCTCATCTTGTCGTCGGACATCCGAGAGAAGACACCGGGGATGCCGAGGGACTCGATGTTAGCAGGGCCGTACTGCGCCTGACGCTGGACGAGGATGTCCCGCGCCTCATCGTAGAGGCCTTGGAAGTACTGCTCAAAGTCCTTCGGTGTGTTCCTCATAGAGCCTTTCCAGCCAGC
>Ga0315906_10005650_pt1 | contig 15680 bp, 11 predicted proteins | sample LakEriMetagenome_4_FD_203526 | JGI IMG/M metagenome (GOLD analysis project Ga0315906, IMG submission 203526) | Freshwater fungal communities from buoy surface, Lake Erie, Ohio, United States - Buoy 2 MA122 | ecosystem: Environmental > Aquatic > Freshwater > Lake > Lake biofilm | place: USA...
CTATTAGTACCTTCTGCGGCTTATTCATCGAATTGCTTTGTTAACACAATGATAGTGTTTTTTGGATAAAATCCCTATTTGCGGTAAAAGTTCATCTCATCCAGATATTCATATACATCCCGGGGAAGCATGAAACGAACATCCTTTCGGTTTTTAATGGCCTCCCGAATGAAAGAGGCTGATAACTCCATGAGTGGCACGTGTTCAATTAAACGAACATTTGGGTGATTGATTAGTTCGCCACCATCGAAACCAGGGCGTGGATAAACATAAATTGGGTGCTCCTGTAAAATAACCTCCCAGTTTTTCCATTTTTGGAAGTTTTGTAGGTTATCGGTGCCCATGATCAGCACAAATGTGTGTTCGGGATGTTGTTCGCGTAAATAGGTCAGCGTGTCTATCGTGTAAGACGGCTTGGGAAGCGAGAATTCCACTTTAGAGGCCTTCAGCTTGCGATAATCTCCTACGGCGATACGAACCATTTCGAAGCGATGATAATCCTGAAGCAAGGAATTTGATGGCTTCAAAGGATTTTGTGGCGACACAACCAACCAAACCTGATCCAAATCCGAAAACTCAGCAAAGTATTGAGCTATTACCATGTGACCCACATGTACGGGGTTGAATGAACCGAAAAACAAACCCGTTTTCATTTGGTATGCCTTAGAGCCAAAAATTGTTCAACCAGCGAATCGGCTTGAGCGCAGGCCTGTTCTATGGTGTCATTGACAAGGATGTTGCTGAACCGGTCGCCGAACGAGAGCTCTTGCGCGGCTTTGCCGATTCTTCTTTCTAGACTTTCCGGTGTTTCCGTTGCACGCGCAACCAATCTCTTTCGGAGGTCATCGGGCGATGGCGGTCGAACAAAAACATCCAAGAGGTTTGAGCCAAACTTGCTTTTGATATTCAAGCCGCCAACGACATCCACATCAAAAAGCGCCACTTTTCCGAGCGCGTTTATTCTATCAATTTCGGAAGTCAGTGTTCCATAAAAACCGTTTTCATACACCTCTTCCCATTCAAGAAAGTCGCCGTTATTGATTTTGGATTTAAACTCCTCAACCGAAATGAAATAATAATCGGTTCCGTTGACCTCGCCATTGCGCTGCTTGCGTGTTGTGGCCGAAACGGAAAACGACAATACGGGGTATTTTGAAAGCAGGTGTTTGACAATGGTCGTTTTACCGCTTCCGGAAGGGCCGCAGAAAAGAATCAATCGGTTCATTTCTTCTTGATTCATAATATTATTTCAGGATTTAAAAACAAAAGCGCAGTAACCACATGTAATACCATGGTGATCCAAGGAAATGGACTGTTTCTGGAGGCGGGTCTGATCAACAGTCCAGCATTCAAAAAAAACAATACTACGTAGGAAAGTATGACCGGAATCATTGTTAGTTCCCTTATAACAGAAACAATCGGTGTGTTTAAATAAAACGTGGAATAAATCATACAGACCATATAAAACAAAACGCCTGCTGAAAAAAACAATAAAATTTTTGCCCGTTTCATTTGGTGGTTTAAACAATATTGGCTGACTGTTCCTTCATCTTCTCCAACTCGTCCTTCATTTCCACCACGTAGCGTTGGATACTGGCGTCGTTGGCTTTTGAGCCGATGGTATTGATTTCCCTTCCGATTTCCTGAAGGATGAATCCTAGCTTTTTCCCAACAGATTCCTTGCTGCTCAAAACCTCATCAAAATAGTCCAGGTGTGTTTTCAAGCGAACCTTTTCTTCGGTTATGTCAATCTTCTCCATGTAGTATATGACCTCTTGCTCGAAACGATTCCTATCAATAGATGTGTTTTCGGATATTTCGGCAAGGTTTTTCTGCATCCTGGAACGGATTCCCTCGTTGCGCATCGGTTCGGACTTTTCAATTTGCTTTAGAAATCCGCGTATGTTTTTAATACGAAGTTCAAAATCCTTTTGTAAAGACTTTCCTTCCCTAGACCTGAAATCGTTGAACTCCTTGGCTGCAGCCGAAAACAGCTTCATGATTGATTTCCACTCCTGTTCACTGGAGCCGTTTCGTTCCGTGTTCAAAACGTTTGGGAGTCGCAGTACAGCTGCCAGCTCATCGGTTACGGGGGCCTTGTTTACCTTGGATATTGAACGCAACTCTTTCAGATAAGCTCCTATCAGCTCATGATTGAATATTCCAGCATTTGTATCGGGCCCTGGCTCAATAGTGATTGTCAGGTCAACCTTTCCTCGTTCAGCCAGCTTGGTGATCTCGTTACGGAGGTCCATGTCCTTTTCACGATACGAGGCTGGAATTCGCAGGTTCAATTCGAGAAACTTGCTGTTGAGCGAACGGATCTCCACAGAAATCCTATTGCCGCCAAAGCTACCAATGGATTTTCCGAAACCGGTCATAGATCGGATCATGCGTATTTTTTTCGCTAATTTAATTCATTTATTCTTGGAAGCCGACATTCGGTCGGATGCAAGGTAAACTCCTGAAAAAATAAGGATGCCGGCAAAAAGGTGTATTGGCTTAAAACTGTCTTTTCCCAGAAATATGGCGAACATTATGGCGAACAGCGGTTGCAGGTAAATATATACGCTAACCTCGGAGGGAGAAAGTTTTTTGAGAGCATAGGTATTGAAAACATAAGCCAGTGTGGTAGTTCCTATGACCACAAAGCCGGTCAATAGCCAAATTCGTGCATCAAACGTCGACCACTTTATAGAGCCGAACTCTTCCCATCCGAATGGTAAAACCAAAGCGGTTCCAAAAAGGAAAACCCACTTCATTACTGTTACCGTGCTATATTTCGACATCAGGGGTTTGACCATAATCAGGAATAGGCCAAATGATAACGAGTTTATAAGGATCATGATGTCACCACCAAGAGATCCAGAAAACAGGTCTCCCTTGAAACTCCAAAGTATCAAAGTGATTGCACCGATAATACCCAACGAAATACCAATGATTCGGATCCATGTAATCCGATCTTTCAACACAACTGATGCTGCAATTAGAACAAAAATCGGGTTGGTGGTCATCATCAGTGCAGCATTTATGGGAGTGGTAATATCGAGTCCCTTGAAAAAAAGCAGCTGGTTGATGGCTACCCCGAAAATTGCACAGAGGAAAAATCGCTTCTTGTCAGCATAATCGACTTTTTCTTGTGACATTGTTTGGCTGATCAGCAGAAAAATGAATGCTGTAAAAACCACCCTTAATAGAATGAAGCCGAAGGGTTGTATGTATGCGGGCATCACCACTTTGGCGACGCTATAATTGGCCCCATAAATCAAGTTTGCCGACAGAACAGCGGCATGAGCCAGAAGGTTTTTGTTTTTGTTCAAGATACCGTTAGGGCTTGTCGACACGTATTCTATCTGTCCTATTGGCTAGTTCCCATGCTGTAGAGAAAATCAGCTGGGTGATATCGGCTGTTTTCTCAAAGTCAATCTTGTCTACCGTATCTGTCGGCTTGTGATAATCATCGTGCAATCCGGTGAAATAGAAAATGGCTGGCACCCCTTTTTTCACAAAACTGTAATGATCAGACCGGTAATAAAGCCGCATCGGGTGGGCTGAATCATTGTATGTATAGTCGAGAGCGATATTACAACAATCCGTATTGGTCTTTTCGCTTACTTGATGTAAATCTGTGCTCATTTTGTCGGATCCAATGAGATATACATACCTGTTGGAACTCCTGCTAACCGTATCGACTCGTCCAATCATATCAATATTAAGATTGGCTATCGTTTTTTCCATAGGAACCGGCGGGTTTTCTGTGTAAAAAGTGGAACCCAACAAGCCTTTTTCCTCTCCGGTGAAAAGCATGAATATGACACTTCGTTTAAGTGCTTCGCCTTGCCTTTTTGCCTCTGCAAATGCACCGGCCATATTCAAAATTGCGGCACATCCGGATCCGTCATCATCTGCACCATAGTAAATCAAACTGTCGCGCCTACCCAAATGATCCAGGTGGGCTGTGACCACCAGATACTCGCCGATTTCTTCGGTCCCTGGAAGTATTCCGGCAACATTGTAGCATGTTGTTCTGTAGCCGTTGATCTGAACTTTAAGGTTTTCCTTGATGTGTATATTGGAGTTTGTTGATTTTTTATTGCGTTTGCCTCTTTTTTTCAGGTCGATGTAAATATTTGGTGCTATGTATACAATGGCGGGTGCTGTTTCTTGTTGGCTCTTGACAACCGATAACATCCCACTCTCCATTCTACGTATTTGTCTCTTTTCACGCTCTCCTGAAAAATCCCTTTCCACCATAATTGCAAGTGGTTTCATATCAATAAGTGCTTGGGTTGCAGAGTTGATGAAATTGTTTAATGAGTCATTGCTTATTTTCTTTACATGGGAGGTCAGCAATATCACAACGCTATTGACCGGGATTTTCAATTGGGCGGAAAATGTATCAATTGCACATACCCAAAACGATCTGCTGCTGATAAAGACAGCGGTGTTTTTCGTAGGCGGTAACATATAAAAATCCTTACCCGAAACATATTGCTTTTCATCTAGTGAAACTGAAAATGAGCTATGGCTCCATTTGATAAATGGAACTTCTTGACGAAAAGAATTTCCAAAAAGGGGTTTTAATCCAAATGATTTTAGTTCCTTTTCAACATATGCAACCGCCTTTTGCATTCCTGGCTCTGCCGTTTCCCTACCCTCCAAGGAGTCAGATGCCAAAACAGATAAGTGCTGTTTGAGTATGGATGGTGTTATGAGCGATGCAAAACGGGAATAACCTTGAGATAACCCAACTTCACATACAAAAGATAGGATTATTGATACAACAATACTTGTTCGTCTTATCATATGTCGATTTTATCTTTTCTATGTTCATGTCTGCCACCTTCAAATGCGGTTTTCAGGAATGTTTCAACCATGGCAAAAGCCTCATCATCTGAAACAAACCTGGCAGGTATGCAAATTATGTTTGCATCATTATGTAATCTGGCCAAAGAGGCAATTTCCTTGTTCCAGCATAAGGCAGCACGAACACCATTGTGCTTATTCGCACACATGCAAACCCCGTTACCGCTACCACATATCAATATACCCATTGCAACATCACCATTACTAACCCTTTTTGCCAATTCATGAGCATAATCCGGATAATCAACTGATCCATCCGAATTACAACCTACATCATGTATAATGAACTCTGGTGAAATAGCATTCATTCGTGATTTCAAAACTTCTTTCAACTGGTATCCGGCATGATCAGAACCAAAACATATATGATTTGTTATCATTGGTTTATGTATATAAGATGATATGTAAAAATCGTTTAAGACAGTAAAAATATCATAATTAACAACCTAAACCGTCTTTTCAACAACTAACTTTACAAATGATCCATAAAATCTGTTTATCAGCTGATTGGTAATCATCCTTATGAACAGAAAATGTGTTAATAAACATAAATGTTATTCATAAAAAGTGAAATGATTCCCTTGTAAGATAAAAATGCATTTTGGCTTATGAAACAAAACTGATAAGGCAAGAAAATAATAATAAACCTATCACTACTTTTCAAACAAGACTACAAACAATAAGGTCTAAAATTTAGTGAACATCAACAGTTATACAATTCATGTTAATTAACACCCAAATAACTAACTACCAATACTGATGATTGTTTATAAACGATATATCGTTGTTAATATCTTGTAAAAAGACAAAATATCAATCCATAACATAATTTTTTATAAACGTCATTAACAGCTAATATAATAACAACATAAATTAATTTTAAAAAGGTTTATTTTATATATATGCTTGTTGATGATTGTATTTTGAAAATTATTGAACCAGATTTGCAATCGAAACAAATGATTCACACAAAACACATCGGCCAGCTAATTTTATTGTTGCTGATTTTTTCTTTCACCGGATTGTGGGCTCAGCCAACACAGGATCCGAATCCAAACGGTTACAACAGGTTTTATTATCCAAGTGGTGTTTTGCAAAGTGAAGGTAATCTGGTTAATGGAAAACCTGAAGGTATCTGGAAATCGTATCACGAGAATGGTAAACTTCGTTCCGAGGGATTGCGTAGAGAGGGAAAATCGGATTCCACGTGGAAATTCTTTTATGACTCCGGTGTCATGCAATCATTGATTGTTTTCACGAAAGGAAACAAGGAAAAACAAACCGATTTTCATGTAAACGGAAATATAAGTGGTGAAGAAACATTTGAGAATGGTATTAAAAATGGTAACGCAAGATACTACCATAAGAGTGGATTAAAATCCATGGAATTGGTTTATCAGAATGGAAAAAGGGAAGGACGTTCTACTACTTTTTCTGAAGACGATGGTCGCATCTTGTCGATTATAACTTATAAAAGCGATCTCATTTCTTCAGAGGAGAAATTGAACAGGAAAGATAAGTTTGGCGCTAAACAAGGGATATGGAAGGAATTTTTTGAATCAGGAAAGGTGAAAACAGAATGGACTTACAAGGATGATTTACTCAATGGATCGGTACGGTATTTCAGTGAGGATGGATCGGTGAAGAAAATGGAGGTTTACAGGAATGGACAGATTGTTATCGATAATACTCCGGATGTTAAGCTCGAAATAGAACGTGATTACCACAGCAACGGGAGAGTTAAATCATCCGTTAACATCATTGATGGTAAAAAGCAAGGAGTTTATCGCGAGTATAGTCGAACGGGAGAGATAACCGCCTCAAAAATGTTTTCCAATGATGAGGTAAGTGGCGAAGGGATTGTAGATGAGAATATGTTGATGCAGGGAAAATGGAAAATGTACTATCCAGGGGGTAAGCTTAAATCCGAAGGGGAATACAAGGATGGTAAACGAACTGGCAAATGGTTGTTTTATTATTTCAACGGTTCATTGGAGCAGGAAGGATCATACAGTAAAGGTAAACCTGATGGTAGCTGGATCTGGTATCATATAAACGGAAAGCCATTGCGTGAGGAATTTTATATCAATGGTCGCGAAGATGGGGAAATGAAGGAGTATGATTCATTTGGAAAAATCGTTGCAAGTGGACAATATGTGGATGGATTGAAAACCGGTACATGGGAATTTGAAAGCGCAAGCTATCGATACTCCGGTGCTTACTTGGATGATTTGCAAAACGGTTTATGGAAAGGATATTATCAGGACGGAAAAAAAGCATTTGAAGGGGAATATTTGAACGGCTTGGAAAACGGTGAGCATAAATATTATTATGATTCGGGCCGCATTCGTGAAATCAGAAGCTATAAACTTGGCTTACCCGATGGGGAATGGAAGTCATTTGATGAAACCGGAGAACCTATTTTGTTTACCACTTACCGCGCCGGTACCGAGGTGAAGTTTGACGGCACACGCCTGGATAAATAGTAATATTATTACAAGTAATTGATTTTTAGACTTTTTTGTATTATTTTGGGGTACCATAAAGTATTCCAAAATAGCCCCTTTAAATCATAAATAATTGATAATTAATATATTAACATTTTAAGTAAACAATTGAAAATATGTTGGTTAGAAGATTTTTAATAGCCATTTTTCTTTTTTGTGCCTCGTTAAATGCTACTGCACAAGACAACAGTCCTTTAGCAAAAGCACAAAAGCTCGAAAAATCATTGGCATTTAGTGATGCGATTCCTCTGTATCTAAAAGCGCTGGATAGGGACTCAAACAATGAAAAGGCCATGCGGGGAATTGCGGAGTGTTATCGTATGACGAACCAAACCGAACAAGCGGAAATATACTACCGAAAACTTGTTCAAGCCAATTATGCAACGCCAATGGATAAGCTGCGGTTGGCTCAGGTGTTGATGTCGAATGCAAATTATTCAGATGCCCAGAAATATTTTTCGGAATACAACGCGTCGGCAACCAACGATGATCGTGCGAAAAACCAATTGGATGCCATTTCAAAATTGGATGGCTTTTTAAAAGACAGTGCTCGGTTTAACATCACAACTGCACCACTCAATACGGCAAACTCTGACTTTTCTCCAGCAAAATTTGCTGACGGCTTTGTTTTTGTGTCCTCAAGGGAGAGGGGCGGATTGAAAGAGAAAACACATTCATGGACGGGAGACCCATACCTTTCTTTGTTTTATGCCAAAGGCAACCTCAATTCAAATCCGAACATTTCACCTTTTGCAGAAGAGCTGCGATCTGAATACAATGACGGTCCTGTGGTTTTCGGTCCCATGGGCGACGAGATGTTTTTGACCAGAAATAACAGCAAGCTGCCTTTCAGAAACGATAAGACTGCCCGACTTAAAATTGTTTTTTCAAAACTTGTTGATGGTAAATGGAGCGACCCGGTTGACTTACCTTTCAACAGGGCTCAATACAACATGGCGCATGCATGCCTTTCACAAGATGGAAAAAGACTTTATTTCTCATCCGACATGCCAGGAGGAAATGGAGGAATGGACCTTTATTACTCAGACCGCGATGGCATCGTTTGGTCTGAACCGGTTAACCTGGGAAAAAAAATAAATACAACAGGAAACGATGTGTTTCCTTACATAGCTCCTGATGGAAAACTTTATTTCGCCTCTGATGGTTGGCCCGGACTGGGTGGTTTGGATATTTTCAAGGCAGAGCTCGAAAACCAGACCGAAGACCCACTGAATGCCGGATTTCCTATAAATACTCACAAAGATGATTTCGGGATATGGATATCCTCCGATTTAACACAAGGACTTCTTTCATCCAATAGGAAAGGTGGAACAGGTGACGACGATATTTGGAGCATCGATTTCGTAAATAAGATTGTTATCTATGGTATTGTAGCCGAAAGGGAAACCATGATACCTATTCCCAATGCAACCGTTTATTTGAAGGATACACTTGGCAATGTTGTTGGAACCGATGTAACCGATGAACAAGGCAATTATTCCATCAAAGGCGATTTCAACACGAGTTATGTGGTGTCAACCAACCCCGATGGATATTTTGCCAAATCGGAATCCTTCAACACATACAACGCAACAAATGACTCCATGCGAGTAGACCTGTTGCTTGAGAAAATCATAATAAATAAACCCATAGTGCTCGAGAACATTTATTATGATTTTGATAAATGGAATATTCGTCCGGATGCGGCAATAGAGCTCGATAAACTGGTCATAATCCTTAAGGAAAATCCCAAGATTGTTATAGAGTTGGGTTCACACACGGATTGCAGGGGAATTGACGCCTACAACATCATTCTTTCCCAACGCCGAGCCCAATCCGCCGTGGATTACATTGTAACCAAAGGTGGAATAGAATCATCCAGGATTTCAGCCAAGGGCTATGGCGAAACACAGCATGTTAACAAGTGTAAAAACAATGTGCTCTGTACAGAAGCCGAACACCAGCAAAACAGAAGGACCGAATTCAAAGTGGTTAGCCAGTAGCAAACCATCGGCTACATTCGGTTGTTAACATACCGTGCAAAAGAATCTCCGCATATCAACACTTTTGCCCATGGCAACAGCCCTTTTATGGCTTGCCATGCAGTTTGTGGAACAAAAAGGTCCCACACCGGTTGATGCATACAGAGGCCCCAAGTCAACAATCAAAAACAAAATCCCCTTACGGGATCGTATTGACAAGGCCATTGAACAGGAATTTGAACTCACCAAAGATCCTGCCACCAACACCGTTCCGCGTGAGCGCCTGTTACAGGCCATGGCATATGCCGAGGAGTTACGCAGTTTACCAGTAAACCGAATGGCGGGAGCCATCACCATGAATTGGACGGAGCGTGGACCGAACAATGTGGGTGGTCGAACGCGGGCCATAATGTTTGAGCCAAACGATCCCACCGGCAACACTGTTTGGGCTGCAGGAGTAGGAGGGGGCTTATGGAAAACCACCAACATATCGGTCACCACACCCACTTGGACGCCCATCAACGATTTATTCGACAACATCGCCATCGTATCCATGGCTTTTAATCCAAGCAACACCAACGAACGATATTTCGGTACAGGTGAAGGATATTTCAATGGGGATGCCATCCGTGGCAATGGTATATGGAAATCAATAGATGGGGGTGTAAGTTGGTCGCCACTGAATTCCACCTTAAACAGCGCAAGCTTCCGATACATTCAAAAAATTGTTGTTCATCCTGTAAGTGGCCACATTTTTGCCGCCACACGTTCGGGCTTGCAACGGAGCACCGATGGTGGAATCACATGGACCAAGGTGTTGGGCGCCGGAACAGGCGCTGCCAATGATGCCATGGCTGATTTGGAAATCACATCCAACAACGTTTTGATTGCCACCGTAGGTATTTTCAGCACCGATGGCATCTATCGTTCATCAACTGGAGCATCTGGTGCATGGACTAAATTGAATACCGCTGCAAGTGGATTTCCCACCACCGGCATTCAACGGATTGAAGTGGCTTGCGCGCCTTCGGATGCTAATGTGATGTATGCCGTTACACAAGGTGCGGGCAATGGCGCAGGGGGTGTTTATCGTTCTGCCGACCAGGGCACCACATGGATCACGCGGACACTGCCTACGGATGCCGATGGAGGCATTGGAGCGGATTTCACTCGTGGCCAAGCATGGTATGATTTAGCACTTGCCGTAGATCCAAACAATGCTGATGTACTTTGTGTAGGCGGCATCGATTTATTCAAATCCACCAACGGCGCCACCACATGGCAACAGATTTCGCATTGGTATGGTGGCTTCGGTTATCAGTACACCCACGCCGATCAACACACCATCGTCTATCAGCCCGGCAGCTCTTCCACCATCTTGTTTGGCAATGACGGCGGCGTGTTTCGTACCGCCAACGGTACGGCCTCCATACCTGCAATTCAATCCAAAAGCGATAATTACAACGTAACACAATACTATGCATGCGCCATGCACCCAACGGCATACTCCAATTATTTCTTGGCAGGCGCTCAAGACAACGGATCACACCAGTTCAATAGTGGCGGTATCAATTCCATCATAGAAGTTACAGGAGGCGACGGATGCTTTACGCACATCGATCAAAACCAGCCGCAATACCAGTTCACCTCGTATGTCTACAACAACTATTACCGATCCAACAATGGTGGAGCAAGCTTTTCATCCATCACCAGCAACAACAATGGTTACTTCGTAAACCCGACGGATTTCGATGATGTAAATAACAACCTATACGCATCCGCGCCATCGGGAACCTATTATCGCATATTGAATGCACACACCACCAATACGCTTGCATCTGTTTCTGTGGCTGAATTCAACAACGGTCGTGTATCCCATGTTTCGGTTTCACCCAATACGCCCCACCGTGTATTTTTCGGACTCAGCAATGGACGAATCGTAAAGGTTGATAATGCCAACGCCACCATCACCGCCGCAAATATTACCGGTGCAGGCATGCCCACGGGCTCCGTCTCCTGTATCGCCATTCAAAACGGCAACGACAATCACTTGCTGGCAACCTATTCCAACTACGGAGTGGTAAGCGTTTGGGAAACCACCAATGGTGGCACGTCATGGACCTCTGTGGAAGGCAATCTTCCTGATATGCCCGTCAGATGGGCATTATTCAATCCAGCCAACGCATCGCAAGCGTTGTTGGCAACCGAGGTGGGTGTGTGGTCTACCGATCTTCTCAGCGGTGCAGCTACAGTATGGGGGCCCTCCAACAACGGATTAGCCAATACCCGAGTGGACATGCTGCAGATACGCAGTAGCGATAACCTCGTGGCGGCAGCGACTCACGGACGCGGATTATTTACGACAGACGTGTTTGCCTCACCCAATGCCGACTTTGCCGTGAATAAAAAAGTGATTTATAAAGACAAGACGGTTCAATTCACAGATGCAAGCTATAAAGCCACTTCGTGGAACTGGGATTTTGGCGATGGTACTACATCAACATCGAAAAACCCTACCAAAACCTACACCACGGCGGGTTTGTACAACGTAACATTAACCATCAACGGTAATGCCGCACTTACCAAAACCATCAATGGTGCCGTGCACGTATTGCCCAACAAAGGGGTTCCGTTTCTGCCAGCCAACGGCGGCAGCTTCGACCTCGACCCATTATCCTTTGCCTCCGAAACATTTGCAGGAACGCCATTTGAAAGGGGCAGTTCGGCCGTTGCAGCCAAGAGTGGAACACGAAGTGGTTCGAGTGCGTGGGTGACAGGATTAACCGCAAGCACCTATGCCGACAATACCGATGCTCGTTTGTGGACACCCAACTTCAACTTCACGCTTCCAGGAACATACACACTGTCGTTTTATCGCAAGAACAGTTTCGAGTTGCAATACGACGGCTTTATTGTGGAATACACCACCGACCGAGGCGACACGTGGATTCCTTTAGGCAATACCGTTGTTGCCAATTGGTATGACTTCGGCAACACCGCAGGGGCAACGGCCTTTCCCATCAACCAGGCTTATTTCAACACCACCAAATCAACCTATACGCTTTGTCAATACAATGTGTCATTCTTGGCCGGTAACACCTCGGTAGGTTTCCGTTTGCGTTTCAAGAGTGATGTAACCATTGGCGCCGCAGGAGTGGCCATTGATGATTTTGAACTGAACGGACCCACCAACACTCCCTTGCCGGTGGAACTGGTTTCATTTACAGGAGAGGCCAACGACACAGGAAACCTTTTGCGGTGGACTACCTTGTCGGAAACCAACAACGACCGCTTTGAGGTGGAGCGCTCCGGAGGAGGGAATGATTTTATGAAAGTGGGCCAAGTGGCTGGAAGGGGCAATGCCAACGCTGCGTATACGTATGAGTTTATCGACCCTGTGGCAGGCAGTCGCAATTTTTATTATCGTTTGCGCCAAGTGGATTTCGATGGCGACCAGTCGTTGTCAAACATCATTCTGATTCGCCGCAACAATCCAACCTCCATTAGTATATTCCCAACAGTATTTGAAGACGAAACCACGATTACGCTTCCTGCGCCCGGAAACATCTTGGTAGAGCTGTATGATATTTCGGGCAAGATTGCAGCAAGGTATGAATCCGCTACAACGAGCAATACCTATCGTATCAAATGGAATGTGCCCACGGGCACTTACTTGGCACGCATACGCTCGGGCGAGGAGGTGGTGGTGAAAAGGATTTTGAAAACTGGGGAACGCTGATTTAACGGATCTGGCGGATTTGCACGGATTTTATTTCTGTCAACACATAGATTCGCGAATATCCGTGGCTATAATTTGTTTCGCTGACTTCGACGTGGCTCAGCTAGAGTTGGAGAATTTTCTTTTCGAATTCGCATCTCATGTGGCGGTCGGCAGTGGCAGTAGGCGGGATTTACTTATAAAATATCGGGCAACCCTTTCGCCCACTGCTACCGCTTACCGCCTACGTTTACCTTTTCCCTTCGGAATATGAAAGCCAAACTCGTGCTCAAAACGTTTGGTGGATGGGGCGTTGTCGCCAACAAGACTAAAGTCGATTTGCTTTTTGCTTAAATCGGTGGATTTGATAGTTACCTGAATCTCGTCGCCCAGCGCAAACACCTTGCCTGTACGGTGACCGATGATGCGGTAGTTTTCTTCGTCTAGTTCAAAAAAGTCGGTGCCGATATCGCGTAAGCGAACCAACCCCTCGCATTTGTTTTCGGTGATCTCCACAAAGAAGCCCCACTCGGTGACACCCGATATGATGCCGTCAAAAATCACACCTTTCTTGTCTTGCAAGAATTGCACCTGCTTGTATTTTACCGATGCGCGCTCCGCTTCCGACGCCTTGATCTCCATATCGGTGCTGTGCTGACACTTTTCTTCCAACGGAGGCCTGTCGGCCGACTTACCCTTCTTCAAGTAATGCTCCAGCAAACGGTGCACCATCACATCCGGGTAGCGACGAATAGGCGAGGTGAAATGTGTGTAATAATCAAACGCCAACCCGTAGTGACCAATATTCTCTGTGGTGTACACCGCCTTCGACATCGTGCGGATGGCCAATTGTTCGAGTACGTTTTGTTCCTTCTGGCCCCTCACATCCGCCATGAGCTTGTTCAGCGACTGCGCGATTTCCTTATCGTTGTTCGTTTTCACTTTGTAGCCAAACCGACCGGCGAATCTGGAAAATGTTTCCAGTTTTTCGGGAACGGGTGAATCGTGGATGCGGTACACAAAGGAGAGTTTTTTCTTGGATGCAGATCCATCGCGCTCGTGCGCTTCGCTGCCTCCGTATTTGCCAATGAACTCGGCCACCTTGCGGTTGGCCAACAGCATGAATTCTTCAATCAGCTTATTCGAATCCTTGTTCTCCTTGGTGTAAACCCCTGTGGGGTTGCCCTTGGCATCCAAATGAAATTTGACCTCAACCTTTTCAAAAGTGATAGCCCCTTTTTTGAATCGTTCCGCACGCATGATTTTGGCGAGCCGATCGAGGAGCAACACCTGGTGTTGCATATCGCCTTGACCGGTTTCAATCACTTGCTGTGCTTCTTCGTAGGTGAAGCGACGATCGGAGTGGATTACCGTGCGGCCAAACCATTCTTCCAATACCTCAGCTTGGTCGTTGATTTTAAACACGGCCGAAAAGCAGAGTTTGTCTTCGTTGGGACGGAGCGAGCACACGTGGTTTGATAATTTTTCGGGCAGCATCGGAATCACGCGGTCCACCAGGTATACCGAGGTGGCGCGGTCGAGGGCTTCGTCATCCATTTTACTGCCTTCGCGCAGGTAGTGCGACACATCGGCAATGTGCACACCGATTTCGTAGATGCCTTCGCCAACGGCTTCCACCGAAAGCGCATCATCAAAATCCTTCGCATCCACGGGATCGATGGTGAAGGTGGTGGCGTAGCGCATATCGCGGCGCTTTTTGATTTCCGCCGCTGAGATTTCGAAGGGAATTTGTTCCGCTTCGCGTTCCACGTCTTCCGGGAAACGGATGGGGAAGCCGTATTCCACCAGGATGGCGTTCATCTCGGCATTGTTGTCGCCGGGTTCGCCGAGCACCTCAATGATTTCGCCTGTGGGGTTCTTAGCGCCCGGCAGCCACTCCACGATACGTGCCACGGCTTTTTGTCCTTCCTTCGCACCGTTGAGGTTTTGCAGGGGTATGAAGATGTCGATGGTGCTGCGGCCGCCATCGGTTACCAGGAATGCGAATTTGGGCATGATGCTCACGCGACCCACCATCTCGCTGCGCGAGCGTTTGATCACTTCCACCACTTTGCCCGAGCGCTTGCCGCTTTTCTTGGTAGCGGATAGAAGCACCTTCACGGTATCGCCACTCATGGCGTTGAGGGCGTGTCCGGGGGCTACGAAGATGTCGTCTTCAAACAGATCATTCATCACATACGACACGCCGGTGGAGGTGATGTCGATGATGCCTTCCACGTATTGTTGTACGGGTACGGCTTTGAATCGGCCGCGGTCGGTTTCGAGTAGGTCGCCATCGATCACCATTTCATAAAGCAGGTCGTGGAGGAGGGTGCGATTGGCATTGCGATCGTCGTCGAAAAAGGTTTTAGCGTATAGGACAGGATGTTCCTGGGCCAACAGCCGGAGAAGTTGTTTATAGTTGAAGTTACGGGTGGGATGTTTGGAGAAAATATCCTTCAGCAACAGCTTTAGGGCCGACTTTTGGTCGCCTGAGCTGGGGTTTTTGAGTTTAGGCATGGTGTAAAGATAGTGTACTGGTTGGGGTGTTTAGATGACGATAGGCACCTGTCGCTGGTTGTATGGTTTTCTAAGAAGGCGGTCGGC
>Ga0315906_10005651_pt1 | contig 15680 bp, 18 predicted proteins | sample LakEriMetagenome_4_FD_203526 | JGI IMG/M metagenome (GOLD analysis project Ga0315906, IMG submission 203526) | Freshwater fungal communities from buoy surface, Lake Erie, Ohio, United States - Buoy 2 MA122 | ecosystem: Environmental > Aquatic > Freshwater > Lake > Lake biofilm | place: USA...
CCACTGAGCTATAAGGGCGGGGTGCCGTGAGGGAATCGAACCCTCATATAGAGAACCACAATCTCCTGTCTTACCATTAGACTAACGACACAAGGCAGTAGATAGATTTGAACTATCGACCATAGGCATATGAGACCCGTGCTCTGCCAGACTGAGCTATACTGCCAAACGGAAGTGGTTGGATTCGAACCAACGGATGCACTTAGGTACATCGGCGGATTAGCAATCCACTGCATTAGACCTCTCTGCCACACTTCCAATGGAAACAACTGGACTCGAACCAGTGGTCTTTCGATTATCAGTCGAATGCTTTACCAACTAAGCTATGTTTCCTTGGTATTCCTAACGGGATTCGAACCCGTGCTGCCACCTTGAAAGGGTGGTGACCTAACCGCTAGTCGATAGGAACTTAATGCTGACGGCATTCTGGATTATCAGCTCCAGCGCAAATCAGCAACGACCCATACGGGATTTGAACCCGTGTTCTCCACCGTGACAGGGTGGCGTGATAGACCGCTACACTAATGGGTCAAGGTGGGACATCTCGGATTCGAACCGAGGACTAATCGGTTAAAAGCCGAATACTCTACCGCTGAGTTAATGTCCCAATAATGTGATAGATATTCAGTTGTCTAGGTTCGGGGTGTGGTCTCTCTCGACCACTTGATTAGAATACCACCTTTTGGACTCTGGGGGGAGATTGGTGGACGCTTAGGAAACTGGTCCAAGCAACAAAAAAGGGGAGGAAACTTTTGGTTTCTCTCCCCTGTCTTTTGCTTTTATGGATTGCATATTACATATGTCTTTCCATTTCAGCAAACAGGGGATTACCCTCAATATGCCATTCGCGGCAATCGAGATTACTAATCTGTTTGATGGTGATTTGGAAAGACATTGTTTTCGACCTAAGTGTGTTTATTTATAAGACTTTTATTTAAAAAGTCTAACGGGTTAGGAGGGACTCGAACCCCCGACCAATTCATTAGAAGTGAATTGCTCTATCCATCTGAGCTACTAACCCAAGAGACCTCTCTGTTTGTGCTTCTATGAGAGGCATGAGAGGGGTGAGACTTATATGAGGTTTGGACCCTCACCGCTCATATGATTATTGTACTACTCTTTTTTGCAGGTGTCAAGCCATGGAGCACATATCCTCATTTCTCCTCCAAGTTTCTTACACTCTTCAGTATAACACTTAGAAGTATCTAAAGGCCTCTCTATCAACCTCGACAAAGGTACTCTAGGTGGATCAGAGTCTCTTGTCAAGCGTTCATATTCACGAATAGCTTTATCAACATCACGCTCAACTCTCCTATCCACCACACCAGGGTCCTGCAGCAGCACATCGTTGATTATGGTGCCTGGGAACAGAACCCTCTGTGCCTCGTCTAGGAGGTCCCAGAGGCGCTCCTGGGACGCTCCAGTGCATTGGGAGAGGGTCGCTACGATACCGCTGAGTATGGCGCTTATAAGGATTATCTGCTTCTTATCCGGTCTCTTCTTTCCGAAGTTAAAATTAAACATAAAAAAGAGGAGTAGCAACCGCTCTCCTCTATTTATTATTCTGTTGTGTATTGGTGAATTATCTTGTTATACCCTTTTCAGTACGAAGCCTTTCAAGAGCACTTCCTTGTCTTGCCACTCTTCTTTTTGCAGCAACGATTTCTGCTTCACTACCATAATCTTGAACACTGCCGCCTTTACCAACAGGTTTTTGATTGGAATGATAACCACCTTCCCCTCTATGAGGAACACCTTTTCCTCCTTTAGGTCCATCCGTTTGTGCTAAGTTTCTTGGATCACTTCCATGAAACTTGCCACCTTGAGCATCTCTTTCTCTTTTTGCTCTTCTTTGTTCTGGAGTTAATCCTTTAAATTCTTTAGCAGATTGTGAAATTGGAGTTAAATGATGATGCTCTTTTCCTCTTCCTTTAATTATACTTGCTTTCTTATCTCCTCTCTGTTTTTGATCAGAATCTAAATCTGAATCAACATCAGCAAGTCTAGATGCTCTATTTGTTTGCTGACCAGTTCTAGATGATTTCTTTTTAGTACCATATGTCCTATTTCCATCTTTGTCTCTACCAGTGCTATTAATTACAAAATCACCTGGATTTTCTCTAGCATCCAAACTTGCCTTTACTCTATCCCATCTTGCTTTTTCTACGTCATTACCACTTTCTGGGCGATTGACTTCTAAAATAAATTCTTTAAATGTCTTCATCTTACTAAAAAAGGGGAGGTCTGCAGCACTCCCCTCTATTTATTATTCAGTTGTTATATTCTATTTTATCAAACTTCTACCGTGATCAGTTTGGAAGCATACTCATGAGCATACGAAGTGCGGGCACCATGAATGCCCCAACCAATCCAACTATACGCATAGTCCATGTAACGATTGATAGACTTACCAGGAGTTTTCATCCTGTCTTCAATACGTTGCCATTGAACTTCAGTCGTTAGATAACGAAGCTGCGTGTGAAGTGATGATGGAGAACCACCATACCTCTTAGCAAAATCACCCAATCCATAATATCTGTTGGCAGATGTCCATTGAATCAGTCCATAACCGCCGTAGCAGTTATTCCAACTGGTTCTACTACCACCTTCACAAATATTAGGCACAAACATAGATTCCTGCTTAATATTGCCCATGATGGTAGCAAGGGCGTTTCTGTCTTTAATACCACGTTCCTGGAAAAATGCCAGGGTGTCATTCTCAAATTCATTACACCCTTTACAAATTAGCCTTTTCTCTTTTGGCTTCGGTGGTGGTGCAACCTCTAGGATTGCTGTCTTCTCAGGTTCAAACTCTTTAATAATTGTGTAAGGTTTTGTCTCCACGGGGGGAGGCGGACCTTGTAGTTTATAACTAGAGAAAGGCAGTGTTGCCGTACTGGTTGTAACCGTTGCCAGAAGAGGCAGGGCTACTGTAAAGATAGATTGCATTAATTTTAATTGAACTCTACATCCGTATAGAGAAAGCGCACTTCCCCTTTCTCAAGGGGCAATCTCCACGGCTCTAATTTTCATTCAAAGTCTCATTACGAAAAAACCCACCTTATGGCGGGTTATAAGCATAATAAGTTTTTATTTAGAATTTGTCAATCTTCGGGTTCTAAAGAGACAATTTCAAGTTCATCACTTTCTGGTTCAATCCACTCATAAAATTCGGCAAGAATAGCACGGGCATCTTCCTTGTCTACACTCATATCTGCAGCACGATCAAGAGACCAAGACCTTACGTGAGCGACAATATCTTCAGTCGTTGCGTTCATAATAATCCTTTCGGAAGTACCTGTTGAGGATGTTGCTATTGTAGTACCTTGGGATTTCTCCGTCAAGTGATTCTGTAAGGACGTTGTGTGCGAAGAGTTGTCTTGTCTCTTCGAAGTTAGTTTTGCCCTTTGTTTTATGTAATGATAAAATAGTGCGCGTAAAATTCTCTCTACCATACTTTTCTATATCTTCTTTGAGCTCAGGACAGGAACCGTAATACTTTTTCCAATCGGACTCTGACTTAACCTTTCTAGATTTTCCTCTCGGAGTGCGGAAACTCCAGAAATACTTTCTACCAATATAGTCACGATTAGTTTTGTTGCAATGAATATGATATACAAAACCAAAATAATCTTGAATATCACTTGAACCAAATTCCTTTCCATTGTAGGTCCAAGGGTTTTCATAGTCAATATCTATACTCATCAATAATATCAAGAACTTCGTTCAGATATTTATTAGCAAGTCCTTTAGAGTCCCAACTAGGTGCATCCCTATGCAACCTATCCTTTAATTTTAATACACGAACCTTTAGTTCGTCTTTAGTTATTTGATTTTTAGGCATAAAAAAAGAGGAGTGTGACCTCCCCTATCTATATTAGATTAGTTATTTGTACCTAACCATTCTTTACAATAATCATAGTCACCAAACATAAACTCATCGCACTCTGCTGCTTCTCTGTATGCGTTCAGGATTTCCTGTTCGCACCATTCATCATAATTGGAATCCTGCGAAAGTATTTTTGGTAACATCTTGTTTGATTCCACCTACAACGTAACTTTCGACTTCCGTTTCCTGGGGAGCAACCTGGAGACCTTTAGAGGAAATCCAGTGCTGAGTCCAAGGAAGTGGGTTATTGTTTGCTGAAATATCGTATTGTGGTTTAAGACCGATTGCTTTAAGTCTTCTATTTGCCACCCATTCAACGTATTGTTGAAGAAGTTTATCGTTCAGTCCAATCATGCTGCCATCTTTGAACAGATAATCTGCCCATTTCTTTTCTTCATTTACAGCACGATCAAACATCTTATACGTCCACTCCTCCTCTTCTTTCATAATTTTTTGCATTTCTGGATCGTCACCTTCTCTCCACTTATTCAGAATGTTCTGAGTAAGTGCTAGGTGTTGATTTTCGTCTCTTGCGATAAGAGAGATGATTTTAGCGGATCCTTCCATGAGTTTGAGTTCGCCAAAGGCGAAACTACAAGCAAAACTAACGTAGAAGCGAATACCTTCAAGAATATTAACGTTTGCGACTGCTCTATAGAGTTTTCGTTTAACGTCATTGACTGTTTCCTTTGCGTATGATACTCCTTCAAGATTATGCATCCAAGCATCAGATACACCATACTGTTGTGCTGATTGAATGAAGTCATCATAGGATTCCGTCACGCTCTTAGCACGTTCTAAAATACGCTCATCGCCAATAATTGTATCAAATACCTCAGATGGATCTGAATAAACATTTTTAATGATATAGGTGTATGAACGACTATGAATCATCTCCATAAATCCCCATACTTCCATACATGCCTCAAGTTCTGGTAGAGAGCAATAAGGAATGAAGGCCATACCAGGACCACGACCCTGAACCGAATCAAGCATGATCTGATACTTCAAATTAGATGTATAGATATGCTTTTGTTCTGGGCGAAGAGTCTGATAGTCTCCGCGATCCTTCTGAAGAGACACCTCTTCGGGTCTCCAGAAGTATCCTAGTTGCTGAGTAGTTAATTTATCAAATACTGGATATTTGTATGAATCGTATCTCTGTATCCCAAGTGGTTTGCCAAAGAACATTGGTTGTTTTTTGGTATCAACCTTTTCAGTATTAAAAACGGTCATTCCTTTAATATTGGTAGAATCTTCTACTGAAGAAATTTTAAACTGCACAGGATTCACACTCTCCCTCCTCTACTGAACTTAACTCACTTAGCAAATCTTGAAGATTGGGTTTTTCTTCTACTACCTCATCAGTCTTAATATCATAAGTGTTTTGGTAGTAAGAAGTTTTCCACCCGTACTTGTATGTAGTCAAAAAGTCATTTGCCATTACTGACACAGGAACTTCATTGTCATCATAGTTTTCTGGATTATAACTCCAGTTGCCAGAAATTGCTTGATCGAAGAATTTCTGCATCACAGCAACAACATTAATGTAACCACGATTGGACTCCATATCCCAAAGAAGCGTGTAATTGTTTTTAAGAGATTGATATTGAGGAACAATCTGCTTGAGTGGGCCCTTCTTTGACTTTTTAACGGACAAGAATCCGCGAGGGGGTTCGATTCCATTGGTTGCGTTTGACACAACGGAACTGCTCTCCGATGGCATCTGTGCGGACAGTGTTGAGTGCCTGAGGCCATATTCCAAGATAGACGACCTAAGAGATTCCCAGTCATGTTGCAATTGAATAGAAGAAACTTCGTCTACATCTTTCTTGTAAGTGTCGATTGGAAGAATTCCATCGGCATACTTGGTACGTCCAAAATATTCGCAATATCCTTTTTCTTTAGCAAGTTGATTAGATGCTTTCAAAAGATAATACTGGAAGGATTCGGAGAGGCCATGAACTGCATCCCATGCCTCTTGAGAGTCATAGTTAAATCCAAGTTTTGCCAAATAGTGTGCGAGACCAATAAAACCTATACCAAGAGAACGACGTGCCTTGGTGGCGATTTCTGCCGCTGCTACGGGATAATTTTGATAGTCAATCAACTCATCCAGACCACGAACAGAAAGGTCACAAAGTTCTTCGAGTTCTTCATCAGACTTTACTTTACCGACATTAATGGCAGAAAGAATACACAAAGCAATCTCACCAGTTGTATCGTCAATATGCTGAAGAGGATCTGTAGGCAGAGTAATCTCCTGACAGAGGTTTGACATATTTACTTTGTCTTTAAAAGAAGAATGCGAATTGCAATGATCGATATTCATAATGTAGACTCGGCCCGTTTCCGCACGTTCCTTAAGAAGGTTAAGAATGAGTTCTTGTGCTTTAACAGTTTTCTTTTTAATGGTCGGATCTTTTTCATATTGTACGTAGAGAGCATCAAACTCAGGGAGTCCAAAGCTATCATAAAGTCCAGGGACATCATGCGGGGAGAAAAGCGTAATTTCGCTGTCTTGAATAAATCTTTCATAGAACAACTTACTAATCTGAATTGAATAGTCAAGTTTACGGACACGATTATCTTCCGTACCCTTGTTGTTTTTGAGAACAAGAATGTCTTCTATTTCTTGGTGCCAGATTGGGAAGTGGACTGTCGCGGATCCACCTCGTATGCCATTCTGCGTGCAACATCTGACAGTTGCTTCAAACTTCTTGAGAAATGGTACAACACCCGTGTGTTGAACTTCTCCCCCTCTGATTTTGCTGTTGATGCCACGGATTCTACCAGCGTTGATGCCGATTCCCGCCCTCTGTGCAACGTATCTACCAATAGCCATATCACTGCTAAAGATAGAATCGAGGGTGTCATCAACATCAACAAGAACACAACTAGCAAATTGTCTAAGTGGCGTTCTAACTCCCGCCATGATGGGAGTGGGGATGTTGATTTTGTGCTTTGAGATTGCGTCATAATACCTCTTGACATATGACATTCTGGTTTCTTTGGGATACTCTGCAAAGATAGTCAGAGCAATCATCATATACATGAACTGTGGAGTTTCATATACTCCACCACCGCTTCTATCTTGCACGAGGTACTTATCAACGACTTGACGTAAACCCGCATAAGTGAAGAGATAGTCGCGATCATGATCGATAAAACTATTAGCTTTTGCAATCTCTTCTTGAGAGTACTTGTTATAGATGTCATTATCATAAACTTCTACAGAAACGCATTCTATAATGTGCTGCTCCAATGTAGGGAGTTCTTTCATCTTCCCATAAAGTTGCTTGCGAACTGCAAAAAGAAGCAGACGAGCAGCAACATATTGATAATTTGGGTGATCCAAATCAATCAAGTCGCTAGCAGATCGAATCAAAATTTCTTGAATCTCTGCAGTGGTAATTCCGTCATAAAATTGAATGCCAGAGGTCATCTCAACTTGACTCGCAGAGACCCCTGCAAGACCCTTACATGCTTCTTCGACCATTAAATGCATCTTATCTAGGTCGAGAGACTCAATTCGACCATCACGCTTTTTTACTTTGGTTCCGTTACTCATATTTTCTTCCAAGTAGTAAATTTAAGTTTTGCTTCTAATCCAGAATAAGTATTAGATTCTATCACAGATTGAACATCAAGTCCAGATAGAACCATATCATTAATGTCCTTTTCTTCTATTGTCGAAGGCCAGATGACAACTTTTTGTCCGTCTCCGATAACACGGGAAATTCTTGATAAGATTTCTGTATTACGTGGTTCGTTATCGTATATCCAAACACAATCGCAAATACCCCACTTAGCAACATCACCATCAGCTCCACAAAGAGCAATCGAGTTGCGAATGAAAGTTGAGTCGAATGGACCTTCGGTGATGTAGACAGTTTCACTTTTTTGGACTTCATCAAGACCATAGATTTTTGGTGCGTCATCGTTAAGCATTACTGTAATGTATTTTACCTTGCTGGGACCAAGTGCTCTTCCTTGAAATCCGACTAGATTATTTTGATAAAACAAAGGAATGATAATCCTTGGTTCATCTTTATCTGTACTGTCGAATGTTTGATGAAGAGAGTTAGTCCACTCCTTAAATTTTTCGGTGTAATAATAGTTATCTGGATTTAATTTTCTACTTTCCAGATAACTTTTTGCGTTAGGATTTGACGATGCTTTTGGTAAATTTAATTTAGGTTTGAACTTAGGTGCTTCAAATTCAAATACAGGTTCTTCCACTGAGAAATTTTTTCCAGTGTGACCTTCTTTAAATTTTTCAAACGTATATTGCTTATGAATGTTGGGATCTACTTGTTTCAGAAAATTATTAAAAGATACATTGACCCCACAATTATGACACTTAAAGTTTGTATTATTTTTTACCTGATAAAGATATCCCCTTGCCTTATTTTTATTCTTTTGAGAATCTCCACAAATCGGACAACGAAAATTATAAAGATTATTTTTTACTTTTTTAAACTTTTGAAATCTAACAGAAATCAAATTGATGTATTTAACATCAACAAAATCCATGACAATACACTGAGGAGTCTACCTATTCTATCAGATTACTGAGTCTTGTCAATACACAAAACAGTTATAATCGCAGTCCATTTTACAACTGAATTTGTGATCTTTTGAAGAGAATAAACTGTGGTCTTATTTTTAGTTTTCATTGGCACCATTGCCAACACTCAATTATTTATTTCTTACTTGCTCTGATAATGAATTTACAGAAGAAGTTATAAAATCTGTTACAACTGGAACAAATAATAAAGCAATGGTTACTACACCTGCAGCCATCCATCTAAACTTAGAAAGTTCATCTACCTTTGTTTCCAATTTTCCCAATTTCTCATTCGTGCTTTCGTCACTTCTAGCACAATTGATTATTCTTTCATCATGAACTGCAAGCATCTTACAAATATTCTGATTCGTCTCACTTAGAGTTTGAATGGCAGCGTCTACACGCTCAACCATTTCCTCATGAATTTTTACTCTTTCTTCAAGAACTGCGACTTTAATTTTTGAGTCTTGACCGAACATTGACTTACTGCGATGGTTTATTTTTCATCCAGCGTTTGCGGGATCCTGTTCCTAAAGATGCATATTTTTTCCTTCTCGTAAATCCCATAACAGGGTCAAATCCAGCAACTGGACCTTTTGAATCTGCAGAACCTGAGAAACCACCTTGAGCTCCTGGAGCATTGGCAACCATTTGCTCTCTAATTATTGAAATGATCCAATCAATCTTCTTCTTTTCCATTATAGATTTTATAGAGTTCTTCGAGACAATAAAGATCGACTTGAATATTATGAATTCCAGATTTTGGATATTCTGGTAATCTATTCAAAAATATGATAAAAGATTTTAAACAAGGCCAAAGTTCTTTTTCTATTTTAAAAAACAGCATTGGTGTTGCTGCTTCAGAAAAAATATTATATAGAATAATAAAATGATTTAAAATCAGGTGAGTTTTAAGTTCACCTGATTTTTTATACCTCTTCAAAAGTCTTTTGATGTATTTAAAATGATTTAAATCTTTCTCAAAATCTTCCTTTGTTACGGCTTGAGGGTTTTCATAATTTTTTATGGCAAATAAAATAAAATTATCCTCATTCAACTCATTAAAAATCATATTTTATCAAACAGGCGTTGGATAAAGAATACCATCAGCGCCAGTTGTGATTCCAGACATCGCAACTAATACTTCACTCTTAACTCTGAAGTTACCATCACAATCAACGTAAGTTGTTACACCAACCCAACCCTGATGAGTAAATCCTTGATATGCAGAAGGAACTCCATCAGAGGAAATTCCATAAACTTGCTTATCATACCCATCAACATATCTTCTGAATGTTAATGAATCTCCAGTGGAAATTCCTGCAGAAATTGTTGAACTGAGAGTAATGGTGGTAGCACCTAGAGTAGTGATAAGGAGATTATTGCCGTCATTTGCTAGAAGGTCTCCGACAAGTAATCCACTTGGACGAATAACTGGAATAATATTGGTTCCAATTCCAGCGTTTGTAGTTGCAGTGCCAGTGAATGAAAGTGTTGCTAATGATTGTGCGGCATCATTAGCATTACTATAAGTGCTATCAAGAACAGTATACTTTGGAAGTTCACTGATATAGAAACTTGTTGCGGCAATCGCTGCACCACTCAGACCTGCAGTTGAAGCAATTGAAAGGGAAGTTGTGCTAGCAATACCAACAATTACAGCATCTCCAAAGTAAGTACCACCGCTACCACGAATACCAAATCTAATAACATCGCCAGTTGCAGCTGCGCCAACCTGACCGAATGTAGTTGCGGTTCCGATTACTTCAAGCGTAGTATAATTTAATGATACTGTGCCTCCAGAACCTTTGTTGTCATTATTTCCCCAGAGTGCCATGTTCTTTTCCGTAAAGTTATTTGCTAAAAATTATTTATAAAAAAAAGAGACCTTACTTTTGGTCTCCTTTACGTAAAACAACTCTCAAAAAACTAGTTGTTAAATCAAGTAACCCATTCTCTTCAAATCTTTTTGTTTTTGCTAACCACTCGGAAGCGGTTAGTAATAGACCAAGAACAATGGTTACTCCCCAGTTAGTTACAAAGCAAGTAATCATGCTTGTGGTGTAAAGAGTTTATCCTTAACCAAAGCAACAACTACATCATCAATGGTATTATCAGTTGTCTTTACATATTTCTCAAGAAGCTCAACAACAAGTTTTTTCACTGCTGGATGAGTTGCAATCGAAATTACAAGTGGTTTTACCACTGCGACTACTGCTCCCATGATGTCCTCCTATACAGGGTATCCAAAGATATTTAGGATTTTACTTTGCAATTTTTTTGGCAAGTTTTGTAGCAGTAGCATACATTACTTCTTTTCCACGACCAGGATACCTCTTTTCAAAATCCGCTGCTTTAGACTTCATTGACTTTACAATTCTTTCCTTTTCTTTAGTTTCCTTAGAAGATAAAGTTTTTTCGTCAATTTGATTTCCTTCTAGTTCGTAAGAATTTTGAAGACCCATCATCCTTCTTAATTCAGGTGGTTGATTTCTATAATTACTTCTTTCATCATATTTGTTTGCAATATTTGCTACACCACTTAAAGGAGTTCCCTTAAATGCTTTAGCCATAGCTGCAGATGCAGTTTGGGGTTTGGGTGCAACTGGTTTTGCTGGAGTTGTAGATGCAACAGTTGGTTTTGATTTTGGAATGCTAATATGCCTATTTGCTAATGGACCAGAACCCATTTTTTCCAAAGTACTTGGCGCACTTGCGCTGCGATTATATCTATCTACAGAAGATTGGGAATAAGTCTTACTTAGTGGAAGTTCCTGTCTTGGACCAACATTCATTCCTAAAAATTTGTTCTGAAAACCAAGGGACATTCCTTTGGGTGCCATCACTCTACCAGTTCCTGGTAATGAGAGTTCTTCAAGATTTTCACCATCTACCTCATAAGATTGCTTGAGAAGTCCACCAATAGTTCCTTTTGCCTTATCATACATTTGTCCTCCTTTTTGTCTACCAAGAAGTCCACCAACAGTTCCTCCACCAGGAATACCAGTTTTTTGTCCTTGGTTTCTACCAATAGTACCACCAACAGTCTGTGCTGTGCCTCTCGCTAATTTGTCAAGTGAAGTAAGAGGATTTTCGCTCAGTTCTTTACCTCTTGGTTCATAAGAATTTGCAAGTGGGAGACTAATTCCAGAACCACCAAGTCTCTTTACCGCAGAACCAGCAGCACTCGATTCAGCACCTTTAGTTGCTTGTTGCAATTTAGTTGCTTTTTCAATTCTTTGCTGCTGTCTATGCCCTGCAGGACTAATATCAAAACTTTGTTCTCCAAAATGAATATTCTCGCTACGAACCGATGCAAGAAGGTCATCTAATTTTAACTTTCTTTTTCTCTTTGGAGTTGCTGCAGGAGTTTTTGCTTTAGGTGCTGCTGCTTTTTTAGTTTTTGCTTTTGGTTTTGCTGGAGTTGTTGCACTTCCTTCCCAAGGATCGGCGGGTTTTTCTGCTTTTGGTTTTGGTTTTGGTTTTGGTTTTGCTGGAGTTGTTGCACTTCCTTCCCAAGGATCGGCGGGTTTTTCTGCTTTCTTTTTAGTTGCACTTGGTGCTTGGTAAGAACCACTACTTACTCTTTCTTTTTGACCTGCACCAGCACCACGATATGTAGATGCGCTTCTTGTTTTAGTGTGTGCTGGACTTGGTTTTTTATCTCCACCCTCTGCTTTTCTGGCAACACTTAATGCACCTTTAGCAACCTTTCTTGCACCTCTAGCAACTGCACTAGCAGCTGCTTTTTTAGCACCACGAACTTTGCTTGAAAGTTTTTGTCTTGCAAGTCTACCGACCGCTGCAACTAAATTACCTCTTTTCTTTTGGCTACTGGGAGTATCATGACCGAAAGTTACTTTTGCTTCAGTAAGTGCAAATTCGATTGCCTCTTCAATCTCATCTTCATCATAACCTTCATCTAAAAGTTCGTCATATACACTCTCAACAACATAATCAACTTCACCAACTTCTACCATCTCAAGTAGAGTACCACCAAGGTTCTCCACTGCTTCTTTAATATCTGGATTGATTTTAATGGTGTTATTTACTTTTTTTTCTGAAATTTTATCTTCTTTTTTATCTTTGCTAGATTCACCAATTACTTCAGAAAGATCTTCTCTCCAATTTGAGTATCCTTCTTTTGCGATTACTTTTGCGCGAACTTTTCTGCGGTTCTTCAAGTAAGAATCAGACTTATCAACATCACCATCATTATCAATATCATCATCCTCTTTACCAACAGGATCTAGTGCTTCCTTTACTTTTTGCTTTTTAAATTTACCAGATACTTCACCTTTCTCATATCCCTTTCCATCACCATCATCATCCCACCAACGCTTTGGTTGTTCTTTTGCTTCTCCCATTGCTTTTTGCTTGCGGATTTTCTTTGGATTCTTCGTCTTGTCTGCGGAGTAGTTATTATCATTATCATCATCGGGGTCTACAGCACTACGATGTCTTGTACGTCTCTCTTCATCATCCAGTTTTGAACGCATTCTCTTTGCTTCATCTGGAGAATATGTTCTACCACTATTATACCATTCTTTACCTTCGTGTCCTCTACCTCTAGCTTCTGCGCTTTTCTCTTTTCCAGCAAGACTTCTTCTACGCTTTTTGAATGCTGCCTTATCAAGTGGTTTATCGACTGTAGTAGGTCTTACACCTTCTTCAACAGCAGCGACCTGCTCCAGATATACTCTGGAAATATCATTCAGAGGATTAATAGACATCTTAATTAAGCGCGTACTTTACTTTTTCTATACTTATTTATGAAATTCAAGAATGCCTTACCACCTGGTTGAAGATTCTCTTTTCCCGATTTAGAACCAGGAGTTTGTTCGAATGCATATTTAAGATAACCAGCAGTTCCAACAAGCGTATTTGGCTTTCCTGGTGTTCTATACATACGATCCATCTTGACCTCAGTATATTCCATTACATCTTTAATCCAAGATTTAAACATATAACCTTCTTCAGTTACACAAATTAAATGATTGGTTCCTCTACGCATTACTTCACCAATCAATCCCGTATTAAGATTTTGGACCTTATCACCTATTCTAAAAATCATTCCTTTAACATAATTCTCGCGAAGATTTTTTATGTCATATTTTGGAGCAATTTCCCATAATTCAAAACTTTCTTTTTTAAGTTTTGCTTTTTTTACTCCCATTCCTTGACGCACTGCATTGAAGAGTGCTTTAGTTTCTGCATCATCAAGGGTCTTTGGAGTTCCTCTGCGGAAAGAATTAAAGTCATCATCCACTACCGCCTTTCTCATCTTGGATGCAGACATACCTTCTACACCTTCAGCATCTGCATCTCTTACGCCAGCAGAAACAACACGAATTAGATCAAAGTTATAAAGGTCTCCATTATACTTTTGTGCTAGATTTTCAAACTCTGCTTGACGATCTGATCCTACAACAATATTTACATTAGTATATCCATCTTCATTTGCAGTAACAAGAACGTTAAAAATAGTTCTCATTTCTTCATCATTAATAATGTTCTCCTCAAATTCAGGGAACATTTTCTTCATATAAGAAACTTTAGTATTAGCATCTAAAGGATTCTTCTTCGGATCCTGAGATCTTGATGGATAGATTTTAACATCTCCACCAGCAGCAATTCTCTTTGCTGACTTAAGAAGTTTTTCGTGCCCCACAGTTGGTGGATTGAAGCGACCAAATACAACTGTGAGTGGTGGTAGTTCTTCTGCAGGTTGCTCTTCTGGTGCTTGTCCCGGTGCTACTTGAGGTTGCGGTGCGGGTGCTGGAGGCGCTTGAGTTGTTTGTGCGGATGGAACTGCCCCCGACTGCCTTTGAGATGCGGGTTCTTCGGATCCTTTTGGTTGGCGACCATCAATATACTTCAGTTTTCCTTTTTCAGTTCTTGCAACAACTTTACCGGAACGATCCAACCATCCACCATGGCCGTCTCCTTTATATCCAAGTTTGTGCGCTTGCATTGCTGCTTGCGATTCTTTTGCTTCGGTTAGAAAATGGAAAAAACTTTTCATATTTTGTACTGATATAATTATATTTAGATTAAGAACATTCCTGCCTGTGCTTCCAGATAGTTTCTTGGATAAAATCTATAGACTTTACTTCCACCAGAAGTTCCGCTGGCAACTTCTAATTTATACCTTATCTGCATAACGAAATAGTCTTTACCACTTCTTTTTTTACCATTCTCATCGGCAAGATATATTTCTATTTTAGGGTCTCCAGTTTTTTTAATTTCAACGGAATATCTATTTGAAACTAAAACATTTCTGAACTGCCTATCAGCAACTCTGGTTTTTACTTTTCCACTACCAGCAAACTTAACAAGTTCAGTTCTAACTCCCCTAGACAAACCATAGATGATATAATCAGCAAATTTTATTTTTACAGAATTTTGCCCCTCTGCATTCAAACCTTCCTGCAGAACTTTTGCTGCGTATTCATAAACTACTCTGGCACTTTTCTTTAGATTATCTCCACCACCAGTAGATTGTGCCTGCTCTCTACTTGAATATTTTTTAGTATAAACTTCAACATCAAAAAAGTCACTTAAACTCTTCTCATATGCACCTGAAACTGGAGATACATTTATTCCCATCTGACCGAATATATCTAAAAACTTGTCAAATCCCAATCCAGAAACTTGGTGGAACTGTTCTCCTCCAGTAACTTTTAAAGAGTAATCAACATTTCTAAATTTTTTGTCTGGATTGGTTGGAGAGTTTACTTCAACCTTAACATCCGCCTTTGTTCCCTTCTGGTCTTCTGTTCCAGCAGCAGTTACTTTAATAATATCTTGCCTTTCATTTATAGATAGTCCTCTCGCTTGTGCGTTAAGTCTTGAATGAGAGTTTGCAAAGTTTACTGCACCAGTTCTCAAGTCAGAAACTTTAGCCCAATTAGACCTATCCTGTAAGAAAGACAATGCTTTTTTGGGAATTGATACATTTACACTTACAGTATCAATTACCGCACTACCAACATCGTTTACATTTTTAGTATATCCTTTTTTCATCATCTCAGTTAAAACACCATCCACATCATTGGATGATATCTTGGGGAGTACTTTTGCACTTTTTGTTTTTGCTCTTTTAACAAATCTTGCAGCAACAGCTGCAGCAAAAAATGCTTCAAACAAATCCCCTCTATTGGCGTCTATTTTTTCTGCTGCCATTATAATACTTTTTACAAGTATTTAGAATGGAGATAA
>Ga0315906_10005654_pt1 | contig 15672 bp, 6 predicted proteins | sample LakEriMetagenome_4_FD_203526 | JGI IMG/M metagenome (GOLD analysis project Ga0315906, IMG submission 203526) | Freshwater fungal communities from buoy surface, Lake Erie, Ohio, United States - Buoy 2 MA122 | ecosystem: Environmental > Aquatic > Freshwater > Lake > Lake biofilm | place: USA: Lake...
ACTTTCGATGATTACCCCCCCCCTAAAACAACTCCGTCTGGTCCTTATTTTCTTTGACCTTTTTCTTGCCCTTACCTGCCGGCTTCTTCTCCCACAACCCTGCTTTTACCTCCTCCTCATGAATCTTATGGTTGAGCTCCAGGAGACGCTTGAGGACCTCCTTCCGCGCATCGGGATGGATGGTAAAGCGGATACGGTCGTTTTCAGGCAGATTTTCATCCTCATAAAACCCATGCTTTAAATCAAGAGCCCCCCATCCGTAACAATCAAGAACGCAATAATCTAACTCGATCAATTTGGATCGAAGCGGCTGAATTTGAATATTGCTTATATCATGAAGATGATTATACAAAGTTGTAAGGCCTATTTTATTAGCTAAAAGGTATTTCAATCTGTATTCATGGTATTCTTTTGAGGCCGATGTTAATTCTTTTGAGAAAGGACAAACAGGGTAAGTGTCATAACAATCAGTTACTGCATACCTTATGCGAGACTCGAGAGTTGAACCAACACTTTTGACCCACGAAAAATGAATACTACTTTGCAAAACACCAAATAATTCGATATCGTCTGATAAAAAAACCACAACAGCATTTGAAAATATTTGATCGGTATTTTGAAATCCGAATATAAGGTGCTTACTAGTAAAACATGTAACAAGTACTTGATCTAAATTATTATTTTTTATTCCTTCATAAATATCATCCGCTGGAGATGTATATAGCCACCATTTTTCTCTTCGGCCTTTGCTAGCCGACTTTTGTCGCTCATGATAAATTCGGTCGAAAGCAAATTTGTATAAGTGAGGATCACGCATTTCAATTTGACTAAAATTGGCATTCTGAAAATATAATACGTATTTACTATATTTTGAATCCGGATTATTTAAAATATCTTCTCCATTCAGAATTGGCATGATATATTCACCACGATTATTGTTTTGTTCTAATAACTTATTTCTTTCTGATTCGCTAATAAAAAATCCTTTTCCATAAACAGTGGTGCCACAATATGCAGAAGTTGAATTAATTAATTTAAATGGCTTTGAAAACTCTTCTAAGCTATCAAGCCTAGAACTTATATATTTAACTTTTGAATTACCCAAAATAATTTCAATGCACTGACTTATGCGTTGCTTAGCTATTGAAATTAACGAGACATATAGATTAGCTGCACCAATCCACTTTGTTGACTTAACTGCAAAAACAATGACTCCCGAATTAATTAATAGTTGCTCTAAGCAGGTTTCTCTAGTGTCGCCTTCTGAAATCGAATTTGTTCCTATAAGAGACAGATATCCCCCTCTATTAATTAGATCATAGGCTCTAAGGAAAAAATATGCAACCAAATCGGTCGTTGCACCAGCCTTTATCGTTCTTGATTTAATATAATTTGTGTAATACTCACCATAGTCTATTGATATTCTCAACCCTCCCCTGAATGGAGGATTGCCTAAAATACAGTCAAATCCTCCTTGAATCGAAACCTCCGGAAATTCAAGAAACCAATGGAAAATCCCCTTGTCAATGGCTATGGCTTGGGCTTTTGCAACCTTCACATCCTGCAAGGGCTGTGTTCCATTCATGTAATTCGTGTAACGGGCAGTGGTTATTAGCTGATTATGGTTTTCCGCTTTTTTTGGAATAAAAAACTGTGCAACCTGAATATCAGCAAGCGTTTTAAGGCGCCACCAGCCGGTACCGGAATGCAATCTTTCATAAGCTATACGCTTGGCCTCAATTTCCTCAGCCGTATTTTCCGGCATCGCTTCAAAGGCGGCATATTGCTCTGAGAGGCTCTCAATGGGTCCAGCTACTTGTCCTTCAAAATCCAGACCCAGCTGCCCTTCTCTTTCTTTTTTATTGGCTTTCTTGAATGAACTTGCAATGGTCTTATCATCGCCGGGAAGTGCATTAAATGCCTCGTCAGGTATCGGCTTTTGCAATTCTTCCTTATGCGCCAGCCCCACAATAGCATCTCCGCATTTTATATGATGGTCAAGAAAATTCAATGGCTCACCCGGATTATGGGCCTCCAGCCAGAAAGCCACTTTGCACAACTCCACCGCCAGCGGATTCTTATCCACCCCATATATGCAATGCCGTATTACTTCCCGCAATGCTTTTCGGATGGCCGTGGGATTGGGTTGCTCCTCATCGGTCTGAATGCGAGCCAACTCAAGGGCCACGCGGCGGGCAGCACTTAATAATATATGACCGCTGCCGCAAGCCACATCACATATCTTCAGGTCCAGCAGGGCCTTTACTGTCTTTTCCTTGCTTTCTTTTTTATCGTGGTAGGGCTTTATCCTGTCTTCAATCAGGTATTCCAGCGAGTGCTTAATAAGCGGTTGCACCAGCTCCTCTGGCGTATAATGGGAGCCGGATTTGCTGCGTTCATTGCTCTGGGCAAAGCAACAATTCAACAGGTCGGAGCCGGCAATAGGCTGCACACTCAGTTTCAACTCCAGCAAACCCTCATACACACTGCCAAATTCTTCCACATCAAGTCCTCCATAGTTAACCGCCACCAGTACTCCTCTGTCATTTTCAAAGTATGAGAGTGATTTCAGAATTCTCAACAAGGCGGCATTGCTGATATGCAGCGTATGCAGGTCGTATGCTCCGCAGGCAATGGCATCGTAGCTGAACAAATCACCCTTGAGGGCCATAATACCCATCTTCGCTCCCACAGTACTGTCCTCAAAAAGGGAGAAGGTGCTTACAAGCCCCAGCCAGAGGTCATGATGACGCTCCGCCTCTGGTGGTGGCAGATTTTTAGCCAGCTTTCGCAGCCGCATTAAACTATAATGCCTGAAATATATTTTATTGAAGCGCCGCGTTTCAGGTGTTTTGCTCTCGGCATACACCAGATTTCTTTCCTCAATCACAAAAAGAAACAGCAGCCGGTAAATGATTCTGAGCTGATGTCGGTAAAATGCATCCAGGTCAAGCTGACCGTTATGATAAGCTTCCCGCAGCACCTTATTATCCGGATGATTGATAAAACCGTTAGCCAGGGTTTCAATGGCTCTCTTCACAGCTATACCCAGCTCGGCCCTGATGGTGGCTCCAGCCTCCAGACTGTCCTGATGATATTGCTCAATGATGCTTTCAGAACTTGCATCCTGCCTTTCAGGCATCCTGCTGGCATGAAGCAACCGATACAGTATCACAAAATCAGGATACAAATCCTCCTCCATCATTTTCTCCAGGTTAAACTCCACATAGCTCAACCGGGTGAGGCGGCTTGCATCGCGAAGCAGTCGCAATTGCCTTCCATTAGATACAAGTCCGTACAGATGCTCGCTATAGTTGAGGTACTCTTGTACTAGGGCATGCGGTGAAACCCGCAGCTGTTTGCTTTCAGGTCTTTTATCCAGCGATTCATTAAAGCCGGCCACATAGAGCGGAAAATTTTCAAGATTGGCATCGCGGTAACTGATGAAAAATGATTTTCCATTGAGCTCTTCGGCTTCCTTGGCATAGTGCAGATTATAGCCAAGGTTGGACATCAGAGGCAGCATCCAGAAATTCCGGGTTTCGGTTGTACCGGAATCCCCTTCTTTCAGCCTTTGCAGTTTGCTTTGAAATATCTTCCATTGCCCTTTAGCCTCCTGCCATGCCAGGCTTATCTCTTCTTTAAGTTGCGAACTGCTATAATCAGGCTTAAAATCTTTTCCTGCCTGAAAAGACGCCTGCTCCGCTCTTATCTTTCCAAGCAAATCAGCAGATAAGATGCTTCCTTGTATATCTATGGAGGGGAAGTTCATATTATTCGGTTAAATGGCAGGGTTAGGGATTAATACATATACTCCGAGAATATCAGGCGGTAATACCGGCGTCACAGCTTCAAATCTTTTCGCACCGAGATATTTGGCAAAGCGGGTGTGCGCGTCTACCAGCTCGTTGGAGCGGTCTTCCACCACCTTTATGAAATCGGGATGCAATTCCTCAAAATGTTTAAGCTCACTTTCAAAAAGGGATTTTTGACGCTCGGCAGGTATATCCAGCGCGTTGGCATTATTCAACAATCGCTTACACTCTTCCATATCCAGAGCCTTGATTCCCTTCTCTCCCTGTTCATAACCCCAGAGATACATTTCTTCAGAAACCATTTCATGCTTTCTCCCCACTTCCCTGATCACATTTCTTACACGGAATTGAATGAGCGTAGTTTGCAGTTTTACAGAATCTGTTCTGAAAACGGAGGCTCTTGCCGCTTTTTGATTGTTTCGCTGCGGGTCAAGCGAGTTGGATATTATGCGATGACAAAGCTGCTCCACAAACCGATGATTGCGGCCAATATATCTATAGCCTGCCGGAGTTGGCGAGGTAAATGAGATATGAATCTTTTCCCCCTTACCCAGGGCTTCCACCAACCAGGCATCCATATTTTTAGGCTGAAACATATATCCTTCCTTATGCCGGGCCATTATTGCACCCAGCAGTTCAGCCGCCCTTACAACAAATTGCTCCAGGGTTTCAACATCACCAATGGCTTCATCCACCTCTTTGAGGTCTTTGTCAACATCTTCAGGCTTTATGCTTTCATGGGCAAAAATGCTGCGGATGACCTCAGCCTTTTCCCGGGCTCTTTCAATTTCATTGGTCAGCCCCAGGTCGTAGGCAGAAAGATTCTTGTCGGCTTCAAAGTCCAACCGCATCTGCTTTCCGGGAAGCTTATTGGCAAAAGAAGGGCTAAATATCACCTCCCTGAGCACCTTATCCATCACCGAGCGGTTATCCTCCGCTATGGAAATACTTACACCGGAAGTACTTTGTATGTTTTTGATTTTTTCAATGATGATTTTAAGCACCACCACATCAATGGGATTATCCTCACCAAATAATAAACGCACATCCACTTCGGGGGCGGTTTGTCCGTATCTGTCTACCCTGCCCTCCCGCTGCTCAAGGCGGTTGGGATTCCATGGTAAATCATAATGCAGTACGGCATTGAAGCCTTCCTGCAAATTGATTCCTTCACTGAGGCAGTCGGTGGCCACCAGTACCCGTGATGATGAATTTTTCATCTCATCAATTTTTTCCCGCCTTTCATCATCACTCATCTCGCTGGTAATTCCTCGAACATCCACCCCGGCGGGTAAATTTGCCTTGAGATGCTCTGCCAGATATTTGGCGGTAGCGATAAAACGGCAAAAAATAATCGGACTCTTGTTTTCTTTCAGCCACCTGCGTACCTGTTCGAGGGCGAGCTCCAGTTTTCTGTCTTTTTCGGGACCACCCAGCGTGGATGCTTTTTGCGATAATTTATTCAGCAGCGTCCATTCCTTTTCACTGAGCCCTGCCTTATCTATTAATTCTACCTGCTCCGTATCATTTTGCTCATCCCATTTCTCTACGGCCGGGTTATCGGTGGTTTCATCAGCCTCAGTCACCTCCGGTGCGGAAGACTTATCCCTGCGCTTCATAAGCATTTCAGCTCCTGCCGCCGGGCTGCTCATCACACCGCGCAGCAAAGTTAAAACTGCAAAAAAACGGATACGGGCCTTATTAGCGCTGATATCACCCGAATTGATACCTCGGGCAAATTGCAATACATCCTCATACAGCTCCAGGTAAGAGGCTGTCAGTTTATAGGGCAGTTCTTCCGTTCTCCTTTTGGGGAAGGGGGTGTCTTCATTCAACCATTTTTCAATATTCTTCCTTTTGCGCTGAATGAAATGGGCGGCCATCTTTCTCTTTTCGGAAGTAGTAAGATTGGAGAGGTCGTAATCTTCAAATTCCTTATTTAACAAAGCCAGAACGGATTGAAATTCCTGGTCTTTTCCACTGTGGGGTGTAGCCGTAAGTAATATCAGGTGGCGGCTAGCATCCTCCGAAAGGTCTTTTAGCAAATGAAAGCGCTGCTGCTGATTGTCTCTTTGATTTTGAGGGCGGGCGCAGGTATGGGCTTCATCCACAATGATCATTTCAGGAGCATCTTTTAAAAATATCGGCTTTTTGGAATCGCCCTTCACATAGTCTATGGATATCACCTGAAAAGGATAATAGGAAAACACATTATCCATATCATCGCCCACAATTTTTCTTTCCAGTCCGGCTACGGTGCTGGAGCGGATGATTTCAGCCTCAATATCGAGCTTATCTGCAAGTTCTTTTTGCCACTGGTCGCAAAGATGCGGCGGGCATAAGACAGCGAATCTTTTTATGATGCCTCTTTCGAGCAGTTCTCTTACAATCAGGAGTCCCTCTACCGTCTTACCGATACCCACATCATCTGCAATAAGCAGACGCGTTACATTTTGCTTAAGCGCCATGATAAGAGGTACCAGCTGATAAGACCTTGGCCTGAAGGATAACTTACCCATGCAGCGGAAGGGTCCGCTTACCTGGCGGAAAGAGAGCCTTGCGGCATCATAGAGCAGGCGTGCCGTCAAAAAACTATCAAGGTCCTTAACTGAAGGGTATTCGAACTTATCAACCTCGATGGTTTCATTATGCCTCAGAATGGGCTCAAATACAGCCATCGTCTCCTCATCGGAGCCGCCGAGGGGCTTTAGCAAAATCAGTTCGGCATCGTTGGATGGCTGTACCACGCAGCGCCTGCCCCTGAACTTCACTAAAGTGCCCGGTTGTTTTAATTTTTGATTAATCATATTATCTAACCTTTCTGAAAACATCCTGCCTTCTGGCAATAAAAGAATCTATAGCTTCTGAAGTTTCATCCCAGGAAAGAACATCAAAGCCGGCATTTTTAAGCATCATTCGTTTTTTGTCATCGTCTGCTTTTACCAAGGACTTTTTATGCACCCCGCCATCTACAAAAATGAGCACCTTCCCTTCCTTGTAAACAAAATCAGGCTCAATGTAAAATTCTTCCATTCTGTGATTGGTATAATCAGGAAGACATATTCCGTTTTCGAAGAGATGATCGAGGAAAATCTTCTCTCCCGGACTGCGGTGATGGATTTTATCAAGCAGCTCCCGGTATCTTTCCTCATAGGTAATACCTTGCACATTGTCAGGATTGGAGGTGATAAGCAATTCAAGCGCTTTAATGATACTGTGCCTGTCAATGATTAAATGATCGGCCTGATTATAATAAGATAGAAGGTCATCATAGCTTGCCTTCGGTCTTTCGGGATATTTATCCTCCCGGGTATTATAATCATAACCACATATCTCATAGGCCTTATGGAAAATGTCTTTAAGTCTGACCGGATTTCTGGCAATATCCTTCAAAACCCCGATACTGCCTTCCGCAGATTCAAAAACCATGATGTTCCGGTTTTCAGATTTGCCCATCAATATGGTTGATACCTCTACCGGCTCAATATTATAACACAATTCAATAGCCTTTTGCATCGCATACTGCATGGTCACTACCGCCTCATCGGAAAGCGCCAGGGATTTTATGGGCTGAATATACAAGACATCAGATGTGTCGGAGGTGTATAACATGATATTGTGTGGCGGGTCTTCCGGATTCGGTTTCTGGGTTTGCTTTTTCGTTTTGAAAAATCCTGATTTGGACCCTATATCATACCCTTCTGTAATTCCTCTCTTCCATCCCTTATTCAACTTGATAATACGGGCAGAGGGGGCATAAAACAATTTCATTAACTCTGCCTCATCTATGGTTAATTTAATTTTTGAGGCTTCTATAAGATTATCGGCAGTATTAAAATAAAACTCACAATCATAACCTTCCCGGGCACGGGTTTCTTCCATGCAGGAAATGCGCTCCACGCTTTCCGACTGCGCCTCTTTGAGCTCAAGCAGATTATTATATACCTGCAAATTACTGGCCGTAAACTCCACTTCTGTAATCGGATCCTGATTTATCCCCTTTCCTTCGTCATTGAGATAGGCATAATTGGTATCGCTTGAAATCTTGATTTTGGAAAGCTCAAGACTTACATCAGAAGGTGTTACCCTGTTAACCTTGTACTTGCTGCCATTGTGATAAATGAAATTATTGGGACCGAACTCTTCAAGACCGATGAAGCGCGGCCGGGATACTGATTCATTTTTATCACGACTTCCAAGGAAAACCCTGATAGGCAGGCGGGTGAAATTATAACCGGGCAAAAAGCCCTCAGAAGCCAGATAGCGGAATGTATAAAATTCAGAGAGAGATGAGCCCGAACTGTTATCCGCCCTGTTCAATAATAATTTAATCCGGTTTTCGGCCAGCCAGTAAGAACGGTCCGCATCTTTTTTGATAGAAGGGTCTTTGATAATGTGATTGATTTTGGTTTCATGCGCCTCATTCATCTGCCTTCTTGCTTCCAAATACATTTTTATCCATCGGCTGAGAGCGTGTTCTAGTTTATCAGGCACCGTCTTAACCTCTTTTCGCAACCAATCTTCATTAAACCATCCAACCCCGGAAAGGCCAATTTCATTGACCACATCCATCACCTTTGCATATATTTTTTCAAAACCCGAGTCAATAACTTCCTGGTACTTGGCCTTGATATTGGGCCTGAATTGAAAACTGCCCCCCTCAATATCCACCAACTCAGTAAGAGACGGCCCAAATTCCTCGGCATTTAAAAATGAAAGCACCGTCGCATTGATATGAGAACGGATTAGCTCCTCATTGGTCAGGTCTATGCGGGGAGCCTGCACAATTCCGGAAACCATTTTCACGGGGTTATCAAAATAGTGCTTATCGTGTGGAGATATCTTTGATGCGTAGGCAAAAACAAGGGCGGACTGACCGCTTCGTCCTGCTCTTCCACTTCTCTGAGCATAATTGGCAGGACTGGGCGGAATATTCCTCATGTGCACAATATTCAGAGAGGAAATATCAATTCCCAGTTCCATGGTTGGTGAGCAGAACAAGGCACTCAGGTTTTGGGCATCATTGAAATCCTGCTCTCTGGCTATTTTCAATTCATTAGATATCTGCCCGGTGTGCTCAGCTCCGAGATAAGACTTAGGAAGGGTGGAAAAATCAAAAGTGTACAATTCCTGAAAGTACTTGTGGGGTTTGATTTCGATTTCATTACCGATGCTAAAAAATGAGGTTTTATCAATCTGCACATTTTTGCCATCCCCCTTTTCCCAGAGAACGGTTGACAGAATTAGCTGATAACCATCTCTGGCACCTTTTTCACCCTTAATATTTTCTTTTCTTAGAAAATGTAGCTGTTCTAATTTATCAAGAAGCACTGAAATAAAAGCCTCATACTCCTCTTTGCCCGGCTCGGAAAGACTCATTTTTCTGAAATTACGCTTGATATATTTACCCAGGCGACTGGCAGGTCCTATGCTTTGCACAAAAGCCTCACGGGGTCCCTTATCTGAACCCATTGGTGATAAATAAGCCGGAGCCTCCAGTTTCTCTCCTCGGTCTAATGACCATAGCTTATCCTTATTGAGAATATTATTTAACTCATCCTGATTTTGCGCCCTATTGTCATAACGAAGTATTTCATAATCTACTGCGTAAGAGCTTCTGAAGTAATTCAAAACTTGCAGGATGAAATCCTTTCTACTTTCGACGCTTAAAGCCTCCATGAGGGGCATACCGGCCCAAAAGGCTTTGTTTTCAGCGTATTGGTCAAGATTTTGATAAGTAATTTTGAGTAATGCAGTTTGCTCCAGATTAGGCAATATGTAACGCCAGCCTCGTTTCAAGTCCTGAATAATCCTGTAGGTGATATATTTTCTAAGTGCTCTTTTATTGGATTCGTTCGGAATGTCAGGATTTGCTGAGGGGTTTTGAGCGTAATCGCTTTCATTTAGATTGAGGACTCTTTCCACCTTATAAATAAGACTGTTCAAATCAAGAGGCTCACCAGCATCTCTTAAAACCTTTTCCAGTGCAGAACGCAAATGAACAACCTGAACAAAATCATTGAAGTGGCCGGCCTGCAAGGAGGCATCCTGCCGGTTATCGGTGAAACTCATCAACTTCTGCTCCTTCAGTGGCTTTCCATGATTATGGAGAGCTATCAGCGTTTGCAAGGTTATGAGCGTAGTGGAAGTAGAGCGCCCCTCGTTGCCCAGTGAAAGCAGTTTTGTTTTTTCACTCAGTTTGGTTTCCTGATAAATGAGTCCACAGGTCGGGTCAAAAATGAGGGGAGCGGGAATAAACCAGGCTTTTTCCGCTCCTGGAAAAGGATGGTCGGAATAGCTTCCGTCCAGCGCCACATAAAGTTCTTTTGGCAATAGCATTGCCTTGGATTCAACAATCTTATCTGTTTTGGTTTTCCATGCACTTGGAAGAATATCTATGTACTCATTTAAGTCGAGGAGATTTTCCGCCTTTTCAAAAATGATATAGCCATCTTTATACTCATCAACCTGACGGCTCTTCTTAGTTACCTTAATTCCGTCATTTAATTTAAGGTCCTCATCATTTCGGGGGTTTTTATTTTCATTGAAGCTTCTGAAAGTCAGCTTCGGGCCATTTTCAGTATCAGATTTCCTGACACAGAGAAATTCCTGCCCACTGATACGGCTGAATACCGTTTCAAAAACCTGCACCTCCGGCTTTCCCGGCTCAAGCTTTACAAAGGGATTAGGGTTAAGTGTGATATGGCGTTCGTCAGGCTTTTGTAAGGTCAGATAAACAAATCCTGTCTGAGAAATGAACTGGTGGAGTTTAAAAGGCAGGATGGTGTCTTTTTTTCTGGCGCGGGCGTTCTCCACATTGATTTTTTCCGCCCAGGATAACAGCTCGATAATGCTTAATTCTACTGTTTCCCGCGGAGTACCCGTGATTTTAGCCAATTCTTCCGCAATGGCTTTGAGCGATTTCGGCTTCCGTCTTACTTTATTTCCGTTATTATCTGTTTCAATGGCTACATTTCTTTCAAGCCAGATAGCTAAAGGATGTTTAGCCAGGTCAGCTGAGCTGTTACTTTTACTTATGGGATGGTCAAGAACACTCTTTAATTCATTCAAAGAAGGCTCATCACCGGCCGTGGAATAAGAAAGAGACTCCACGATCACATCCTCAGACTCAAAATTGGCATTAAAAAAACGGCTCGCCACTTCGGCAACTGTTTTCTGCTGGTCGAGAACACTACCTGAGGCCATTGTAGCAGATGTACCGATACAGATTATATTTTTATTATTGCATCCAGCCTTAATTCTCCTGTTGAGCAGAGAGACATCAGCGCCCTGCCTTCCTTTATAGACGTGCAATTCGTCAAAAACGAGGAATTTCAGATTTTCCAGGAAAGAGTTTCTAACCCTCTCATCTGATTTCCTGACCATCAGAAGTTCCAGCATCATATAGTTGGTCAGAAGTATATCGGGCGGGTTATTTACGATCTCATCTCTTTTTGCCTGCGGCTCCTGCCCTGTATATTTTGCATAGGTCACAGGAAGGTCTCTGCCCTTTCTCTTTTTATAGTTTTCATTAAAGCTATCCAGAGCGGCGATTTGCGAATTTATCAACGCATTGAGGGGATAGACAATAATGGCCTTTATACCAGGCTGGCCGGGCGATTTGAACAGACTGTTTAATATGGTGGAAATGTAGGTAAGACTTTTTCCGGAACCGGTACCTGATGTCACGATAAAACCCTTTCCCTGATTACCTTTGCGTAAAGCCTGGGTCTGGTGTTTATAGATAGACCAGGATTTCCCTGTTTCGTCATAATAGATATCATTGAACTCCGCGGAAAGAACACCCTCATTAACCAGGTCGCTTACCGGGCCGCCGGACTCAAAAGAAGGGTTGAACTGCACCAGCGGTTCAGGATAGAGTCGTCCCTTTTGAAATTCATCAACCACAACATCCTTAATTCGCTGGTCTGAGATATTTATAAAGCTATCGATATAACTTTTATATCCGTCGAGAATCTCCTTGTGCAGTGTAAATATATTCTTCACCATAGCGGTTAAGTACAGTTATTTTATTTTCATTAATTCGATGGCTTCATTGAAAAAAGGCTCTTTGCCATATTCACTTTTGATTCTGTTATTTAAATATTCAATTTGAAGGCTCTTGTAATCGAGATCAAATATTTTTGCGACAGGCTTAAGCATGTGTCCTTGCAATTGCCTTTCACCATGCTCAATTTTACTAAGTAAACTTATGTCGATACCCAATTTATCGGCAACTAATTTTTGGGAAAGATTCCGGGAGGTTCTGAGTTCCTGTAGCCAGGCACCAAAGTCTATAAAATCTTGAGACATGCTATAGGGTTGACAATGAAGTCAAATGTAAAAAGAAAAAGCCTTCCGCGAACAGTAAAATTTAAGCCATTTTTTGACAAAGAGGGTCAAAAGGTACACAAAGGAGGTAACATAACAGGTCTTCCCCTTATATCAAACACTTCCTACAGGATTTTCAATATATATTTGGCAAATAGGATTAGTAATAACCCAGAAATCGAAAACAACAACATCATGACATCCCCCAATGAAATGCTAATATCAACTACTTCGACCATTGAAGGTTTCCCGATCAGACAATACTTAAAACCTGTAACCGCTCATTTGGTAGCCGGAACGAATGTATTTAGCGACATAGGAGCCGCATTGACCGATATTTTTGGAGGTAGGTCTTCCAACTACCAAAATCAAATAACCCAGCTTTATCACAATGCCATTGAAGAAATAAAACTAGCCGCCTTGGAACTTGGCGCTAACGGTATTGTCGGACTGAAGATTGATATGGATGAGATTTCCGGTGGCGGTAAATCAATGTTCATGCTTACAGCCATAGGAACAGCTGTCATCATTGAGCATCATAGTTCAAAGAATGCCATGAATGAATCAATTCCATCGGTAGCATCCATAAAGCAGATTGAAACGCTAAGAAAGAAAAAGGCATTAATTGAAGATATCAACAAAGGGAGTCTTACACTTGATAAAGAAATATGGCAATTCATTACCGAAAACCAGATCGAGGAAGCCCTTCCCTTTGTACTAGAAAAATACAAAGCATGCTATAACTCTGTCGGAGAGTATGGAAATGATTTAAAGTTTTTCCTTAAACTGATTTGCACTTTTCTTGGCAGAATGTCTGCCACAAAGTCCAGACAAATTCTATACAATAGGATTATGATCGAAAAAGACGAATGGCTAAGCAGACAGCTTATTCAAATAACACAGGAATTGAGACTTTTCGACTTTGATGAAATCAGGAAAATGCTTCATTCCCAAGATTTTTCTTCCCAAAAGAATGGAGTGTCCTTAGCCTTGACCGACAAGAAGCAATTCGACAAGCAGGATTTGGAAGATTTAGAAAAACTAAAAAACATCATAGCCAATGGATTTCCTGAAAGAGGAACGAAAATCATGAAAAAGCCTCTTTTGTCTTCTAAAGAAAAAGAAATGTGGATTTGTACATGCGGCGAAACCAACGACATGAACACCGTATGTGGTAAATGCCATCAGGATATTCATGGCTTCAGGTCTAATGAAATAAAACCCGCTAAAGCGATACAAGAAATTGAAAATAAGATAGCCCTAATAAAAGAATTAATAAATTAAATCTTCGGCGCTAATGTATAGGTCTTGGTAATTATATGTCTTCGTCTTTAAATAGAGATTCTACCATCTCGTATAATTGGCCAAACTTTCGAATAGCTTCAAAGGATTCGCCATCGAAATTGAATGAAATTATCGGAGGAAATTTATTTGGGCGGATTGTTATAGACGTAAATAAGTCCCAATTGCCTGCCAACCATGCCGGTACAGAATTGGTTTTCTTGAAATCTTCAATAGCAACTTTGCAAAAGCTTTCCTTTAATAAATAATCCGTCCTTGTTTCCATGGTATCATAGCATGACATGATAAATGTACACTCAAAATATTTCAAGAAATCAATAATCCATGAATGACCCAAATTGATATTCAAGCAATTTGAGCATTCAGACAACAGAGTACGACAATCCTGCCTCTCAATAAGAAGACGCGGTGTATTTTAAGCCATTTTAAGCCCGGGTCAGAGCCGAAGGAGCAAAGGGGGCCCTAATCTAAATATTTGGGCGGTTAACCGCCCGGAAGAGCCCTTAAAATAGAAGCCTCTTTCCCAGCTTCAATGTATTTATAACAATTGGCCAATGAAATTTACCTAATAGCCCTTTTTAGGGCCTCCAACATTAATATATTGCAAACTATTAAGTCCTACCCAGCAATAACCAATATGACTTATTTCCTATGAAATATTCCTTGCCCGGATATACATGATTGTGTCAAGGACTCATATCCGTAGTATAGCCATTGACTTATGCACTTGACTTACATGACATGAGAACGAATTTGACAAACTCAGTCAAAGGAATTTTATTAATAACCTCTATATTAGCTCAATAACCGTTCCGCCTCAAATGAATAATAAGTCAGATAGCACACTTAGAGCCATATTAATACCCCCGGAAAAATGGCTTATCAGTCAATTCACAAGCCGACGCTCCAAAAGAAAAGTTATTCTTAGCCGTCCTGTAAATGATAAAAACCCCTCATACATAGTCATCAATGAATGGAGAGAGTTCAAAATACTAAGATGGCTGCTTTTATTACCTATAACCATTATTGCGCTTTTATTCTTTGCAATCATCCTTTTGACCGCCGGCCCCGTTTATCTATTTAATAAGAAAAAAGGTGACAAGGTTGCCAAATTCTACTTTGCCATTCTTAATGCCATTGCTGCGCAAGGTCCATATTTTACCAAATATGATTTTCAGGCTTATGCCGACAAACTGATTAAACAAAATGAAAATAGGATACAAAGGATTCTTTATGTTCATATAAGCCAAAAAAGTCTATTGTTCCATATAAATCCGGAACTAGCCATAAATTTCATTGACCAAATATGGATTTACAATAATTTCTTTGACATCGCCTATAAACTTCAAGAAAACAATTATTCAAAACAGAATAGCATTATCGTAGATTATGAGATAGTATCTCAATATAACTTATGGAAGGAAGCGTACCTAAAAGAAAAACACAGAATCAGACGAATTGAATGGACAGAGAATATTGATATTGACAATATTTTGAAACCCAAACCTAAGACAACGACCAAAATCAAGTCTCCTTTATCGAACGCGGATAAAATAAAACTGAAACCCAATGATTTCCTTCATAATGATGTAGTACTTTACTTTGAGCCATCTTATAACCCAACAATCAACAGATATCTTTCAAGTCATTATGATCGCATTAATGATGCCCTAAAGAAAAAGGGGATGACATTTTACTATCCCGCCAGAATAATTCAATCTACGCCAAGACAACCCGATCATGAATTGACTGCTTATTTGCAATATAGATATCCAGAATTGGTTGACACCAGTAAACGCTTGAACGAAAACACCCTCACAAGTGCTATTGATGAGATAGAACTTTCAGCCTATTACAGCAGTTTATGTGAAACGCTTGGACTTTCTGATCTCAAGAGACCCTGCCTTATTCATTCTGTTGAGGCTGATAACAAAATGTCGGAATTCAGGGAGTATGTCTATTCGGTCTATTATCTAAGCGGAAATTTCTCTGCTGAGCTCGGCAATGAAATAAACAAGTACTTAAGCCTTGTCAGGATTCCTAAAAACGAAGTCTTTTTCAGCCTAAGAAGTCCTGACCCTGATGACCCGGATGACATGTTTAATCATCAGGGTCAGGAAGTTTCTCAAGAATTGAAAGAAATTATTGTCAAATTAAAGGAACGTAAAAATGAAAATATCCTGTTAGACTCTCTAATATACATGATAAAGAGTTTCAAGGAGGT
>Ga0315906_10005655_pt1 | contig 15670 bp, 11 predicted proteins | sample LakEriMetagenome_4_FD_203526 | JGI IMG/M metagenome (GOLD analysis project Ga0315906, IMG submission 203526) | Freshwater fungal communities from buoy surface, Lake Erie, Ohio, United States - Buoy 2 MA122 | ecosystem: Environmental > Aquatic > Freshwater > Lake > Lake biofilm | place: USA...
CGAACGGCCGACCGATGGAGGTGGTCAATGCCTTCGGTGGGCAAACCACGAACATCGTTGCAGACGGTGCGCCGTGCACCTTCTACGCCACCACCTCAACCTCACCGTCGGTATGGCGCTCCTTCGATTGCGGCGGCACCTGGTCACCAGTCGTGCTCTCCTCGGATGAGCGCGCAGAGACCACGGGCAATGACGGCGTTGAAGGAATGGACAAGAATTCCATCGTCAGCGGCATCACCACTTCTGGCTGGCCGGGCGAAGTTGCCGTCATCATCCAGAGCAAGCTCTGGTTCAGCCGTGACTTCGGCACCACCTGGAACAACTTTGACCTGAAGAGCTACACCGCCGGCAATGCGACTCCAGCAACGCTATCTGGCACCTTTAAGCCCTATTGGGCGCACGCCTATGACGAGGCTGATGCAATCCACTCGAGCTACCTCTTCCTTGTGGGGGGCTTGATCGGCGGACCAACTGGGCCACTTCAGGCGCTCACCGTCTATGCCACCGTCATGCCGACCGGCGACGAGTACTCAATCGTTGACGACAACATTACGGGTACTGATAACCCATGCGATGGCGCGACAACGGAGTGCGCACTGTCAGAAATTAAACCAGGGCAGTTCTTTGAGCTGACCCCGGCGATGAAGTCAAACATTGCAGGTGCGCCGGGCGGCACGACACGAGGCACCTGGACCGGCTGGCTCTTTGATGCCAAGCCAGGTGTTGATCACGTCTATATCGCGACACAGCAGGGCGCCACCGGTGGAGTTGTCATTGCTGAGCTGCCGCAAGGCGTTCCACCGGAGCCGACACCGGGCGTACCAGGGACGCTCTTCACGACGGGCGATTTGAAATCGGCGCTTACCAACGCAGCCAACTTCACCGTGTACAACTCTGGAGGTACGGTCGGGGAGCGCGCCGCCGCAACACTCTTTGAGGTATCAAGCCCGTTCCAGGATGAAGACTTGGACGGCTGCGCCGATGGCTGCGCGTTGAGCCGCGATACCACCGTGAGTGGAGGACAGGCCGCACAAGACCTGATGGTGTTCGGCGGACCTTCGGGCTGGCTCGCTGAAGACATCAACAACGATGGCACCGAGGACAACGGCGAACTTACGACCGACTACGCGGGGCCGCGCTCGATTGTGATCTGGGATCGATCATCGAGTGGGCCGAACAGCACCGCGACGGTGCGAATCGCGACCTGGGTGACGAATGACCGAGCCGTTACTTCAATCGGAACGTACGACAACACCGACCATTGGGAGACGGCGGCAACGTCACTCGCCGCAGATGCTGATTCTGGCGATGACCATGTGATCCAGAACAACCTCTATTCGCGCGGTGGCAACTCACTGGTGGGTGATGGCTGTAGCGAAGATGCAGAAACAGAATCACCAGTGAAAGATGGCGCGATCGGCCAAGCCGCAGGCGGTGGCGACGCTGAGTGCGCACCAAATCCGAATCGGCGCCTCATGGCGACGTGTGGCGAGAACACCACTCCGGCCGTTGGCTCTGTTGCGCCAATGCTCGGCTTCCAAGATGCGACCGGCTACGGCGCGACCAGTGGCGAGTACTACGGCACCGTGGCCATGATCCGAAGCTGCATCGTGGTGCACGGCATCAACGTAAAGTCGACCAGCGATATTGGTGGCGCATTCGTAGCCTCTGGCCAACCTGAGTACGGGCATGTCGTCGTAATGGACGCGCCAGGCGCTAACAACAACACTGGCTCGGCGTTTGATGCGGGCTTCAACTTCCAGTCCGGCACGAACGGCAGTTCGGTCGTTCTCTCGGGCGATGGTGCACGTGGCCTGGTGAAGGCGGCCACCTGGAAGCGTGCTGGCGGCGACGGCAACGTGAAGTTCCTCGGTGCTGCAACAGCGAATTACGTTCCGCTCTTCCCGCAGGCATCTCACAGCGCCTGGAATTACATCGCCAATCGCGCTGACCCAGGCACCACGTCGAGTTCTGGAGGCTTCGCTGTTACTGGAATGGCGGCGCCGGTGATTCGCGATACCGCGTTCAATCCGTCGGATCCGAATGGCGTGGTGGCGACCTTCTCGTTTACTGGCGGCGGTCGCTCGGTGATCAGCTATGACGGCGGCCAGACGTATTACACCTTTGCAGGTGGCGGCGCCAATTCGATCTCCTGGTGGAAGGGCGCCAACGTGGGGTCGGGTGCGAGCGAGCAGGGGAGGAATTGGATTCTTACCGGCTCGCTGACAGGCGGCGGCTTCTCGGTCGCGCACTTTACCGACGAAGAGTGGCTGACGGCACGCGACATTGCCAACGGTGTGCTCGGTGACAGTAATGGCGACCTCTCCGATGGTGTCTCTGGCTGCACGGTGGGCGTTGATTTGAACTGCGTCACCGTCGACTTCGACGCGCCAGTGGAGACGATGAGCGGCTCCGCCCTAGTTGATGGTGCCATCCGTGAGGAGCGGGCCAACCCGATGGATCCGGGCGACAAGACGAAAGGCTGCATGGACGCGATTAATGCCGGAATTCGCGGCGACATGTTTGACGGCGCGTACTTTGGATTGAGCGGTTCGGCTGACACCGTCTCCATCACCGGCATCCAGGGCACCGATACGGCGCTCGTCGTGATCGGGTCGGGCCCTTCGAGTCAGGCCAACACCTCGGACGCCTACACCGTTGTGATGGTGAAGATGAAGGCCGATGGAGACGCAGCCAAGGCGGGTGACCAGCCGTGCGTTGATGACCTCTACTACTTGAAGGGCACGTCCTTCGTACAGCACCCAGGCAGCACACCAGGCGACTACACGGCGCCACTCGGCCGCATCGGGGCAGTGGCGTATTGCGCGAAGGATGGTGTCGATGGCAACTCGCTCGGCGTCAACATCGCCGACGCCGTAGAGGACCTGCTCCTAATCGCCGTCTCCGACGAGAGCTCCACCGGCGGCTATGACGATGGCAAGCTGATCAGGATCTCAGGGATTTCTGGGATTTTTGGCGGCGGCACCCTGAGCGTCTCCAGCCCGACCTCAACAACGAGCGGCTACAAGGGTGGCGACTACCGCGACCTAAAGATGGACTGCGATACCGGCCTCGTGTTTGCCATCAAGAAGGATGCTGGCACGGGTACCACGGCTTCTACCGCTGCGGCCCTCTACAGCCTCGATGGCGCCACGACGTTCGCACCAATGGGCTTTGCCTCTGCCCTTGCGCTGAAGAACGCAATCAGCTCCGCAGAGACGATCGCCGTAGAGGCCGATCCGACAACGGGCGCTGTTGATGTCGTTGTTGTCGCCAGCGGCGGCAGCGTGATCTCAGTGGAGATGGATCTTGAAGAGATGATTCCTGCAGCGAAAACGCTTGCTGATTTGAACGACGAAGGCAGCGATGTCCTCACCGCGGTGTCCGATGATCCATCTGCCGAAGGTGATGTCAGCACCGTCAATGATCCAAACTCCGCCGACGGCTTTGTCTTCGGCGGTGAGAAGCCGGGCGATATTGACTACCCGGCCTCTGAAGACGAAGCACCAGACCTCACGGTTGATGGAACCGATAGCAGCGAGTTTGCGCCCGCAGGGTTCGGGATCGCGAGCGTGAGCGCTAGTGAAGACGCGACGCCAATCTTCGGCTCAGGTGGCGGCGCACTCGACGTCACCGCGAAGATGCCGGCCTTTACCTTCGGGGCAAGCCTGACCGTTCCGTATAACTATGGCCACTACTCCAAGACTGCGATCACCGGGTGGCACCTGCTTCCGGCGACTGCAACAGAATCAGGCGCGACGCAGACGTACGCGGTTGCTTCCACATCGTCGGCATATTGCGAAGTGAAGACGAGCGGTGGGCGCGCCTATCTGCACATTAAGAAGCCGGGCACCTGCAAGGTGGGAATCACCGCTGCTGCGGCCGCCCCGTACCTCGCTGGGACCAACTACTACGTGTACACCCTGAGCAAGGGGACACTAGGTGCACCATCGATTGTGCCGACCTCGCCCGTATCGCGAGCCAAGGTGATCCAGACACTGGGCCTCTACGCCGACGATGCGAACACGGTCGGGTATCAAACGTCGACGAGCGTCATGCCGAAGATCACCTGGTCAGAGATCACTTCGGGGGTTACCGCGTCAAAGAACGCCTGTGTCTTGGCTGCGAACAAGCTGACCCTGGCCCCAGTCGCCGCCGATGCGGGGAAGACCTGCAAGATCAAGGGGACAGCGGCGACAAGCACCAACTGGGGATCGTGGAGCGTCACGTACACCATCACCTTCCCCTGAGAGCCCCCTAGACTGAGTGGCGTGGAGACGCCAGAGATGAGCCCAGCCCTTCTGATCCCTCGCCTCGTCGCGCGTGTCTGGGGTGGCGACCGGCTTCGTGCGCTGGCTGCGGCGAATGTGCCGAGTGGCCCGATTGGCGAAGCGTGGTTCGGCGATGCCGACGAGCAGCCGGGCGGCGTACTGGTGAAGTTGCTCGATGTGCAAGATCGACTCTCGGTGCAGGTGCACCCTGACGATGAGCTGGCACGAACCATCCACGGCCCACACGCGATTGGTAAACATGAAGCGTGGGTCGTTCTCGAGGCGGCACCTGGCGCCGAAATCCTGCTTGGACGCGACCCAGGTGTGTCGGCAGCAGCGATTACGCAGGCTCTCACCAGCGGGGCTGACGTCACGCCGCTCCTCGCTCGGCACGCAGTACAGCGCGGCGATGTCTTCGACGTTCCGACTGGCTGTCTCCACGCGATGATGCCCGGCCTCTTTGTCTGGGAAGTACAACAGCGCTCCGATCGCACCTATCGCGTTGCCGACTGGGGGCGCAACGATCCGTCGAGACCGCTCCATCAGGCCGAAGCGCTCCGCGCAACCGATGCCACCTATCAAGCGACGCGAACTACCGCTATTGATTGGGGGAAGCCTGGCGAGCAGCTCTTGATCACGTCACCACACTTCTCTGCCCGCGCCGTGATTGGCCCCTGGGCCGGGGAGATCCTGGTGGGAGGACATGGGGCGACCACCACGGCGATTGGCACGGCGATGGTCGGCGGGCTACAGCTCAGCGATCTCGGCACTGCCCACCTTGCAACCGGGTTGCAATCTATTGACCTTGCGGCGGGGTCAGCCCTCCTCATTGCCGAAGGGAACTAGCCGAAAGATTCGGATTCCTTAACCTTCGCCCGTCTGAGCACAAATTGGCAGGAAAATAGTTGCGCGCAGGCGCGCGCTCGTTCATGATTGCCTTCCTCGACTGCATCGGACGCAGCCGCATCGTCACACCTGCTTCGGTAGATGAGACGTGATCACGTAGTCCGAAACAGAGGCGAGCCCAGCCGGAACGGTTGGGAATAGCAGATAGGAGGACCTCATGAAGGTCTTTAACAAGAAGGGCCTTAGCGCCCTTGCAGCAGTTGCGATTCTCGCAGCTGCATGCGGTGGCTCGACGGCGAGCACCGCGGGCAAGACGTTGACGATCGGGATTAGCTTCCCACTCAACGGCTCAAGCCTTGCGTCAGCGGGCCCAGCTCGCGACGGCGCACTCCTTGCGATCAAGGAGGCTTCGATTGAGGGCTACACCCTGAAGTCGAAGGTTCTTGACCACGCCAAGGAAGGCGCACACAACCCAGACCAGGCCGCTGCAGACATGCTGACCTTCGTCGGTGACGAGTCGGTTGTTGCCGTTGTTGGTCCATTCAACTCGGGTTCAGCAAAGGCGCAGATCCCTGTCTCGTCAGAGGCCGGTCTGCTTCAGTGCTCCCCATCGAACACGAACCCTGCACTCACCAAGGGTGCGGACGGCGCAGCCCTTCGCGGCGGCCGTGCAGTGAACTACGTGCGCGTTGCAACGACTGACGACCTTCAGGGTCCAGCCGTTGCTGTGTACGCCAAGAAGCTTGGCTACAGCAAGATCTACATCGTCGACTCCACCGATGCCTACGGCAAGGGGATCGCTGATGCGTTCGAGGCTGAGTTCGTCAGCGGCGGTGGAACCGTCGTTGGCCGACAGGGCCTTCCAGTCGGCACGACCGACTTCTCGGCTGCTGCATCTGATGCAGCTGCCAAGGGCGCTGACTCGATCTTCTACGGTGGCGTGACGTCAGACGGCGCACCACTCTTCCGCAATGCGTTGGCTCAGGCCGGCCTTGGCGAGCTTCCGTTCTTCGGCGGCGACGGCATCTACGATGGCGTCGGCGATGGCTCGTATGTTGCGATTGCAGGGGCGAATGCTGCCAACAGCTTCGCGTCACAGGCTGCGATCGAGAACATCCCAGGCAAGGACGACTTCAACACGAAGTTCAAGGCTGAGTTCGGCAAGGATGCCGAGGGCTATGCATACGCTGCATACGCCTGCGCGCAGATCGTTATCGAGGGGATCAAGGCTGCCGTCACCGGTGGCGAAGTGACCCGCGAGACCGTTCGCGCCGCTGTTGCCGACAAGGGCACCGTCTTCGAGACGGTTCTCGGTTCGGTCAGCTTCGACGCAGTCGGCGACACGACCCAGCGCATCATCTCCCTCTACAAGGTTGAGGGTGGCGCTTGGAAGTTCGTTGAGGAAGTCAACTACGGGAACTAATCCGGAGGTGTAGGGGGAACCCTACGCACCGCGAATAGCGACTGTTGGAGGCCCCTGGTCTCCCCGCAAGGGGAGCCAGGGGCCTTCCGCTTTACCAAGGGGGCTGCCCCTCGCCTGAAAGGCGGCGCGTGCCCGTTCTCCCTTGCCTAATCAGCCCTGAGCGGGCACTATCTACTGAACGCAGCAAGGGTCGCCTACGCGGCTCATCTAACTGATTGCTAGGGGGGCCAGTGGCTACTGCACAGGTTGCAACCGGGGGAGTCCTACGCCAGCTCCGCCTCCCTGTGACCATTGCCGCGTTCTTGGTCTCAATGCTGCTCGTCCTCGGGCCTAACCAGTTCCTGAACGCCATGACCCTCGGGGCGATCTACGCCCTTGTCGCCCTCGGCTACACCATGGTCTACGGCATCATTGAGCTGATCAACTTTGCCCACGGCGACGTCTTCATGGTCGCCTCGTTCGTCGCGCTCTTCATTAGCTCGAGCCTGTTGGGGCATGAGGGGGCGGTCACCGACATCCCCGCACTCGTCGTCTCAATCCTGCTCCTCTTCGTCGGCACGATCGTTGTGATGGCGATCGTCGGCGCGATCATTGAGCGGCTCGCCTATCGGCCGCTCCGTCGGGCTCCGAAGCTAGCTCCGTTAATCACGGCGATCGGCGTGAGCTTCATTCTGCAGAACATCATTCAGTTCACCTTCGGCCCAACCATCGTGAAGGTGCCGCAGGTCTTTCCGATTGAGTGGGTGATCATGGTGGGCGAGACCCGCATCCCGCTCCTCAACCTCTTCGTGATCGCCTCGGCGCTGATCTTGATGGTGGTGCTCCAGCTCTTTATCTCGCGCACCCGCACCGGTCGCGCCATGCGCACCACTTCAATGGACCGTGACGCCTCGTCACTCATGGGCGTGGATATCAATCGAACGATCATGATCACCTTCTTGATCGGCTCGGGCCTTGCCGGTGCCGCGGGCGTCGTGCACGGCCTCTACTACGGCAACACCAGCTTCGGCCTCGGATTCCAGTCTGGCTTGAAGGCCTTTACCGCCGCGGTTCTCGGTGGCATCGGCAATACGGCTGGTGCCGCTCTGGGCGGGTTTCTCATCGCCTTCGTTGAGGTTGGTGCCTCTGCCTTCGGCTACGGCCGCTGGGGCGGGGCGATCGTCTTCTCGCTCCTCGTCGTCTTCCTCGTCTTCCGACCAACCGGACTCCTCGGCTCACACACGGGTGACCGCGCATGAGTCGGTTCGGAGTCGCACTCGACGAGAGGTTCGCCCCCGTGCGGAACTACTTCCGACGCCATCGCAGCCTTGGCATTGCGGTCTCGGTGCTGTTGATCAGCATCGCGCTCCCCCTCATTACGCGCATCCCGCCCTTCGACGGCATCCAGTCGACCAACGCCTGGGTGAACGCGTTCACTACCGCCGCGATCTATGCCGTGTTGGCGATGGGCCTCAACGTGGTCATCGGATTCGCTGGTCTGCTCGATCTTGGTTACGCGGCGTTCTTCGCCCTCGGTGGCTACACCTATGCCCTTGTCGCCTCACCCCTGCACGACATTCACCTGCCGTTCTGGCCGATGCTCCTCGCGGGTGGCGTCGTCGGTGCGATCTTCGGTGTGCTCCTCGGCGCGCCAACACTGCGCCTCCGCGGGGATTACCTTGCGATCGTCACGCTCGGATTTGGTGAGATTGTGCCGATCACCTTGCTGAATGCCGACAAGTTCACCGATGGCACGAACGGCATCGGTGGGATCGACAAGCCAGTCATTCCTGGCATCTTGCAGTTCACCCTCACCAATCCATGGCCGATGTACGCCTTGGTATTGATCATCTTTACGTTGATCACCATCGTGATCTTCCGACTCGAGGATTCACGTCTTGGCCGAACCTGGGACGCGATCCGAGAAGACGAGCTCGCCGCTGAGTCGTCCGGCGTGAACACCGTGATCGCGAAGCTTCAGGCCTTTGCCGTCGGCGCCAGCATCGCCGGCGTTATCGGTGTGGTGAACGCGGCAAAGCTCACGATCGTCGCGCCTGACCAGTTCCGCTTCGCCGTCTCAATCAGCGCCCTAGCCGCGGTCGTCCTTGGCGGCATGGGCAACACCATTGGTGTCGCAACTGGGGCATTCGTGATCTATCTCTTCCAGAGCATCTTGCTCAAGCAGCTCAACACGCTCGTGGAGAATTTCAACATCCCTGTGCTCAATCAGATTGACTTCCTGGAATTCCAGTACGTGCTGTACGGCATCGTGCTGGTGCTGATGATGCTCAAGCGACCACAGGGGATCTTCCCCGCCCGCCGCCGCCTTCGCGAGTTCGCCCCACTCAAGATTGGGAAGGGTGGCATCAAGTGAGCGCGGCGAAGAAGTCGACCGTAGACAGCAGCCCAATGCTTCGGGCCCGCGGCGTTACGCGACGATTCGGCGGCTTGGTGGCGGTGAACAACGTGGACTACGAGATTCCGCGCGGATCGATCAGCGCGATCATCGGCCCAAACGGTGCCGGCAAGACCACCTTCTTCAACGTGATTGCAGGGATCTATGCGCCAACCTCGGGCACGATTGAGCTCGACGGTCGCCCGCTTATTGCTCCCCCAACAGGGGTGGGCCGAGAGCCGATCCTTCTTGTTCTGCCGACACTCCCATTCATCGGCCTCGCCATCTATTTCCTCCTTGCCGTGGGCGGCGACACCGGACTGATCGAGGGGCTGATCTCCGTTGCTATTGCGCTGCTCGGCTTCGTCTCTGCCCTGTTGCTCAACATCGTGCGCCCGGAGTGGTACAACCGCCTCGTTCGCAAGATCGGCGTGAGCCGACCGGCACGACCGAACGACATGGTTGTGGCCGGGCTCGCGCGAACCTTCCAGAACATTCGCCTTTATAAGAGCCTGACGACCCTCGAGAACATCCTGGTCGGCATGCACGTGCATTTGCGTGGGAGCTTCTTCGGTGCCGTCTTCCGCACGCGCCAGGTGCGCGAAGAGGAGGCGGCCGCTGAGCAGCGCGCCCGTGAGCTCCTCGCCTTCGTTGACTTGGCTGGCATGGAGAACGAACTCGCCAGCAACCTTCCGTACGGCAAGCAGCGCCTCCTGGAAATCGCCCGCGCGCTCGCCAGCCAGCCAAAGCTCCTCCTTCTCGATGAGCCAGCCGCCGGCATGAACCCGAAAGAGACCGAGGAGATGACCGCGCTGATCCGCCGCATTCGCGACGAGCTCGGCATCACCATCCTGCTCATCGAACATGACATGCGCGTGGTCATGGGCATCTCTGATCGCATCACTGTGCTTGACCATGGCGAGAAGATTGCCGAGGGCTTGCCGAAAGAGATTCGCAACAACCCACAGGTGATCGAGGCCTACCTTGGCCGCGGCGCCGCAGCGGGCCACTGAGAGGAGTACGACGATGGCACCACTGCTTGAACTGAAAGATGTCCACACGTACTACGGAGCGGTGCACGCCCTGCGCGGAGTCTCACTGAAGGTGGAAGAGGGCGAGATCGTCACGCTGATCGGCTCCAACGGCGCCGGCAAAACCACCACGCTACGCACCATCTCTGGCCTAGAGCGCGCCCGTTCGGGAAGCATCACCCTCCGAGGCAAGTCCATTGAGAACGCCGAGGCACACGAGATCGTGCGTCTCGGTATTGGACATAGTCCAGAGGGTCGCCGCGTCTTCTCGCGAATGTCGGTGCGCGAGAACCTCGAGATGGGGGCGTTCCTCCGCAAGTCTGGCCCCGATGTGCAGAGCGACTTCAAGAAGGTGTATGACCTCTTCCCGCGCCTCAAAGAGCGTGAGAGCCAGGCCGCCGGCACCATGTCGGGCGGCGAGCAGCAGATGCTGGCAATTGGTCGCGCCCTGATGGCGCAGCCGAAGGTACTGCTCCTCGACGAGCCTTCCATGGGCCTCGCGCCAATTTTGGTGGAGCAGATCTTCGACATCATCACCGAGATCAACTCGCGTGGAACCGCGGTACTCCTGGTTGAGCAGAACGCCATGATGGCGCTTGGCATCGCGAAGCGCGGCTACATCCTGCAGATTGGCGAGGTCACCCTCGAAGACAGCTGTGACAAGTTGGCGAAGAACCCGAAGGTGCGCGAAGCCTACCTCGGCGTCTAGCCGGCGATCTTGCGGAGCGCCTTAAAGAGGCGCCGCCCGTCACTTCGATCTGCAATCTCTCGTGGCATCTGGCCGCTGGTCGATCCGAGCAGTCGTTGATGCGCGGCGATGGCGTTTGCTAATCCGACAATGTGACGCGTTGGCTTTGCGCCACGCTCCCACCAGAGCCCGTCGATGGTCGTGGCTCCTGTCTCCTTAACCCGTCGCAGTTGGATGCGCCCGACGAGTGCATCACCCGCATGGATCGGCATCACATATGGGCCGTAGACGCGTTTCTTTTCGGGGGTGTAGATCTCCCAGCGGTAGTGGAAGTTGTAGAGCGTCTCAAGTCGCTTACGGTCGTGGATGAGCGGGTCGAGCGGTGAGAGGAGCGTAACGGCGTTTGGGTCGGCGGCTACTGGTCGCGTGCCGGCCGTTGCGCGCATCGCCGCCTCGAGGGCGAAGCGCTCGCCGCCAGGAATACGCCACGGCCCTGGGAGCCCGTCGATCTCAATGTTGAGCAGTGCACCGCGCTCGGTGAGCCGGCGCACCAACTCTTTACGCTTGAGTGGCCAGTCGGTCTGCACCCAGACGCCGTTGGCAGAGGCGAGACCAAGATCACGATGCCGCGCCAAGAAGGTGTGTTCGATCTGTTCCTCTTCGGTGACCCGGCGCTCCAGTACGTTGCGTGGAATGAGTCGCTCGGCGAGGTCAAACCAGCGACGCGAACCGTCGCGGCGGGCAAGGTGCAGGAGGCCCGCGAGCTGCAACATTTCGAGTGCGGCGCGATACGCTGGTGTTGGCCCCCACGACCAGGCAACCGACTTTGAGGGGCCAAAGTCGGCGGCGCTGAGCGGCCCTTCGGCGGTGATGCGTGCCATGATCGTGTCGGCCCATGGCTTGAGTCGCTTGTAGGTGCCATCGCGCCAGTAGCGCTCGCGGCGCTTATCGGCGGGGCGTCGGTAGTAGGGGAGCTCACTGGTAGGCACGATCACCAGCACGCCGTTGTACTGCTCTACCAGGGCGCGGTGGGCGGGAACCTGCGCATAGAGGAGTTCGTCTACCCAGCGTGGCTCAAACCCGTCAATTCGGGCATGGCAGACGATCTCGTGGCTGCGACCTGCGAGGTCAACCGGATCAAACTGCAGCGATCCGAGCCGCTCAACCAGGGCAAGCACGGAGCCCTTACTGGCGGGGAGCTGGCGCGGGGGAAGGAGCATATGGCGCTCGGCAAGGAAGCGGCGTGCCGCCGCCCTTGAGACGCGCAGTGGCGCGTCGCCCGCACTCATCTCAGTGCGATGCAACCCCGCGTGCGATTACGCGGTTACGTGCCGTGACCATGATCGCAACACCAACAACCACGATGGTGCCACCTGCAATGAGCTGAGCTGAGATCGGCTCACTCAAGATGAGGCTGCCAGCAAGCACCGCGACCACCGGGTTTACATAGGCGTACGTCGAGACGAGACCGAAAGGCGCGACGCGCAGCAGCCACGTGTAGACGTTGTAGGCGATCAGGCTGCCGACAACGATGAGATAGGCGAGCGCAACGATGACGTCGTTGCCGAGCGCGCCAAATTGCACGTTGTTCCACTCGCCGAGCAGGGTGGCTACGATTGCACCACCCAGGGAACCGGAGAGCATTTGAATGGCCACGGCGACTCGAGCGTCAGCTGGCGTTGCAGCACGACGTTGGCTCCAGATTGAACCACCACCCCAGCTCAGTGGGCTAAAGAGGATGCAGGCGAGTCCGAGAGGGTCGAGGCCCGCATCACCCGCATCAGGGGAGATGAGGATGATGACGCCCACGATACCAACGGCGATCCCAAGGATGCTAAGTGGCGCGATTTGATCCTTGTAGACAACGCGGCCAATCACTGCGACCCAGATGGGGAGGAGAGCAATCAGGAGTGCGGTGATCCCTGAAGGGATGGTCTGCTCGCCAAATGAGGTCACACCGAGCCCACCCACATTGAGGGCGAGGCCGACGATAGCCTGGTCGCGAATCTGCGCACGGGTTAGTGATCGCAGCGCATCGCGGGCGAAGACGGCAACGAGAGCAAGCATGACAAGGCCAGCAACCGCAAATCGGATGAAGACCATGGCGAATGGCGGAACGGCCATGCCTTGATCGGGGTCGACGACCACGCGAATGGCGAGGTAGGTGGTGCCCCACACGATGTAGATCGTGAGCATTGCCAGAGCAATCGCCAGTGGGGCGGCGGCGGTGAGTCGGGGGGCCGCCTTTGAAACGGTTTTTGCCATAGCGCTGATGCTAGCCGAGTGCGCTACACGATGTGTGGTTCACACCGAGCAGCCGTTCACACTTATCATTCCCGGATGCGTTCAAGCCGACTTCCGTGGATTCTGTTGGTCGTCGTCTCGGCGATCGGCTATGGATCAGGCTCACTCTTTGCGAAAGCGATCTACCCAACAGGCTTTGATTGGCTTGACCTGCTGGTCTGGCGCCACCTGCTCGCAGCCCTCATCCTCGCCGCCATCGTCTTCGCGCTCCCAGCCGGCCGTGCGGCCCTTCGTGGCCTTACCCGCGAGCGTGCGCTCCGTTCTTTCGCCATCGGGCTCTTCTTCACCGCCAATGCCGCCACTTACTTTGGGAGCCTCACCTGGATCGACGCCTCACTCGCCGGTCTCATGACCTACGCATTCCCGGCGATCGTTGCCGTGCTCTCGATCTTCTTTGCACACGCACCATCAGGGCCGCGCCCCTGGATCGCCTTAGCTATCGCCACTACCGGCGTCGTGCTCGGCGTGGGCGGGATCCCCGATGCGAAGGAGCCCGCGCTGATCGGCTTGGTGCTCGGCATCGCGTCGCCGATCATCTACAGCTGCTACATCATCTTGGCTGCGCGACTGGCGGGCGAAACAAAGAGCGGCACCGGCGCATCGGGTCGCGGAGGCACCTCGCCACTCGCCGCCATTCCGGTCAGCCTCTTCGGCACCGCCGTCGGCATGCTGCTCCTTCGCGCCGCGCTTGGCCGAGACCTCCTCCCAACGCCGATCCCCGACGCGGCCCTCCTGCCCATTATCGGGGTCGCCACCATCGCGGGCATCATTCCGATCGGTGCGTTCTACATTGGGGCGCAGCGACTCGGTGCGGCGCGCGCGGCACTCATCAGCACCGTTGAACCGATCTTCACGATCGTGGCCGCCGGGTACCTCTTTAGCGAGAGCCTCACCGCGATTCAGTTGGTTGGTGGGGCGCTGATTCTCGGCGCGGTCCTAGTGGCGGAGTGGGGGGCGATTCGATCCGTGAGCCCGCGCCGAAGCACGGAGCGAAAGCGAACGCGCTAGGCGATCACCTCGTGGCAGGCGCGGCAGCGTGCCTCGTACGTGTCATCACCCGCCATGCCGCCGATCACAATCAGTTCATCGTCGGCACGCGCCGGCTTGCCATCGCGTAGTCGCTGGGTGCGCGTCGCCTCGTTCCCGCAGGCCACACAGATCGCTGAAAGCTTCGTCACCTCATCGGCGCGCGCCATCAGCTCTGGAATCGTGGCGAATGGCCGACCGGCGAAGTCTTGATCGAGGCCGCTCACGATCACGGTTCGTGGTGCCCCAACGATCTCTTCAATAATGGCGGGCAGCTCTGGCCCAAAGAACTGCGCCTCTTCAATCGCTACCGCATCAGGGTTGATACGCGCGACCTCTTTTCGAATCGCCTCAGCGTCAGGTGCCACCACGCTCGGGAAGCGGGTGCCCGTACGGCTCACAACCTCGCCTGGGGCAACACGCGTGTCGCGAGCAGGGGTGATCAGGAGCACGCTCTGCCCCGCGATCTGTCGGCGGGTGAGGAGGCGGACAACCTCAGCCGTCTTGCCGCTGCTCATGCAGCCAGCAATCACGTGGAGCCAGGGTCGACGTGGGATAGCCATGCGGAGCATCCTAGCCGAGAATTAACCTGGCACCAATCTGGCGATAACATTCCGCTTACATTCCCCTGCCATTCTCTCTCGGCTGGACCAAGAGCCAGCGATGTAGATGAGAGGAGCACCATGAAGAGCACCATGAAGAAGCTCAGCGTGGCCGCCGCGGCCGCCCTGTTCATCGCCGCCTGTGGCGGTTCAGCAGCCAGCCCGTCGGCGTCGGCCGTAGCCCTAACCGGCGATATCTCCATTGACGGCTCGAGCACCGTTTATCCAATCACCGAGGCCGTTGCCGAAGAGTTCCAGAACGCGAACTCAGGCGTACAGGTCACCGTTGCCTTCTCGGGCACGGGCGGTGGTTTCAAGAAGTTCTGCGCAGGCGAGATGGACGCCAACAACGCGTCACGCCCAATCAAGACGAGCGACAAGCCTGGTGACGATGGTGTCGCCGGAACCGCCGACGACGTCCTCTCTGAGGCGACGATCTGCAAGAACGCAAACATTGAGTACATTGAGTTGAAGGTTGCTCTTGACGCGCTTGCCGTTGTGGTGAGCAAGGAGAACACCTTCGTTGCCTGCCTCACCACCGACGAGCTCAAGGCAATTTGGGACCTCGATTCGAAGGTCGAGACTTGGGCTGACGTTCGCGCTGAATGGCCAGCTGAGAAGATCGACCTATATGGCCCAGGCGCCGACTCCGGAACCTTTGATTACTTCACCGAAGTGATCAACGGCGAGGCGAAGCGCTCGCGATCCGATTACACCGCATCCGAGGATGACAACACCTTGGTGACCGGCATCAGCGGCTCGCAGTACGCGCTTGGCTACTTCGGCCTTGCGTATGTGACTGAGAATGCCGACAAGATTCGGGCAGTTGAGATTGACGGCGGCAGTGGTTGCACCGCGCCGTCTGCAGATGCAGCAAACGACGGTAGCTACGCGCCGCTCGGGCGACCGCTCTTCGTCTATGCATCCGTAGCAGCACTGGCTCGACCCGAGGTCGCAGCGTTCTTCCGGTTCTTCCTGGAGAACACGAATGCGCTCTCGGCCGAGGTTGGCTACATCGGGTTGAATGATGCAGACCTAGCCGCCGCGAAGGCGACCCTAGAGGCTGCACTCAAGTAAGGATCCTGAGCGGGCGCTGAGCCCTCAC
>Ga0315906_10005658_pt1 | contig 15664 bp, 36 predicted proteins | sample LakEriMetagenome_4_FD_203526 | JGI IMG/M metagenome (GOLD analysis project Ga0315906, IMG submission 203526) | Freshwater fungal communities from buoy surface, Lake Erie, Ohio, United States - Buoy 2 MA122 | ecosystem: Environmental > Aquatic > Freshwater > Lake > Lake biofilm | place: USA...
ACTAAGGATCAGTTAGTTACAAAGAGTAGCCACAAGGAGGTTAAGATTGAGCTAACCGAAGAGGACCTCGATGAAATGTCTAAGGAGGACGTAATCTATGCCGAGGAGGTGATGGATAGGGCTGGGGAAATTTACCTCAAGTGTTATCAAGCAGCAATGCCCGTCGGCGTCCCATTGCTCGATAGGCACTTCAAAAGAGTTAAAGGCGAATTAACAATTGTTTCCGGAATAGGAAACTACGGAAAGTCATCATTCATGAAGTGGGAGATGATAATGCGTATGGTTAGGTTTGGGGAGAGGGTTGCCATCTTTACTCCTGAGGAACTGCCTGCCGAACAGTTCTACCACGACCTTGTAGAGATTTACTTTGGGAGAGACTGCACACCAAGTAACCCAACACGCCCATCATACGATGCGTACATGAAGGTGTACAAGATGATTGGAGACCATATTTTCATGGTGTACCCGAAGAACGTAGCCCCCACACCAGATTACGTGAAGGAGGTGTTCCTGAGCCTGATCATCAAGCACGGAGTTGACAGGGTGGTTATTGATCCGTTCAACCAAATGGCAAACGATTACTCAAAGGGTGCGGGACGCAGCGACAAGTACCTCGAAACTTTCCTTTCTGACTGCACACGGTTTGCGAGGAAGAACAACGTGTACTTCGACATCGTGGTTCACCCGCACAAAATGAGAAAAGGAGAGGATGGGAATTATCCTTGTCCAGAGGTGTTTGACCTTGCAGATGGTGCGATGTGGAACAACAAGGCGGATAACATCATCATATACCACCGTCCATTCGCTCAGACAGCCCCAGACAGCCCCGTGTGCGAGTTTCACAGTAAGAAGATCAGAAGACAGAAGATAGTTGGACTAAAGGGGTCGTTTGAATTTCAACTACAGAGGAACACGAGGAGGTTTACCTTTGACGGTGTAGACTACCTTCAACAGGCAATAGACGGGAGGGCTGTCCAGATTGAAATTAAGCAAGAAACACCAAGCGCAGTAAGGCCTAACAGAAACTGGACGGATTCAAAAGAAGCAAAAGAATGGAACGAAGACATAGCGCACCCAAACGGGTACAAGGAAGCCTGGGAATAATTTAACAAATTAAATTTGCACAAACAAGTCGTGTATGTTACATTTGCACACAATAATTAATCAATCAATCATTAATCAATTAAACTATGGGATTAGACACAGGTGGTTCATCAAACAGAACGTACCTCAGTATTTCTGATGGACGTATTGCAAAACGAGTTCAAGAGGGCACCGACGGTGCTGTAAAGTGCAACTCAAAGGACGGTACCAAGGTTTGGTACGAAAAGCGTTACCCGTCCGTTACGGGGAACATCGTTGATGCCTTTAAGAGGGTGTCCGAGCAGGGGTACGGCGATCAGCTCTGCATTGTGTTGAAGGACGGGGATGAGACCTTTCAGGTACAAATGCCATGGTCTTCACGGTACTCATCAGGTTTCTTTTTGTGTATGCCGAACATCAACCCGGAAAAGCCAGTAACGCTATCCCCGTGGGCAAAGGAGGTTGACGGAAAGAAAAAAACAATGCTTTACATCCGACAGGATAAAGACAACGTTGAGTGGGCGTGGACAAGGGAGAACCCAGGCGATATGCCAGAAATGAAGCAGATGAAGGTCAAGGGGCAGATTGTTTGGGACGACACGGAGAGACAAGAGTTTTTTGAGTCTTACCTAAAGGACACGTTCTTGCCAAGGGTTTATGAGTCAAAGCCGGAGGAGAAACAACAGGCAACGGGGTGGCAGCCTGCAGGATCGCCTCCCGAGGATGATGGATTGCCATTTTAAAATTTTGATTTTACCGTTTTAAAATGATAACCTTTGTAGACAGACCGATACCAGTAATTACGCCCCTTGGGGATGGCTACATACTTTACATAACCGCGTCTGGATTCCTTGAGAACGATGAAATAACCGTTGTTCTTGAGAACGGCGGGGAGATAAAGCACTTCACAAGTGACCAGGTACGGATTTGGAAGAACGCAACATACAAGATAGACGAAAAAACCAGTGGTTAGAGTTGATTTGAAGTACGGCGGAAAGGGGGGTTTTTGGTTTCCCCCCTCCCGCCTAAAACAAACAAAAATGAAAAAGTACAGAACAACATTTTGGTACTACTTGGTGGCATACGACAGCAAGATTGTAAGCACGTTCTTGATTCTTTTTGTCGTGTACGGAGTGTCAAGCTACTTTGTGGGGGACATGACAACAGCCATTGGGTGTATGGTAACGGCAAGCCTTGTTCTGGCCGTCATGGCCTACCAGTATATCAAAGAGATGCGCGAACCAAGGCCTGACTACCGAAAAAAAAGAAAAAAATGATAGCGATAATTATTATAGGGATATTTTTTGTTGGGGCGTTCAAGGGTATATCAGATAGGATTGCCCACGATCCAGACTACATAATCAATGGGTGGAAGGGTAAGTGGAAAACAAACCCCAACGGATCGCTTGTCCCGGGCTCTGAAACAAGGCATTGGTGGTACTTTGGGACTCACTTACCGAAGTACTCTGAAAGGTTCCCGTTCAGTTCAACGGCGCTGGTGTTTTTTACTGACTGGTGGCACCTGTCCAACTTCTTTCAGTACAGAATAACGGATTTCTTGATAGCCTACAGCTTCACTAACAGCCTATTAAACACATTTTTTTTAATGGTGTTCTTTTCCGTGCTAAGGTGGCTTGGGTTTTCTCAAACGTACTTGAGATGATTGATTTTTGTTAGAAAAACAAAACCACCACGGGCATTTAGCAATTAATTGTTACATTTGACACAACAAACACAATAAACAAGATGACAAACAGAATAGAAATTTACGACGCCACAAGAACTGTTGATGGGAAAAAAATGAAGGGGTTCAGGGTGAAGACAGTGGCCTCTAACAACGAAATCCTACAGACATCGGAGGTGTTAAACACTGCGTCCTCTGTAAAAAAACACATATGCGCTATGTGCGAGGCGTGGAGATCGTTTTACGCACCGAGCGTATACGACATGACAAAGGACAAAAAAATGAAGGGGACGAGCTTTGATGTCTCTGTTGAGGTACCCATAAGTAAGCTGAAAATACAAGAAGCAGTATGAAGAAACCAAACTCCGCAATCCTATTTGCCAAGCACCTCGTGTCGGGTGAAAACCATGGTTTTTTAGCCTTTGTTTTTGCCTTTTTCGTGGGGGTGATAGTGTCTGTTACGCAGTCTGATACAAAGAACTTAATAGCGTGTTCGACAACCATGTCGTTTGCGCTTGTCACCAAGTTCATTCAGTGGAAATCAAAATCAAAACAGACTGGGACCAATAGGTTTAGCATTACAATCAACTAACTTGCTTCAATGGAACATATTCAATACATTTGTTCCGCACACTGATCTGTGTGCCTTGTTTCAATTTTCGTTTTGTTTGACAGCCGTCCCTATAGTTGGGGCGGCTTGTTTTTTTTTCTCCATAAAAAATAAAATCAATGGATAGACGAACAGTGTTTCAACAAATTATTTCTGACACAAGCGGAAAAAGCCAAAGGCAACTGCTGAATGAGTACGCTAAAAAACAGGGGGAGACGTACTCATGCTTTTCAGCGGCCTACTTCCGGTGGAAGAGGAGCCCAAAGAGGATGAAGAAAGACAACCCAAAGCCAACCGCCCCCACGAATAAAAAATCAGAGTTTGCAGACCTCAAGGCGCTGTCAAAGAACGACAACCCGCTCAACCTCCCCAAGAGTTTAGAGCCCGAGCACAAGGCGTTCAAGCTCCCCGTCTCGCACAACGACATCCTCCTTATCTCCGATATTCACATCCCGTACCACAACATTCAGGCTCTGACTGCAGCTTTAAAGTACGGGATGGAGCAGGGGGTTAACACAATCATTATCAATGGAGACTTGATAGACTTCTACGCGGTCTCCAGGTTTGACAAGGACCCAAGGAAGAGGAACTTTGCCAACGAGATTCTGTCTACCAGGGAGTTCCTTGCAACCCTAAGGGAACTCTTCCCAACCCAGAACATCTACTTTAAACTCGGCAACCACGACATTAGGTACGAACACTACATCATCAATAAGGCACCCGACCTGCTTGGGATAAACGAGTTTAACTTAGAGTCCCTGCTTCACTTGGAGAGGTACAACATCGTAATGATCCCCGATAAGCAGCTTATCCACGCGGGGAAACTGACGATACTCCACGGCCATGAGCTTGGTAAGTCCACGTTCTCCCCCGTCAACGTGGCGCGTGGTCTTTACACAAGGGCAAAGGACAACGCAATCTGCGGTCACAGCCACCAGACATCTCACCACACGGAGCCTAACATTAACGGGAGGGTGGTTGCCTGCTGGTCTATTGGTTGCCTGTCGGAGCTGCACCCGGACTACGCACCGTACAACAAATACAACCACGGGTTTGCCCACATCAAGGTCTTTGAGGACGAGACCTTTGAGGTTCAAAATTTTACAATTATAAACGGAAGGGTTCGGTAGTTTTTGTAAATTTGACTAATGAGACACCCGAAGGTAATACTGAAAAAACTGGGGAGGCAACAGGCCTGGGGGCAGTATATGCCAAACGGAACTATAGAAATTGACCCAAGGCTAAGGGGCAAGAAGCACCTTGAGGTTATGATTCACGAGTACCTTCACCTCCACCCAGAGTGGACAGAGGAGAAGGTCACCGAGACGGGGGTCTGCTTATCGGATTTTCTTTGGAAAAATCATTACAGGAAAGTTGAGTCGTGACAAAAAACACAATAAATTTGTTACAAACCAAAATCACAGTCTTCTATGCTAAAGCTTAAACTGTCAGTGGTTGATGATCTACAAATTCGCTTGTACGAAGAGCTGGAAACCATGCCCGAAATGTTCCACATCGAAGAGTTTTGGTTTTACCACATAGACTACATAGGTCCATACTCATCCTTTAAGAACCTGTGTGTCGTTGGTTCAGGGGGGGCACAGTTTGTCGTTGCGGCTACGCTTGACGAGCTGATTGACGCAATAGATGATCAGACTCAGTCAAAGTACCTGTTTTTTAAGAACTAATTTGTTAAAATCGCGTAATTTATTTGCAAATACTACTCACAATGTCGTACACTTGCAAAAACAAACAGAAAAATGACGAAAGAACAAGCAATCAGGGCCTACAGGATGGTTGTCACAGGCCTTGCCGCGCAGCAGGTGTACGCCCAGTGTCACGACGAGAGTGTTGCCACGGGGGTTTTTACACAGGACCTAAAAATGGCTTCAAACAACCTTGTCTCTAAGCTGGAGAACAAGTTTAAGCAGCTGTACAAGACCTTGGGGGACCTAAACGACGGGGACGAGTACGTTCGTGCCGTTGCCACAATTGACAACACCATTGCCGAGCTGTCTGGTCTGCCTCTGGAGTACTGGCCAACGGTGGTAATGGCTGTAAAAAACATTAAAAAGGTGGTAATTGAGGCGGAAAGTAACAAAACCCCGCTCCCCCAGGAGGTTGAGGTTGAAATCTCAGGGGAGGGCGAGGAATGAGGGAATACACGGTAATGGTTCTTGATGGGGATAGCGTGATTCACCACGCAAGGTGTACCGCTAAGTCCCCCGAAATGGCTAAGTCGAAGTGCCTTTCAGACTGCTGGAAGCTTGATAAGGTAATGGGATTTGACAGGCCGTGGCACAAGTACTCGTGGGAGGTGGTTGAGGGGGCGCAAGTGGTTAAAAAATCAAAAAAAACACATAAATGAGCACACAAAAGGCGTTAGAGCTGCTACAACTACCCGACGAGTGTCAGCAGTTTGAGGGGCAAATACAGAGCAAAACCTCACGGTTCTTAATTGTTGAGGAAACCCATGACTTTACGGTTTCCCCTAGAAAAATCAGCACAAGGGTTTACGTATCAAGCTCCACGGAGCTGTTTGGGGCGTACACCTTCAATATGATATCCAACTACATCCACTCTTACGGTCACGGTATGCCTGTGTTTAACGGGTCCGTTATGACAACAAACAAACCACGTGTGTACGGGGACAACGGCAGGTGGATGCCATGGCAAATGGTTGAGCTTTACCCATCCGAGTCCGGTGGGGGGCACTCCTTTGACGTTATATCAGACATAGGGATGAACGTCAACACTGACGGAACCCCATCAAACCCGGACAACCCGTTCGTTAGGGGTGGTGTTTTCTACCGCGTACAGAAATCTATTACGAGATCATCGGACGGAACAACCAAGACGTGGACAAGCAAGAAGCAGTTCGTTAGGTGGACGGTCGGCCAGCTGTGCTCGGTTACAGGGATGACCGCCGAGGAGATCTCCTACAACACAAGGGTGACCTTTAACTCGGTGTCGGTCAGCCCAGAAACTCACGTTACAAGCATCTCCATGGACATCGAAACGCTGCCCGACAATAAAATCCGTGGGGTGTTCCACATCAACGGGGAGCCGGCCACGGGCGCCCCAGGCAAAGTGGCCTCATACGGTAAGTCGTGCCCGTCGTTTGTATTTAGATGGAACCTGTACAACGAGGCGGGAAGGACCCCATACGGATCCTCAGTCACGGCAAGCTTCACCTCCGATGAGGATAACACCGTATCGATTGTGGCAGGGGCTAAAGACATGTACGACCCAATTAAAAGGGAGCTGATGTTTAACCAGTCCCTCGAAACAAACGCACAGGTTGTGGCCTACGCGGAGTTCCTCCCAGCACAGGGTAAGAACGAGAACGCGGGGATGGTGTACGGACTGGAGACGGGTATTAAGGATATTTGGGGGTAAACCATGAGCGAAATAATAAACCAGGTAGTACAAGACCTTGAGTCAAGGGAGCAGAGGGGACTGTCCAAGTACGGGACAACCGTAGACAGGACAGACCTCTCCGAAATCGAGTGGCTACAACACGCTTACGAAGAGGCCCTTGACCTTGCCGTGTACTTAAAAAAAACAATTTCAATACATGATTCACGCAGTAGTGCACGTGGTTGAGCTATCAGCCATCATCATACTTGCCCTTTGGTCAACGGGGCGAATGAACGACCTCAAGGAGAGGTTTGAGCTTGAGTTACAGTCAAGGTCTTACGGTATCGATAAGATCGAGCAGGCGCTCAACGCAATAAACAGCAACCACGAAAAGAAAAAGAACCAACAGAAAAGAAGATGTGGAAAGAAGCAATCGTAGTCGCCCTCGCCCTCTACCTGACTGTTTATGCAGTAGTAAAGCTCGTGGAGAGGTGGGATAAAACAGACTTTAACTAACCCGTAAGTAGCCGACTTGCTAACGGCAATCCACGGGGGCAATACCTGCGGTAGTGGATCCGACCCCGCATGAGTCCCCGTGGCTAACCTTAATAACACTAAAAACAATAAATAAATGAGACACGTAGAAAAGGCCCTGCTGAAGTTCGGCGAAACACCATTCATCACCCTCGAAAACACAGAGGATGTGAGGGGGGTTGCCCCAGTTGTAAAGTTTACAATCCAGTCAGACCCCGTCAGCGAGGTCGGGGTAAACGGAGTTCAAGCAACAGATATGCTCGAGTACGTAAAGTGTTTATTCGAAAGCCTTAACGATGCATTCCCGTGCAGAGAAAATGCCTTGACAATCACAAAGATTGAAGAGGCTATCCACTGGCAGAACGCCCGTACCGCAAACAGAATCAAGCGCGGGGTTGAGGGGAAGAACGAAATTTAAAACATACTTACAAAATGGAGTGGACAAGCTCAAACAACTACCACAGACTGGTGGTGGGACAGGACATGATGACCGTCATTAAGGATGGGGGTGGTACAACGTGTACGGTTTGGTGTAAGAACAAGAGGAAGTACTCAAAAACATTCTACCACGAGGTCACCACAGAAGAGGCAACGTCATTCATTCATGGGGTGTACCAAAAAAATAAGTGCTTCTGGGACTAGCAGTCCCACTTCCTTAGGGCCAGGGCCTTCCTTGTCGGCTCCCCGTTAGGCTTCTTCATCGGACCAGCCATCCCGCTCATTCTAGCGCAAAATGACTTACGCCTTGCAGCGGCCTTTGGAGACCTCTTGGCCTGCTTAGCAGAGACTGGGGGCTTCAATGTGCCTCCGGTTTCACGCTTGTACGATGCACGGCCCTTGGCATTCAAGCCTCCTGTTTTTGACTTGCCCTCAGACCTCTGCCATGCTGGTGATTTTGCCATTATTTCTTTTTGTTTTGACGTTTATCTTGACGATAGTTCTTCATAGCCTCCTTGCGATCCTGGCCCTTTTTCCATGACCCAGCAGCAAACTTCTCTGCTCGTTTCTCACGCTTAAAACCAAACGTCTCGCCTCTCTTTTTTGCTTCAGCATACGCAGCCTTTGGATCATTGCTGTAATCAGTCCATGAACCATCTTTATTAGGGAAAATAGTCGGGTTAACGTCGTACTTGTACTTTTTTTTCCCCGATTCCCCATGCTGCATCAAGTGAGTTGAATTACTTCCGGGCATGGGCTTTTTAGGATCGCGAATAGCTTGAGCGGTCTTGCGACGCTGGCTAACCACCATTCCTTGTTTTACTTTTGGTTTAGGCTTATTCATCCCTGTCCTCGTGAAGATTTGACGTGCTTATCCTTCGGGGATTTGCGCTTGGAGGCTTTACCCTCCTTGCGCTTCCCGAATACTGTTTTTAGTCCGTTTCCTAGTGACTTTGCCATTACTTCTTCTTCATTTTAACGTTCTTCAACTTCGGGTTGGCCTTCTTAGCAGCAGGAATCGCCTTACGAGCAGCAGAGGCCAAAATAGCCCCGGAACTCTCCTTACTGATGCCCTGCTTCTTAGCAATCTTGCTCTGCACGGCCTTGAAACCCCGACTACAATCGGGGCTTTTTGATTTCCATATCTCTGAAGGATCTTACTTCTTGGGCAGGCCGAGATCCTTTCGGATCCACTCACGGGCTCCCATGACCTTGTCTCCAAACTCATTGTAGAGCCTCTTTGCTGTCTGGCGAACAACCTCGTTGCCCTCCCTGAGTTGTTGACCTGCGCTTTTAGGCTTCGGTTTCGGCTTTGACGGTCCGTTTTTGGGCATGCTTTTGGGGACAAATTGAGATCCTGTTCTTGGCTTAGAACCTCCGGGGCTTTGTTTATCAAGCTTTCTAACCCCGCTTCCCGGAGCCATTCTTGGTCCTGATTTCAAAGGACCCTGAGTGTTCGCCTTCTTTTTAGGCGGATTTGGTTTTGATGATTTTGCCATGTCGTATAAGGATAAAAGATTATTTCTTACCTCCGGAACGAATGATACCGGCCTTGGTTTTGAGATCCCGGGCCTTCTCAGCCTGTCTCGCAGACCTTGCGTACAACCTGTTGGTCTTGGCCTGATGAGCCATGCCCCCGAAGTCGTCGTAGGTTACCGTCTTGTTTTTTGGAGGCTCAGCCTTTCTCGTGGCCTCAGCCTTGTTCCAAGACGATTTAGCCTTGGTCATCTTCTTTTCGGCACGAGCCTCCACCTTGGCAGCTCGTTTTTCTGGGTTACCCCTGTTTACCTTTTTCATTGTTTATTAGTATTTAGATCGATTTGACTTCGGTTGAGCCTTCGCCCGGTATTCAGCCATCTTCACAGCCCTCTTTTCAGCCTGCTTCTTGGTGATGGTCTTTGATCCGTACTGAGGCTTGCTGGAGAGCCCCTTAGCACCCCCAACGTTCTGACGGTTGGTCCCAACACTTGAATTCGTCTTAACCGCCCCACAGCCATCCTTGCTGCAAGACATCCCCGAGTTCGCACCCTCAGAAACCTTGCGATTCTTCGGATCCCCATTCTTTACAAGTCTCATAACTTTTTTTTTACAAATATACACAACCAATCAATTACAACAAAAAATTAATTAACCATAGAAAACCCCGAAAACTCATAAACCAACTGTGGCGGAGGGATTTTATTGAAAAAACGTAAACCAAGCGTAGTGAAGCGATTTTATTGAAAAACGTAAACCAACTGCGGTGGGGGTCACCCCCCCCACCACCACTGCCGCCTGCCGCTCCCGAAGTCGAATTAGCAAATGGGGTGGGTGCACTAAGTCGCTGATCCACAGCTAATTATCCCCCAACAGGTAACGCATTGGCTGTCAACCATATAGAGCGGGGAAGCAGGAGGCATAAGGAGCGGCACATAGTGGTAACTACTTGGTAGTCAGCTATGTATAAAGCGTTGATAATCAGCCACAAACCGGCGGCCATATCCCATGGACTGGGCGCGGTATTATGCATGCATAGGACATGGTGTTATGCGTGCATAAGGTGCGATGCTATGCGTGCATAGTGTGCAGTGTTATGCGTGCATAGCTTACAATCCTATGCGTGCATATGATCACGTCAGACCACAATCTGGATCATATGAACTGGCCCGCATAAACTAGGCGCAATCGTCCGCTCATCGCGCACACTGGGCGCTGGTCATATAAACTGGGGAGCGCTGCGCGGCATGGCGAAAGCAGCCCAGAAACAGGTCTAATAATAGGAATCCAACGATAAAATTGTCTTCAGCCGGAGCAGGAAGATAAACTGATCCTGATTATCAGTGCTTTAACTTTGAGGCCAAAACCTCTGAGAATACAATAATGAGGGGCTGTTTTAAGGGCTGCCGGATCATGCCTTTTTTCGTGTTTTTTCATGCAGTTGTGCTGAAAGCCGCGTGGGGCGTGGGAAATTTTTAGTTTGGGCCACAACAAGATTGGAGAGCCCAAACGCGTGTGCACACGAGGAGACCTTGTGCAATACACTATTATTCTTTTGTGTTTGTGTAGTAGGAGGAGAGGGGAGAGCTATGCGTGCAGTGTATCCGCGCTCGGGCCTTGGCCTTTCCGGACCATTTTCGGATGACCTTAAATGCACCCATTTTTTAACCTGATTTTAGCCCCGTTTTACCCTGTGTCCGGATCACCTGAGAACGTGACCTAACGGCCTGAAATGAGCCATTTTTACCGATTCAGCGATTTGCTGCATTGCTTGATTGATGCGGGTTTCAATGCTGTTGCTTACAAAGATAGTCAATGTTTACGCGGCTTCCAAGAAAAGTCAAACTTTTTTTCATTTTTTTTTCGCTCTACAACCCGCGTCATTCCTACAAAACTGAAAATAATTGAAAAAATATTTTGAATGTGGTTTCGGCCACGTCTGACGCGGGTTTCAGAAATGACATTTTCTGAAAGCCTTGATAATACAGGTGTTTTAAACGATCATTCAAATTTGCATTGAAACTTTCACTTAAACATATATTTGCCCCGTTCAACGGAACAACGGAGTGCTTAAGTCACCCGCAAGTATACCTGATGAGATATCAGTTAGAATTGAAAGACAGCAACAGGTTCTGATTCCCTCTCCTGACAGAAAAGAGGGTGAGCGCGAAGGTAACGACGCGACGAGAGCAAGCTCGCAAATGGCCGACAACATTCGGCAACCTGTCAGTAACAAGGTTAGGAGTTACAGGTTAAACTTGCCTGAGCCGTGCCAATAGCACGGGAGTAACAAACGGAGTACCGCAATGGCCCGAAAAAAAGCGCAATACAGCGCAATACAAGTCCCGCAGTAATGTGGGGAGCAGTTAACGAGTAGCGTCTTAACTGCTCAATGAAGCAAACGTGCAATACAACACAGCAACGACGCAAGGTGCGGCAAGTGTGACTAACTGAGGTTACCACATTCGCAGGGAGTTCGAGTCTCCCCGTTGTTCTAAACTTAATACACAACAGCATGAAACACTTTTTTCTAGTTGGCGAACAGGCCGTGGAAATTTACCCAAACATCGCCGAATTGACTGACCACTTTACAGGTGACGTAATTTGTTACGATACCGAAAAAAACACACCCGAAGATTTGCTTAAAATGTATGACGGGTGGGATGGCTTTGTGGTAATCACCGAGCAAGAGTACAACACGATCTTCAATCAATTTTATCCAAACTTAAAAACTCAACAAGTATGAAAAGCAAATTAGAGATTCACAACCGGGAGCATCAACCACGAACGGCTTGATGAAGTGTGCTTTTTTTAAAAATAAATTTTGAAACTTAAATTTACTGCATATATTTGCACAAAACAAACAGACAAACAGAATGAACCTACAAACATTTATTGACGACCTCGTTACGGGTAACGGGGCATCTTACTCACTCACTCAGGGTAAACCAACGACAGGCGTTATGGCTTCGATGCAGGGGCATGAGTACATCCCTGAACTGCCCTCCGCATACATTCGTTATAAACGTGAATTGCAACGCGAGATGATTGCTAACCACGTCCTGAATTTCATCGCTAAGAACGGCATTGAGGCGGAGCAGGAGGACGTGTACATCGGGGGGTGGTGGAGTGACAACAAGCTGTACCTTGACCTGTCCCGCCGCTTCGATAGCGTGCAGGATGCGGCAGAGTTCGGGATGCTTAACAATCAGAAGGCAATTTACTCGATTGACCTTGACAGGGAGATAGAACTCCCCATGCCCCAAGGACACGGCACGGAAACGCAGAAGCGTGACTACATCAGAATTATATCTCAGCGAATAGCTGAAGATAACAAGTGATACGGCCACACGGCTTGGTTCATTGGCGGGTTCGACTCCCGCCCTTGTTCTATCAGGTGCTCAACCTGATGCTCGTAAATGCAAAGAAGGGAGGAGCGGCAACGGCTCGCACTCCCTTTATCTAAGAAACAAAACAAACAAAATAAAATGAAGAACAGAATCAGTAAACAAGCAAAGGCAATCGCAGACCGGCATTTGGAAGCGCTCAAGACCGGCAACTTCGACGACCCTGTGGTGCACACGAAGCAAGAGGTGATTGACGCCTTAAGAGCAGGCAAGACACTGAGCGGAGTGATTGATCAGATAGAGACCGAGTTTATCTCTGTAGGCTCTATCATGATCAGTAAAATATTCAAGCACGAGAGCAAGTCATATCGTGCCGGCATCTACAAAGGATTCAAGATACTAATCGACAAAAAGTAACAGCATGAAAAAACACCTCCCCGCACTCTCGGTGATTGCCTTTGTCGCGGTCATCGTCCTGCTCCTGTCTGAAATCAACTACAGGGCAGCTGTAAACGCAGCACGAACTACCGATGGTAGTGATGAAAGCATCCAAGCAGTTATGACCGCCTACGGCTTCCGCTGCGATGCTCTTGGAAGTATCGGAACAAGAGATAAAGTAGTGGCATTCATTAACTCTAACAACTAACGCCATGCAGAACAGCACAACACACCAAATTGACCTGGCAATCGAGTCCCTTGAACATCAGGTAGAACTGCTTGAGAGGCTCAAAGACAGGGTCAACCAACTTGAGAACTCTATCCACAACGAGGTAATGTACCAAGACATGGGCTTCCCCCGACTCGTTGAGAAGTCAAAGAGAACATCCTCCCTGCTGAGGTCTAAGATTGCCATCCTGTCGGAGGCAGTTTTCTCCAAGCACAGGATGACGCTCTCCCACAACTCAGTAATTCACCTACAAACACACATTGACAATGAAAACATTTGACATCAACATTTACGGCAAGACACCCGCAGAGGTTCAGTCGTGCCGGTCAATGCTCCACACCGTGAAGCACGAACAACTCGGCAGGTGCTACAGCAGGTACACCTGCGACACCTGTAACATCCAATGGTCAGTAGATAGTTCAGACTAAAAAAAAAAACACAATGAACGTAAGAGTATGCGAAGTGACAGAGGTTATCCTCTGCTCCAACCCAAACCACAGCATCGAAATAATTCTAATAAACGTAAACTGATGAGAAACAACTCAAACTACCACCTTCCGGAACTCGCCGAGGTGTGCGAAGAAGCCCACCACGACAACCCAACCCTGCTTTGGATGGGAAGAGATGACAGGGATGACGGCTACTACTTCGTAACCCTCATGACAATCAACGAGGAAATCCTCAGGGTCTTAACCTACTTCGACAGGGAAGAGTTCACCGAGGACATCAAAGCCGCAGAGCAGGACTTCAACATTGAATTCATAAAGCAGTAAACATGGAAAGAGATCAAATCATACAGCAAATCAAACAGCGGATCATGGTCCTCGCATTCCAAGCAGAGAGCGCAAGGAGGATATCCAACAGCAAATCAGATACCGATGAGTACATATCCCTCTCGTCCGCTGAGTACTACGAACAGGAAATGCAGTTTTTCGTATCAATACTTAACACAATAGGGGATGAAGAACATAATTGAACACATCGTGTTTGCCATAATGTATCAACTATCAAAATCTATCCACAACAATGAGCGCAATTAAATCAGGGGATGATGTGATTTGTATCAAAACACACTCCCAAGGAGCTGTCATCAAGGGGAAGATATACACCGTGAGAGATGTCGTATCATTCCCGTGCGGGTGCGCAACCATCGTTGACGTGGGGCTTAGATCCAACCGGCCGTTCACCCTCTGCACCCACTGCGGGACGCACTTTGAGAAGGGGGATAACGTGTGGTACATAGCCATAGAACTGTTCAGGAAACTACTCACCGACGAGCAGGAGGATGACCTCAGGGCGGCGTTGGAGGAGGTGCTAATAGACACTAATTAGTATCTATTTAGTAGAAATAATAATACGTACAACTAATTCTGTTAATGCAATGAGCAGGGTATACAAGACCAAGGACGGCTATGAAATCGTGAAGCACTCTCGTGATCTATATGCAATCGTAGGCAAGAACGTCAAGTACATCGGGAGGGTTTCCCCGAGCTACATACCGAGCGGTCGACTGCTTAAGAACATACCAAACGAAATCAAAACAATCTTCTTTAACATCCAACGAAATGAAAGCTAACTTAAAAATTGCGAACGACCTCCTAGACCTGTTCGGTGAGAGTGCGTTCTACAACATCAGCGTGTGGGACGACAAGGTGGTCCTTCAGGGCAAGTTTCAACCGCCAATATCACAGCGGTGCAATGCCGATGAATACACCGTAGAAGTAGACAACAGCGGCTACTTCCACATGAAAAAAGGGAACGTAGTAATCATACTAACATAAAACAAAACACAATGAATAAACAAACGTGGAATTTAGCGAGTTTATGGAACGAGTGCGTATACTCAGTACAAAGACCACTCGAAGAACGTGACTACTGCTACGCATCGGAAATCGGACAGCCCCTTGTCGATCGATATCTGAAGATGAGAGCCGTTACACCAACCAACCCCCCCAACATGAGAAGCCTCCGCAAGTTCGAGGCGGGTAACCTTGTCGAGTGGGTGGTGCGATACGTTTTAGAACGCGCAGGATTGATCCAAGAGACTCAGGAGAGGGTAATGGTCGAATACCCGAATAAACTGCGCGTATCGGGTCGCCTTGACTTCCTAGCCGGTGGTAAGATAGACCTTGAACGTGCCAAGCAGGACATCACCTCGTCACACCTTCCCGAATCCATCCAAGCATCCTCCCTGTACATCGCAGAGAAACTGTATGAAAGGTTCGGGGATATGGAACTAGAGACCAAGGTGCTTGAAATCAAGTCTTGCTCATCCTTTGTCATGGATATGATGGAGAAGACCGAGAAGCCTATTAAGCACCACCGCCTTCAGCTATTCCACTACATGAAGGGACTTAACCTCAACGGCGAACTCGTGTACATCTGCAAGGATGACCTCCGCATGATGTGCTTTGACTACGAGCCGACCGAAGAACTTGAGCAGGAGTACCTAGCAGACCTTGCCG
>Ga0315906_10005662_pt1 | contig 15659 bp, 11 predicted proteins | sample LakEriMetagenome_4_FD_203526 | JGI IMG/M metagenome (GOLD analysis project Ga0315906, IMG submission 203526) | Freshwater fungal communities from buoy surface, Lake Erie, Ohio, United States - Buoy 2 MA122 | ecosystem: Environmental > Aquatic > Freshwater > Lake > Lake biofilm | place: USA...
GAGATGGTGATGCCTGGCGACAACATTTCGATCATGGTGACGCTGATTCAGCCGATCGCGATGGAAGATGGTCTGCGTTTCGCCATCCGCGAGGGTGGCCGGACCGTCGGCGCCGGTGTCGTCGCAAAGATTATCGAGTAAGGCTGCAGGCCAGTAGCTCAACTGGCAGAGCGTCGGTCTCCAAAACCGAAGGTTGGGGGTTCGATTCCCTCCTGGCCTGCCAACAGACAGGCGTCATTGATGTACCGACGGCCGGACTGCAAAGTCCGGTCCGTCAGGAAAGCGCGAGGCGGTTGAGAAAGTGGACAAGATCAAGGTTGCGGTAGCGGTACTGCTCGTTGCCGCGGGCATCGGCGGGTTCTACTACCTGCAGGAAAGCGCGACCGTGATCCGGTTGGCGGCGTTTCTGGCCGGGCTGGTGGCGGGGGCTGTCGTGTTGTGGACGACCGCCGCGGGGCGAGACTTTTTTGCCTTTGCCCAGGAATCGGCGGCTGAAACCCGCAAGGTGGTGTGGCCGACCCGCAACGAGACGCTGCAGGCGACTGCAATCGTATTCGTATTTGTTCTCATCATGGCGCTCTTCATGTGGGTTGTGGACGGCATCCTGCTGTGGATCGTGAAAAAGCTGATCGGCGGTGAGTGAGATGAGCAAGAAATGGTATGTCGTGCATGCGTATTCAGGCTTTGAGAAAAGCGTCCAGCGCGCGCTCATCGACCGCATCCGTCGCGCCGGTATGGAAGACCAGTTTGGTCAGATCCTGGTGCCGGTCGAGGAAGTGGTCGAAATGAAAAGCGGCCAGAAGAGCATCAGCGAACGCAAATTTTTCCCGGGTTACGTGCTGGTCGAGATGGATATGACCGATGAATCCTGGCACTTGGTGAAGAACACGGCGAAGGTCACGGGGTTTGTCGGCGGCACGGCGACGAAACCGACGCCGATCTCCGACAAGGAAGTACAGAACATCCTGAGCCAGATTCAGGAGGGTGTAGAGAAGCCGCGTCCCAAGGTGCTGTTCGAGGTGGGCGAGGCAGTACGCGTCAAGGACGGCCCGTTTGCGGATTTTCACGGCAACGTGGAAGACGTCAATTACGACAAAAGCAAGCTGCGCGTGTCAGTAACGATTTTCGGTCGGTCTACGCCGGTCGAACTGGATTTCGGTCAGGTCGAAAAGGCCTGATCGCGTTTTTAGTACGTTTTTTGGTGCGCTTTTTTGTAGTTAACCGCGGGGAGGGTGCCGCTTGCCGGCATCCGATTGCACCCGTAAGGAGAGTGTAAATGGCAAAGAAAGTCGTCGGCTTTATCAAGCTGCAGGTGCCGGCAGGCAAGGCTAATCCCTCGCCACCCATCGGACCTGCCCTCGGCCAACGTGGCCTGAACATCATGGAATTCTGCAAGGCGTTCAACGCCGCGACGCAGAAGATGGAACCCGGCTTGCCGATCCCCGTGGTGATTACCGCTTATCAGGACAAGAGCTTCACCTTTGTCATGAAGACGCCCCCGGCGTCAATCCTGATCAAAAAAGCGGCGAAGATCGAAAGCGGCAGCAAACGTCCGCACACCGACAAGGTGGGTCGCATCACGCGCGCCCAGGTCGAAGAAATCGCCAAACTGAAAATGCCCGATCTGACGGCTGCCGACCTGAATGCTGCGGTCCGCACCATCGCTGGCAGCGCCCGCAGCATGGGCGTCGATGTGGAAGGAGTCTGAGATGGCTAACATATCCAAGCGCTATAAAGCGGTTCGCGCCAAAGTTGACCGCAACAAACTCTACGCGCTGAAAGATGCGCTGCAGCTGGTCAAGGAAAGTGCTACTGCCAAATTCAACGAAGCGGTAGATGTCGCGCTTAACCTTGGCATCGATGCCAAGAAGTCCGACCAAAACGTCCGCGGCTCGGTTGTGTTGCCGAAGGGCACGGGCAAGACTGTGCGCGTTGCGGTGTTTGCCCAGGGTGAAAAAGCGCAGCAGGCGAAGGACGCCGGCGCTGACCTCGTCGGTTTCGACGATCTCGCAGCTGAAATCAAGAGCGGCAAGATGGATTTCGACGTGGTCATTGCCACGCCGGATGCGATGCGTGTCGTCGGTCAGCTGGGCCAGGTGCTTGGTCCGCGCGGCCTGATGCCGAATCCGAAGGTGGGCACGGTGACCCAGGACGTAACTTTGGCAGTTAAAAACGCCAAGGCAGGTCAGGTGCAGTACCGCGCCGACAAGGCTGGCATCGTGCAATGCACGGTCGGTCGCGCTTCGTTCACTGTGGAAGCCCTTGAAGAAAACATTCGCGCGCTGGTCGACGCGGTCAACAAGGCGCGTCCGGCTGGCACCAAGGGCATCTACCTGAGAAAGGTGGCTGTCTCGAGCACGATGGGTCCCGGCGTTCGCGTTGATCAGTCGAGCTTCGCGCAGACTCAGCAGTAATAAAAGTCCCCGCGCTGATGCGTGGGGCAGGAACTTTGGGCCGTCGGCAAAACATCGCCGGCGGGTTGTCAAAGACCGTAGGAGCCGAGAGGTTTAATTTTTGGAGGAAGGCCGGGACAGTATCCGGCTGGAAACTGAAGTCCTACGCAGACGGTGTGCCCGAAACAGGTCAAACATGTTCATGTCTGACTCCTGGATCAATGGTCGCCGTGTTTCAAGCGGTGGGAGCGGAACAGCGAAACCCCGAAGCAGAGCCGGTCTCCGGCGCCGCTTCAAAGTTGAACTGGGATGCCTCCGCTGATTATCGTTTAACGTTGAACGGAGAACGACCTTGAGTCTCAATTTGGAGCAGAAGCAAGCGGTGGTGGCCGAAGTGAGCGCGCAGGTTGCGCAAGCCCAGACCATCGTACTCGCAGAGTACCGCAGCCTGCCCGTGGGAGACATGACCGAACTGCGCAAAAAAGCGCGCGAGTCGGGCGTGTATTTCCGCGTTCTGAAGAATACCTTGGCGCGCCGCGCCGTTGCCGATACGCCGTTCAAGGCCCTGGCTGACCAGATGGTTGGTCCGCTGGCCTATGGCATTTCGAGCGACCCGGTGGCTGCCGCCAAGTTGCTGCACGAGTTTTCGAAGGGTAACGAGCGTCTCGTGATCAAGGGCGGCGCAATGCCGAATGTTTTGATGAGTGCCAAGGAAGTTGCGGTGCTCGCCAAGATGCCCAGCCGTCAGGAGCTGCTGTCGACCCTGCTGGGAACGATGCAGGCCCCGATCGCGAAATTTGTGCGGACCCTCAACGAGGTGCCGACCAAGTTCGTGCGCGGTGTGGCTGCAGTGCGGGATCAGAAAGAAAAGCAGGCGGCGTGAGATCGCAGTCTTCGGACTGCACTCGCCGCAATATCGCAAATCATTGTTTTTATTAATTATTTAGGATTCAGGAGAACGACATGGCTGTAGCCAAAGCAGAAATCCTCGACGCAATCGCGAACATGACGGTGCTCGAGCTGTCCCAACTGATCAAGGAAATGGAAGAGAAGTTTGGCGTGTCGGCCGCTGCCGCTGCTGTTGCCGTTGCGGCGCCTGCCGCAGGTGGCGGTGCTGCTGCTGCTGAAGAGAAGACCGAATTCACGGTCAACCTGACGAACGCCGGCGCCAACAAGGTCAACGTCATCAAGGTGGTGCGTGCAGTAACCGGCCTGGGCTTGAAAGAAGCCAAGGATCTGGTTGATGGCGCTCCGAAGGCTGTGAAAGAAGGCATTCCGAAAGCCGACGCTGACGCGATCGCCAAGCAGATCACCGAAGCCGGTGGCACTGCCGAGATCAAGTAATTGCAGGAACCCGCGCCGGCAGGTTTTTATTGTCGGCGTCTTTTGATTAATGCAGTACAGGTCAAAAGCGGCAGGCCATCCCGTGAAGCATGCGACGGTGGTCTGCAGCGTTTGACTTTCTGACTCTGCACTGGAGTGGACATGGCCTATTCATTCACCGAAAAGAAGCGCATCCGTAAGAGTTTCGCGAAACGCGAAAGCGTCTTGCAGGTGCCTTATCTGTTGACGACCCAGATCGAGTCGTTTGCTGCGTTCCTGCAGGAGTTCACGCCTGCCAACGGGCGCAAGAATGAAGGCCTGCAGGCGGCGTTCACCAGCATTTTCCCGATCGAGAGCCATTCCAAGAATGCGCGACTCGAATTCGTCAGCTATGCCCTCGGCATGCCGCCGTTTGACGTCAAGGAATGTCAGCAGCGCGGCCTGACTTTTGCCGCGCCGCTGCGCGCCAAGGTGCGCCTGACGATCATGGACAAAGAGGCGTCCAAGCCGACGATCAAGGAAGTCAAGGAGCAGGAAGTCTATATGGGCGAGATTCCGCTCATGACGACCACCGGTTCCTTTGTCATCAACGGCACTGAGCGCGTGATCGTGTCGCAGCTGCACCGTTCACCGGGCGTGTTCTTTGAGCACGACCGCGGCAAGACCCATTCCTCCGGCAAGCTGCTGTTCTCGGCGCGGATCATTCCGTATCGCGGTTCGTGGCTGGACTTCGAATACGATGCCAAGGACTACCTGTATTTCCGCGTCGACCGCCGCCGCAAGATGCCGGTGACGATTCTGTTGAAGGCACTGGGCTATACCGCCGAGCAGATCCTCAAGGAATTCTTCGTATTCGATACCTTCCACATTACCAAGGGTGGCATTGAATTCGAACTGAAGCCGGAACGCATGCGCGGTGAGACTGCGCGTTTCGACATCACCGCCAAGGGCGGCAAGCTGATTGTCGCCAAGGACAAGCGCATCACCGTAAAGCATGTGCGCGACATGGAAGCTGCCGGCCTCAAGCGTCTGGATGTGCCGGAAGACTTCGTGCTCGGCCGCGCGCTGGCGCACAACGTGATTGACAAATCCACCGGTGAACTGGTGGCCAATGCCAATGATGAAATTACTGAAGACCTGCTGATCAAGCTGCGCGAAGCCGCAATCGAAAGCGTTGAGACGATTTACACCAATGATCTCGACCAGGGTCCGTACATCTCGCAGACCCTGCGCATTGACGAAACCGCAGAGCAACTGGCCGCGCAGGTGGCAATCTACCGCATGATGCGTCCCGGCGAGCCGCCGACCGAAGATGCAGTCAAAACCCTCTTCAACGGGCTGTTCTTCTCGGCAGACCGTTACGACCTGTCGGCTGTCGGCCGCATGAAATTCAACCGTCGCGTCGGTCGTTCCGAGCTGACGGGTGCCAGCACGCTGTCGCCGGACGACATCGTTGCCGTGATCAAGATTCTGGTGGAACTGCGTAATGGCAAAGGCGAAATCGACGACATCGATCACCTCGGCAACCGCCGCGTGCGCTCGGTAGGCGAGCTGGCTGAAAACCAGTTCCGCGCCGGACTGGTGCGCGTTGAGCGCGCAGTGCGTGAGCGCCTGTCGCAGGCCGAGTCTGAAAACCTCATGCCGCATGACCTGATCAATGCCAAGCCTGTTTCGGCGGCGATCCGCGAATTCTTCGGATCCTCGCAGCTGTCGCAGTTTATGGACCAGACAAACCCGCTGTCGGAGATCACTCACAAGCGCCGTGTTTCGGCCCTTGGACCGGGCGGCCTCACGCGTGAGCGCGCCGGCTTCGAAGTGCGCGACGTGCACCCGACCCACTACGGTCGTGTGTGCCCGATCGAAACGCCGGAAGGCCCGAACATCGGCTTGATCAACTCCCTGGCCATTTACGCCCGCACCAACGAATACGGCTTTCTTGAGACACCTTATCGTCTGGTCAAGGACGGCAAGGTTTCCGACGAGATTCATTACCTGTCGGCGATCGAAGAAGGCAAGTATGTGATCGCGCAGGCAAACGCAGCTCTCGACAAGAACGGCAAATTTGCTGACGAGCTGGTGTCGTGCCGTCATCACAACGAATTCGCATTGTCCGGTCCGGACCGTATCGAATACATGGACGTGGCGCCGGCACAGGCGGTGTCTGTTGCGGCTTCGCTGATTCCGTTCCTTGAGCACGACGACGCGAACCGCGCTTTGATGGGCTCGAACATGCAGCGTCAGGCGGTTCCTTGCTTGCGCGCTGAAAAGCCGCTGGTGGGCACGGGTCTTGAGCGCACGGTTGCCGTCGACTCGGGTACTGCAGTACAGGCACGTCGCGGCGGAATCGTCGATTATGTCGACGCGGGCCGTATCGTGGTTCGCGTGAATGACGATGAAACTTCGGCTGGCGAAGTCGGAGTGGACATCTACAACCTGGTCAAGTATCAGCGTTCCAATCAGAACACCAACATCAACCAGCGTCCGCTGGTGAAGGTGGGCGACCACATTGCCCGCGGCGACGTGGTGGCGGATGGCGCTTCGACCGACATGGGTGAATTGGCTCTCGGCCAGAACATGCTGGTCGCATTCATGCCCTGGAACGGCTACAACTTCGAAGACTCGATCCTGATCTCCGAGCGTGTGGTTGCTGATGATCGCTTCACTTCGATTCACATCGAAGAGCTGTCGGTTGTTGCGCGGGACACCAAACTCGGACCGGAAGAGATCACCCGCGACATTTCGAACCTGTCGGAATCCCAGCTGGGTCACCTCGACGAGTCAGGCATCATCCACATCGGCGCTGAAGTGGAAGCCGGTGATGTGCTGGTCGGCAAAGTGACGCCGAAGGGCGAAACCCAGCTGACGCCGGAAGAGAAACTGCTGCGCGCAATTTTCGGTGAAAAAGCGTCTGACGTTAAGGACACCAGTCTGCGCGTACCTTCGGGTATGTCGGGCACGGTGATCGATGTCCAGGTCTTTACTCGCGAAGGCATTGAGCGGGACAAGCGTGCCCAGCAGATCATTGACGATGAATTAAAGCGTTACAAGAAAGACCTCGGCGACCAGCTGCGCATCGTTGAAAACGACGCTTTTGAACGACTGGAGCGTCTGCTCAACGGCAAGACTGCCAATGGCGGTCCGAAGAAGCTGGCGAAGGGCGCGAAAATCACCAAGGCTTATCTGACCGAGGTTGAGCGGCACAGCTGGTTTGATATTCGTCTTTCGAACGAAGAGTCTGCTGCACAGATGGAGCAGATCAAGGAAAGCCTCGCGCAGACCAAGGTTGAGTTTGACAAGGCATTCGAAGAGAAAAAGAAGAAGCTCACCAGCGGCGACGAACTGCCGCCGGGTGTGCAGAAGATGGTCAAGGTCTACCTGGCGGTCAAGCGCCAGTTGCAGCCTGGTGACAAGATGGCCGGCCGCCACGGAAACAAGGGCGTGATCTCCAAGATCACCCCGGTTGAAGACATGCCGCACATGGCCGACGGCACGCCGGTTGACATCGTGCTGAATCCGTTGGGCGTACCTTCGCGGATGAACGTCGGTCAGATCCTCGAAACCCATCTGGGCTGGGCTGCCAAAGGCCTGGGCATTCGCATCGGAGAAATGATCAAGGCGCAGGCCAAGGTTGCCGAAGTGCGCAAGGTTCTGGACAAGGTTTACAACACCAATGGCAAGCCGGTGGATCTTGACGCGCTGAAAGACGAGGAAGTAATCGAGCTGGCAACCAATTTGCGCAATGGCGTACCGTTTGCGACGCCGGTGTTCGATGGCGCCACGGAAGTGGAAATCCGGCAGATGCTGGATCTGGCCTACCCGAGTGATGACCCCCACACCAAGAAGCTGGGGTTTACCCCCGGCAAAACCCAGGTCACGCTGTATGACGGTCGCACCGGTGATCCGTTTGAGCGTCCGGTGACTGTGGGCTACATGCACATGCTGAAGCTGCATCACCTGGTCGACGACAAGATGCACGCGCGTTCGACCGGACCGTACAGCTTGGTTACCCAGCAGCCGCTGGGCGGCAAGGCGCAGTTCGGCGGTCAGCGTTTCGGCGAGATGGAGGTCTGGGCACTGGAAGCTTACGGCGCTGCTTACGTGCTTCAGGAAATGCTCACGGTCAAGTCGGACGACACCGAGGGACGTCGCAAAGTGTACGAGTCCATCGTCAAGGGTGACCATCGGATCGAGGCCGGCATGCCGGAATCGTTCAATGTGCTGGTCAAGGAAATCCGCTCATTGGCGATCGATATCGACTTGGACCATAACCGCTATTGAAATGAACAGAAATGCTGAAATGGGCGAAGCCCGTTTCAGCAACCGACTCTCCCGAATAGCGCAGCACAGACAGATTACCTAGGAGTTTGCGATGAAAGCACTGCTTGATTTGTTCAAACAGGTTACGCAGGAAGAAGAATTTGACGCGATCAAGATCGGGCTGGCCTCGCCCGAGAAGATCCGTTCATGGTCTTACGGCGAAGTAAAGAAGCCGGAGACCATCAACTACCGAACGTTCAAGCCTGAACGTGACGGTCTTTTCTGCGCGAAGATCTTCGGGCCGACCAAGGATTACGAGTGTCTGTGCGGCAAGTACAAGCGCCTGAAGCATCGTGGCGTGATCTGCGAGAAGTGCGGCGTCGAGGTGACGCTGTCCAAAGTGCGCCGTGAACGTATGGGCCACATCGAACTCGCGAGTCCGGTTGCCCACATCTGGTTCCTGAAGTCGTTGCCGTCGCGCCTGGGCATGGTGCTCGACATGACGTTGCGCGACATCGAGCGCGTTCTTTACTTCGAAGCCTATGTCGTTACCGATCCGGGCATGACTCCGCTGAAGCGTTGCCAGTTGATGGCCGAGGACGATTATCTGGCAAAAGTTGAAGAGTTCGGTGACGATTTCAGTGCCGCGATGGGCGCTGAAGGCGTGCGCGCGCTGTTGCGCAGCCTGGATCTCAGCCGCGAAATCGAAACGCTGCGTGCCGATCTCGAAGCCACCAGTTCCGAGACCAAGATCAAGAAGATTGCCAAGCGCCTCAAGGTGCTTGAGGCGTTCCAGAAGTCGGGCATCAAGCCCGACTGGATGGTCATGGAAGTTTTGCCGGTGCTGCCGCCGGAACTGCGGCCGTTGGTGCCGCTGGACGGCGGCCGCTTTGCGACCTCCGACCTGAATGACTTGTATCGCCGCGTCATCAACCGCAACAACCGCCTGAAGCGCCTGCTCGAACTGAAAGCGCCGGAAATCATCGTACGCAACGAGAAGCGCATGCTGCAGGAAGCTGTGGATTCGCTGCTCGACAACGGCCGTCGCGGCAAGGCAATGACGGGGGCCAACAAACGTCCGTTGAAATCGCTCGCCGACATGATCAAGGGCAAGGGCGGCCGTTTCCGTCAGAACTTGCTGGGCAAGCGCGTCGACTACTCCGGCCGTTCGGTCATTGTGGTGGGTCCACAGCTCAAACTGCACCAGTGCGGTCTGCCGAAGAAAATGGCGCTCGAGCTTTTCAAGCCATTTATTTTCAACAAACTGGAGGTCATGGGCCTCGCCACTACCATCAAGGCGGCTAAGCGCATGGTGGAAAGCGAAGAGCCGATCGTCTGGGACATCCTTGAAGAAGTGATCCGCGAGCACCCGGTCATGCTGAACCGCGCGCCGACGCTGCATCGTCTGGGCATCCAGGCTTTCGAGCCGGTTTTGATTGAAGGCAAAGCGATTCAATTGCATCCGCTGGTCTGCGCGGCGTTCAACGCCGACTTTGACGGCGACCAGATGGCGGTCCATGTTCCGCTTTCGCTGGAAGCACAGATGGAAGCGCGCACGCTGATGCTGTCCTCGAACAACGTACTGTCCCCCGCGAACGGTGACCCGATCATCGTGCCGTCGCAGGACATCGTGCTGGGTCTTTACTACACCACCCGCGAAAAACAGGGTGCCAAGGGCGAAGACTCGCTGTTCATCAACGTCGCCGAAGTATCGCGTGCTTATGAAACCGGTCAGGTTGAAATCAGCGCCCGCATCCACGTGCGGATCCGTGAAGTCGAACTCGACGAGAACGGCAACAAACGTGAGAAGCTGACGCGTTATCAGACGACGGTCGGCCGTGCCCTGTTATCGGAAATTTTGCCGGTGGGCCTGCCGTTCGAGTTCATCAACAAGGCGCTGAAGAAAAAAGAGATCTCGAAGATCATCAACGCCAGCTTCCGCCGTTGCGGATTGCGCGAGACGGTGATTTTTGCCGACCGCCTGATGTATGGCGGCTTTGCGATGGCGACACGCGCCGGGCTGTCGATCGCGGTTGACGACATGTTGGTGCCGAAGCAGAAGGACGTCATCATCGGCGAAGCCGAAAAAGAAGTTCAGGAAATTGAAAAGCAGTACACCTCGGGTCTGGTTACCCAGGGCGAGCGCTACAACAAGGTGGTCGATATCTGGGGCCGCGCGGGTGACCTCGTCGCGAAGGCGATGATGGAGCAGCTTGGCGTTGAGCCGGTGGTCGAGTGGGTCGCCAAAACCCGTGAGTGGAAGCCGCGTCTCGACAAGAAGGGCGCACCTGTCATGCAGGAATCCTTCAATTCGATTTACATGATGGCCGATTCCGGTGCCCGCGGTTCCGCCGCACAGATTCGCCAACTGGCCGGTATGCGCGGCCTGATGGCAAAGCCTGACGGATCAATCATCGAGACGCCGATTACCGCAAATTTCCGCGAAGGCTTGAACGTTCTTCAGTACTTCATTTCGACACACGGCGCCCGCAAGGGTCTGGCCGACACGGCGTTGAAGACTGCAAACTCGGGTTACCTGACGCGGCGCCTGGTCGATGTCACGCAGGATCTTGTGGTGACAGAAGACGATTGCGGCACTGACAATGGTGTGGTGATGAAGGCGCTGGTCGAGGGCGGCGAAGTGGTTGAGAGCCTGCGCGAGCGGATTCTTGGCCGCGTTGCTGCTGCAGATATCGTAAATCCCGAGAACGGTGCCACGCTGTTCGAAACCAACACCTTGCTTGATGAGGAAGTGGTTGATGGCATCGAGGCTGCTGGCATTGATGAAGTCAAAGTGCGCACCCCGCTCACTTGCGCCACGCGCTACGGGCTATGCACCCGCTGTTATGGTCGCGATCTGGGGCGTGGTGCTGTTGTGAATATCGGTGAAGCGGTGGGCGTGATTGCTGCGCAATCGATTGGCGAGCCGGGTACCCAGCTGACGATGCGCACATTCCATATCGGTGGTGCTGCATCGCGTACTGCTGTGGTGAGCCAGGTCGACAGCAAGTCTGCCGGTATCTTGCGTTACTCCGCAGGCATGCGTTATGTATCGAACACGCGCGGTGAACTGGTGGCGATTTCGCGGAACGGCGAGGTCATGATCCATGATGAAGCCAACCGTGAGCGTGAGCGTCACAAAGTGCCGTACGGTGCACTGCTGTTGGCGCGTGATGGCGAGACCGTGAAGCCGGGCCATATCCTGGCGACTTGGGATCCCCATACCCGTCCGATCATTACCGAGTACGCCGGCCGTATTAAATTCGAAAACGTCGAAGAGGGCGTTACCGTCGCCAAGCAGATCGACGAAGTTACCGGTCTATCCACTTTGGTGGTGGTCGATCCGAAACGTCGCGGCAGTGCGCAGGCCAAAGGCTTGCGTCCGCAGGTCAAGCTGCTGGATGCCAACAGTCAGGAAATCAAAATTGCCGGCTCTGACCAGTCGGTGAACATTACCTTCCAGATCGGTTGCATTATCACTGTGCGTGATGGTCAGGAGGTCGGTGTTGGCGAGGTTCTGGCGCGGATTCCGCAGGAAACTTCCAAAACCCGCGATATCACCGGTGGTTTGCCGAGGGTGGCTGAGTTGTTCGAGGCGCGTTCGCCGAAGGATGCGGGCATGTTGGCCGAAGTTACCGGCACGGTTTCTTTCGGCAAGGACACCAAGGGCAAGCAGCGGTTGGTGATTACGGATCTTGAGGGTGTTGCCCACGAGTTCCTGATTGCGAAAGACAAGCATGTGATGGCACACGACGGTCAGGTGGTGAACCGCGGCGAGAGTATCGTCGACGGCCCGGCTGATCCGCATGACATTCTGCGCCTGCTCGGCGTTGAGGCGCTGGCCCGATACATTTGTAACGAAGTGCAGGATGTTTACCGCCTGCAGGGCGTGAAGATCAATGACAAGCACATTGAGGTGATCGTCCGGCAGATGCTGCGCCGCGTGCATATTGTTGATGCTGCCGACACGCGTTTCATCACCGGCGAACAGCTTGAGCGTGCTGAAGTACTGGAAGAAAACGAGCGCATTGAGGCTGAAGGCAAGCAACCGGCGCACTACGAGCACGTGTTGCTTGGTATTACCAAGGCTTCGCTGTCAACAGATTCGTTCATCTCCGCGGCTTCCTTCCAGGAAACCACGCGTGTGCTGACCGAGGCTGCGATCATGGGCAAGCGCGACGAACTGCGTGGTCTGAAAGAAAACGTCATCGTAGGCCGGCTGATTCCGGCGGGCACCGGTCTGGCGTATCACCGGGTGCGTCGCAAGCAGGTGGCTCAGGCGGAACTGGATCAGGCTGCAGCCGAAGCGGAATCGGCAGTGCCGGCTGATAATGAGGGGGAAGAGCAGGTTGCTTGACAGAACTGCGCTTGACCCATAAAATTGATAGTCTTTTTTGGGCGAAATGCGGCCTCTCCTTTCCCCGCATAGCACCTGTATTAGGAAAAGTCGGGGACGGTAAATGTGCCGCCCCGGACTTTTTGGGAACCGTCAACAGGAAGTTTTAAAGCCTGCTGATAGGCCGAATTCTGAGATAACTTTGTCGTAACTTATTGAGAAGCAAGGAAAAATGCCGACCGTAAATCAATTGGTGCGCAAGCCCCGTCAGGCACCCCGCACGAAAAGCAAAGTGCCGGCACTGGCTGGCAGCCCACAGAAGCGCGGTGTATGCACCCGTGTTTACACCACAACTCCGAAAAAGCCGAATTCGGCGTTACGGAAAGTGGCCAAGGTTCGGCTGACCAACGGTTTTGAGGTGATTGGTTACATCGGCGGCGAAGGCCACAACTTGCAAGAGCACTCGGTGGTGCTGATCCGCGGCGGTCGCGTCAAGGACTTGCCTGGTGTTCGTTACCACGTTGTGCGCGGCAGTCTCGATACCGCCGGTGTCAAGGATCGCAAACAGTCGCGTTCCAAATATGGCGCCAAACGCGCCAAAGCGGCTTGATAGGGGATTACTGAAATGCCACGTCGCAGAGAAGTTCCTAAACGCGAGATCCTGCCAGATCCGAAATTCGGCAGTGAGGATGTCTCGAAATTTATCAATGTGCTGATGAACAGCGGGAAAAAATCGGTTGCCGAGCGGATTATGTATGGCGCTCTGGAGCAGATCAGCAAGAAGAGCGGCAAAGATGCCCTCGAGGTGTTTAATCTGGCCGTCAACAACGTCAAGCCTCTGGTTGAGGTGAAGAGCCGTCGTGTTGGTGGTGCCAACTACCAGGTGCCGGTTGAAGTGCGGTCGGTGCGCAGGATGGCACTTGCGATGCGCTGGCTCCGAGATGCTGCGCGCGGCCGCGGTGAAAAGTCCATGGGGGCGCGTCTTGCCGGAGAACTGACGGAAGCGGCGGAAGGTCGCGGCGGCGCAATGAAAAAGCGTGAAGAAGTGCACCGTATGGCTGAAGCCAACAAAGCCTTCTCACATTACCGGTTCTGATTCCGGTTTAAAGGGTAAAGAACGTGTCACGCAAGACTCCTATCGAACGTTACCGGAATATCGGTATTTCCGCGCACATTGACGCGGGTAAAACCACGACCACGGAACGGGTGCTTTTTTATACCGGCGTCAATCACAAGATTGGCGAAGTGCATGATGGCGCTGCGACCATGGACTGGATGGAGCAGGAGCAGGAACGCGGCATTACCATTACCTCGGCTGCGACAACGTGTTACTGGCGCGGCATGGGTGCGAACTACGCCGAGCATCGCGTCAATATCATTGATACCCCGGGTCACGTCGACTTCACCATCGAGGTGGAGCGTTCAATGCGCGTGCTCGATGGCGCTTGCATGGTTTATTGCGCTGTCGGCGGAGTGCAGCCGCAATCCGAAACGGTATGGCGCCAGGCCAACAAATATGGCGTGCCGCGTCTGGCATTCGTAAACAAGATGGATCGTACCGGCGCAAATTTCTTCCGTGTTTACGAACAGATGAAATCGCGTCTGAAGGCGAACCCGGTGCCCATTCAGGTACCGATCGGGGCCGAAGAAAAGTTTGTCGGCGTGATCGACCTGGTGAAGATGAAGGCCGTGGTCTGGGACGAGGCTTCCCAAGGCATCAAATTCGAGTATCAGGACATTCCGGCCGAGCTCAAGGAAGTTGCCGAAGATTGGCACGGCAAGCTTGTTGAAGTTGCCGCCGAGGCCAACGAAGAACTGATGAACAAGTACCTTGAAGCCGGTAGCCTGACGGAAGAGGAGCTCAAGGACGGTCTGCGCCGCCGCACGATTGCCGGTGAGATCGTGCCGATGCTTTGCGGCTCTGCGTTCAAGAACAAGGGTGTGCAGGCGATGCTGGACGCGGTGATCGATTACCTGCCGTCCCCGGTTGATATCCCGCCGGTCAAGGGCATTCTCGAGAACGAACAGGAAGGTTCGCGCAAGGCTGATGACAGCGAGCCGTTCTCGGCACTGGCATTCAAGATCATGACCGACCCGTTTGTCGGTCAACTGACATTCATTCGCGTTTATTCGGGCACGTTGAATTCGGGCGACACCATTTACAACGCGGTGAAACAGCGCAAGGAACGTATCGGTCGCATTCTGCTGATGCATGCAAACCAGCGCGAAGAGATCAAGGAAATCCACGCTGGCGACATCGCTGCAGCGGTGGGCCTGAAGGATGTGATCACGGGCGACACGCTGTGCGATCCGTCGAAGATCATCACGCTTGAGCGGATGATTTTCCCGGAGCCGGTGATTCACGTTGCCGTCGAACCGAAAACCAAGGCCGACCAGGAAAAGATGGGTATCGCGCTGAATCGCTTGGCGCAGGAAGATCCGTCGTTCCGCGTTCGTACCGACGAAGAGTCTGGTCAGACCATCATCTCAGGTATGGGTGAACTGCACCTTGAGATCATCGTTGACCGCATGAAGCGCGAATTCAGCGTGGAAGCGAACGTCGGTGCCCCGCAGGTGGCTTATCGCGAGACGATCCGCAAAGCCTGCGACAAGGTCGAGGGCAAGTTCGTCAAGCAGTCCGGCGGTCGCGGTCAATACGGTCACGTCTGGCTCAAAGTCGAGCCGAACGAGACCGGCAAGGGTTATGAGTTTGTCGATGCGATCAAGGGCGGTTCGGTTCCCCGCGAATACATTCCGGCGGTGCAAAAAGGCATCCTGGAAGCGTTGCCCGCGGGCGTGCTCGCCGGCTTCCCGGTGGTCGATGTCAAGGTCACTCTGTTTGACGGCTCGTATCATGAGGTCGACTCGAACGAAAATGCGTTCAAGATGGCCGGCCTGATGGCGTTCAAGGAAGGCCTGCGTCGCGCCAACCCCGCGTTGCTCGAGCCGATCATGGCGGTCGAAGTGGAGACCCCTGAAGATTTCACCGGCAACGTCATGGGCGATCTGAGCTCACGTCGAGGTGTGATTCAGGGCATGGATGACATCCCTGGCGGCGGCGGCAAGTCGCTGAAGGCCGAAGTTCCGCTGAAAGAAATGTTCGGTTATTCGACCACGCTGCGTTCGCTGTCGCAGGGTCGTGCGACCTACACGATGGAATTCAAGCATTACTCCGAAGCGCCACGCAACATCGCTGACGAGATCATCAACAAGCAGTCGGGCAAAGACGAGAAGAAATAAGGGACATCATCATGGCCAAGGGTAAATTTGAGCGTACGAAGCCGCACGTGAACGTGGGGACGATCGGTCACGTTGATCACGGCAAGACGACACTGACGGCGGCGATCACG
>Ga0315906_10005670_pt1 | contig 15646 bp, 12 predicted proteins | sample LakEriMetagenome_4_FD_203526 | JGI IMG/M metagenome (GOLD analysis project Ga0315906, IMG submission 203526) | Freshwater fungal communities from buoy surface, Lake Erie, Ohio, United States - Buoy 2 MA122 | ecosystem: Environmental > Aquatic > Freshwater > Lake > Lake biofilm | place: USA...
CAAAGGCGCTTTTATTATATGCTTTTGCCGGAGAGATTCTCGATAAAATTGAATTAGAGCCGATCAGAAAGTATGCGGAAGAGATTATTGCCGAGAGGTTGGAATTTAATTTTTAGAACAAGTATTTTTCTGTGTCTCTGAGCCTCCGCGCCTCTGTGATAAAAATTTATGATATAAATGCAAACAGTAGATACTATACTTGACATTCAATCCATCCGCTCATCATTCCCTATTCTTTCAAGAATGGTGAAAGATAAGCCCCTGGTATATTTCGATAATGCCGCCACCACGCAAAAGCCTCAGGTAGTTATAGATGCGTTGACTGATTATTATAAACTGTATAATGCCAATATCCACAGAGGCATTCATTCTTTAGCTGAAGAAGCAACAGCTGCTTATGAAGCAACCCGTGACACGATTAAGGCTTTTATTAACGCTGAATATAGAGAAGAAATCATTTTCACCAGAGGTGTAACAGAAAGTATCAACTTAGTGGCATATAGCTGGGGTAAAGCCAATCTGAAAGCCGGTGATGAGATCATTATTTCTGGCATGGAACATCACAGTAATATTGTTCCGTGGCAACTGATAGCCGAATCAACCGGCGTGATCATTAAGGTTGTTCCGGTCAGCGATAAAGGAGAACTCATTTTAGAGGAATTTTATGCATTGCTTTCCGACAGAACAAAATTTGTTTCTATCGTTCATGCCAGTAATGCATTGGGGACTATCAATCCCGTAAAGGAAATAATTGCTGCGGCTCATAAAAAAGGAGCGCTTGTTTTAGTCGATGGTGCTCAGTCCTCTGTACACCTGGATATTGATGTGCAGGATCTGGATTGTGATTTTTTTGCCATCAGTTCTCATAAGGTATATGGTCCGACAGGAATTGGAGTTTTGTATGGTAAAAAATCGATTCTGGAATCCATGCCTCCCTTTATGGGAGGAGGTGAAATGATTAAAGAAGTAAGCTTTGAAGGATCTACGTGGAATGAACTTCCTTATAAATTTGAAGCAGGTACACCAAATATTGCTGATACAGTGGCCTTAAAAGCAGCCATTGATTTTGTGAGTGAAATTGGTAAAGAAAATATCAGGGCACATGAAGATGCTTTGTTGCAATACGCTACCAGTCAGTTAAAAAGCTTAGATGGTGTGAAATTAATCGGCGAAGCCAAACATAAAGTGAGCGTTGCGTCTTTTGTGATTGATGGGGTGCATCCTCAGGATGTAGGAATTTTACTGGATAATCAGGGAGTAGCTGTAAGAACAGGACATCATTGCACTCAACCTTTAATGAAACGGTTTGGAATCCCCGGTACAATCAGAGCCAGTTTCGCGATGTATAATACGCAAGAAGAAGTTGATGTTATGATTCATGCATTAAATAAAGCAATCAAGTTATTGAGATGAGTGAGCGTAAATCAATACTGGAAATCGAGCAGGATATCGTTGAGGAATTTGCTTTGTTTGATACCTGGGATGATAAATATGAGTATATCATTGATATGGGAAAAAAATTGAAGCCGCTGGATGATATTCATAAAAAAGAAGAAAATAAAATTAAAGGGTGTCAGAGTACGGTATGGATGGTGAGTGAGTTTAAAGATGGCAAGGTTTTTTTTAAAGCGGAAAGTGATGCGGTAATAGTGAAAGGACTGGTGAGTATGCTGATCAGAGTATTAAGTGGTCATACTCCTGAAGAGATCATCAACGCTAAGCTTGAATTTATTGATCATATTGGCATGAAGCAGCATCTGGCACAAACACGTAGTAATGGTTTGTTGAGCATGGTGAAGCAGATGAAACTGGATGCCACTGTGTATCAGGCTCAAAACAAATAACGGAGTATCATGTCTGTAGATAAGAATCAATTAAATGAGCTGATCATTCAAAAGCTCAAATCAATCTTTGATCCGGAGTTGCCGGTCAATATCTATGATTTAGGGTTGATTTATAAGGTTGATATCAGCGACAACGGATATGTGCAGATAACCATGACACTCACTGCTCCCAGTTGTCCGGCAGCTCAGTCTTTGCCAGTGGAAGTCGATCAGAGAATAAGGGAAGTAGAAGGGGTTACGGATGTTAATGTCATGATCACATGGACGCCCAAATGGGAAAAAAGCATGATGAGTGAGGTGGCCGCATTAGAATTAGGATTTATGTAATTATAACATTATTTATGGCAATGATTTCGTTAGACAGTTTAATGGGTAATCAAGGTCCCAGCTATCCTGAGCAGGTTGTAGCTCCTTACAGAAAAGAACTGGCTGATGCTGGCTTTCAGCCACTGATGACAATGGAAGATGTCAATCAGTTATTGAAAGATAATCCGGGCAAAGTGATTTTGCTGGTTTTGAACAGTGTATGTGGTTGCAGTGCGCGCGTTAGCAGACCGGGAGCAATACTGAGTTTCTTTAATCATGTTGTGCCTGATATCAAAGCAACCCTGTTTGCCGGTATGGAAAAGGAAGCGGTTGCATATTTTCGCGCTGAATATCTGGCGGGTGTTACACCTTCATCTCCAAATATTCTTGTTTTAAAAGATGGTCAGGTTTTATTACACCTGCAGCGTCATCAGATCGAAACATCGGATGCAGGTACAATTGCAGACACATTGATTGACGCGTATAATCAGCATTGTTCGAAACAAACAACAGAAGAGGAGAAGATATTACTAAGAAGTTATTTCAAGCAAGTATACCAGGTCGATCCTTTAGCGACTCAAGAATAAACTGAATATAAAGCGATGAAAATAACAGCAACAGAAGAATACGGGATACGAATTTTAATCAGGATCGCATCTGCTGACCGACAGATGGGACTGAGTATTCCTCAGTTAAGTGAGGCGGAAGGCTTAACGGAACCCCACGTAGCTAAGATTTGTCGCACGCTTCGTATGAATGGATTTATTAACAGTACACCCGGAAATAAAGGGGGGTACGTTTTAAATAAAGATGCCGGTGAAATTATCATCAATGATGTGATGAAATCTTTGGGCGGTACTCTCTTTGATCAGCAATTCTGTGATGCCCATACAGCCATCGGTAAGTTATGTACTAATTCGGTTGACTGCAGTACCCGGTCCTTGTGGAAAATGATTCAGTTTACGGTTGATAATCTGCTCAATAAAATTACCCTGAAAGATCTGCTTGCACGTGAAAAAGAAGTGGAACTTAAGATCGAGCACATACTGCAAAGAAGCCTCTAATATATCACACGCTGTATCTCCGTGTCTCATTGACTCTGTGTTTGTTTTTTAGCCTTATAAATATATCAGGAAGCCAATTTTATTGAATACCATATTTCTTTTTATAACGATCATACAATTGCGTATGTTTGTTTTCCAGACTTACTTCACGTCCCTGAATAAACGCATTCCTGATTACACTACTGCGCATATCCAGGATGTCCCCCTCACTGATAACGATATTAGCATCCTTCCCTGTTTCAATGGATCCCGTTCTGTCATCGATATCTAGAATCCGCGCAGCATTCAGCGTAATGGCCTGAAGAGCCGCTTCTTTCCCCATGCCATAGGCAGCAGCCGTTCCCGCATTAAACGGAAGATTTCGTCCTCTGGTTTGTCCGTCTTCATCATTGATAGCCACCAGAACACCTGCCTCATGCAGGATTGCTGCAGTTTTATAGGGCTGATCAACGTCATCATCAGGTGATGTAGGTAAGCTGTGTTGCTGAGATAAAATAACGGCTATGTTTTGCTCTTTAATCAGATCAGCTATTTGCCAGGCCTCCGATCCGCCTACAATAACAAGTTTAAATCTGAATTCTTTCACAAAGTCAATCGCGACTAAGATTTCTTTAGCCAGATCACAATGCACAAACAATTTTTGTTTCCCTTCAAACAAAGCCCGACAGGCTTCCAGCTTTAAATTCGTTTGCTTGGTTGTGGTGTTGGCCAGATAGGCTTTGGCATCCCGAAAGAATTGTTTGACTTCTTCAATTCGTTCCAGAGAAACTTTGACGGCGTCAGCTGCAGGTTTGCTGTCTACTCCGGAAAATACGGCAAATGGATTTGGTCTGGCAACAAGTGATGGCATGTAAAAATGCATAGCTCCATCAGCATGATATAAGGCATCTTCCCAATTCCATGCATCTAATTGTACGACCGATGAACTTCCGCTGATTAAACCTCCCATGGGAACAATATTCGCCATCAGTATGCCATTATACTTCAACGTATTGATCACTTTGGAATCAGTATTATAGGCAACAATCGAACGGATGGATGGATTAATGGTTCCTAATTCGGTATGATCAATGGTGGCTCGTACACTGTTCACTTCAACTAAACCTAACTGAGACTGGGATAAAATAAGACCGGGATATACATGTTTGCCATTGGCATCAATGATCTTTGCTTCTGTTGATGTAATGGCTGAAGTGCTTACGCCGGCAATCTTTCCGTTTCTGATTAAAATATTCCCTTTATCAAGAACAGTTCCGTTACCAATATGGATGGTTCCGTTGGTGATTACTATGTCCTGTTTCTGGGCAGCAGCCGGATAAACGGTTTCTTGAGAAAAGCTACATAAATGACTTGAACAAATAGAGCAAAAAATCAGCAATAAATACCGTGTCATAAAATTTTTATTAAATAATAAAATAATTACTCTTCATCAATAACAAATAATCCGTGACGGTGCTGATGATCGTTACAGCTGTGCATGATCTCCATACTAGGAGAAAAAGGCACAGTAGGGGCACCGGCAGCTTTTTCATTGGCCATCAGGTTGATCAGACGTACACGTTCTTTGATGATCTCTTTACGCAGCTCTTCATCCCTTTCTCGATCATAATATACAATACCATCCACGATTGTTTTCATAGCCTTGGCATATATACTCAAGGGATGATCACTCCATAATACAAGATCAGCATCTTTACCTTCTTTAATACTTCCTACTTTATTATCTACGTGTAACATAATGGCTGGATTCAGGGTGACCATTTTCAGAGCTTCTTCTTCACTGACGCCACCGTATTTAACGGCTTTCGCAGCTTCCTGATTCAGACGGCGAGCCATCTCCGCATCATCTGAATTGATGGCCACATTCAGACCAACCTGATGCATGATGGCTGCATTGAACGGAATAGCATCAACGACTTCCATTTTATAATTCCACCAGTCGGAAAAAGAAGATGCATTGGCGCCATGCTTTTTCATTTTGTCAGCCACTTTATAACCTTCCAGAATATGGGTGAAGGTATTTAAGGTGAAGCCAAAGCGTTCGGCCACACGCATCATATCGGTGATTTCACTTTGTACATAACTGTGACAGGTGATGAATCTTTTTTTATTGATAATTTCTGCAAGTGCCTCCAGCTCCAGATCTTTTCGGGGAGCAATGGCTTTCGGATTTTTTTTCTTCTCGTTCTCGTAGTTTTTCCAATCATCTTCATAGGCCTTTGCCCGAGTAAATGCATCCACCAGTACCTGACTCACACCCATGCGGGTATCCGGGAAACGATTATTTTGATTTAAGCTGGTTCGTTTTACGTTTTCTCCTAATGCAAATTTGATAAATCCGGGCCACTCTTTGAATTTCATGTCGTCATCATTGGCGCCCCATTTCAGTTTGATCAGCTGTGTCTGTCCGCCAATGGTATTGGCTGAACCATGCAGTATATGTGAAGATGTTACCCCACCGCTCAGTTGTCTGTATATATTGATATCATCCGGATTCAGATTGTCACTGATACGTACTTCCGATGTAACACTTTGTCCACCTTCATTGATAGATGCGGCAGCAATATGGGAGTGTTCATCTATAATACCGGCTGTCAAATGCATGTTAGTGCCATCAATAACACGACTGTCCGGTGCAAGTATGTTTTTGCTGACTGAAACGATCTTGCCATTTTTTATGAGCACATCCGTATTCTCCAGCTTGCCTTGCTTTTCATTGGTCCACACGGTTGCATTTCGGATCAGGATATTTTCTTGTTTCGGTATGCTGGAATATCCGTATCCATTCAATGGGTAGGAGACATCTCCTCTTTTAGGAAGTTCCTTTTTCTTCGTGCTGTCCTTAGTTGCGGTGATCTCTTTCTGAAATATAGCCATCCAGGTAAATGACTGTCCGGTTGAGTCATTACCTACACCGTTCCATTCTTTACCGGAAACCACACCACTCAATCGCATCGTTTGTTTGCTTGATTTAGAAGGAGAAAAACTTAGTTGCAGCAGTTTGCCATCAAAATTGAATTTGGTCTTTAAGGTGTCCTGACTGATGATCTGTGCTTTCTGATTATTCTGTACATCAAGAATGAAGGTTTTCTTCTCAGTAGGAGATTGAATGACGATCTGATATTTCCCTTTGATATCGTTCCATAATTCCTCTTTAACACCATATTTTATACCCTGTATCCAGTTTTGCAGAATGGATGTTTTTTCATGAAATACCGGCCCGTTCGTGATAATGAAATTGGCCAGCTTGCCGGTTGACAGGGTGCCGGTTTTATCTGATACTCCGAGCAGCTGTGCAGGAGTGATTGTGAGTGCTTCAAGTGCCCGGTCTTCACTCAGACCATATTGAATGGCTTTGCGAAGATTGGGCCAGAATTGTTTTGTGTCTTTAAGATCAGCAGTTGTAAGTGAGAACCTGATACCTGCCTTTTCGAATCGTGCCGGATTTTCCGGTGCCAGCTCCCAGTGCTTTAAATCTTGTAGCGATATATACCGACTGTCATGTGCGTCGTCCACTTCCATTGTAGCAGGGAAATTAAGTGGTAAAATAAATGCAGCCCGGGAAGTTTTCATTTCATTGATACGCTGATATTCATTGCCACCGGCTTTGATGATAAATTGTACACCAAATTCATCCCCGATTCGATCGCCACGAAGGGCGTTCCATTTGTCGTTCGCTTCAAATATTTGAGGGATTTGCTGCTGTTCATTCCATTTTTTTAAAGTCAGATTAACTCCCTCTGTCTGCGGATTATTCTTATACCATTGAGCATCGAGATAGCTTTGTCTTAGTAGGGCAATGGAGCCCATCAAGGAAGAAGGGTAGGATTGGGTGGAGCTTCCTTTATTGAAGGAATAATGAGCGGATGCATTTTCTTTTATCATCATCGTATTTTCTTGACCGATACCAAAGGTTACAATCGCACCCGTACCTCTGGCAATACCATCGGGCTGATGCGTTAATGCAGTACCGAAACCAAGATCACGCCAGGTTTTAGCTCTGAGCGTATCAACACTGAAGAGAGCGCCTGCATCGATATCTGTTCGTATGGCCTGGTTCCACCCGAAGGAACCTTTTTGATTAGATAGAAACTGCGTGGGGGTGCCAAAAACATTTCGCATGGCTACGCGGGGCACGGTTGGCATGCCATAATCGGTATAGATATCAATAAAAGATGGATATATAAACTTATCGGTACAATCAATAATCACTGCATCAGTAGGAATCCTGATATCCGTACCACATGCAACAATAGACCCGTTACGTATCAGCAATGTAGCTTGGTTAAGCTGATTGCCGGGTGATGTAATAATGGTGGCATTGGTAAATGCATAAGAGCCGCTTCGGTTATCAGCTACATCATTGATCGGGAAAGTTACTTGCGCATCTATGAGAGATGGCAGGAATAACCAGAAAAGAATTAAAAATTGTTTCATGAGGAAATGAAATAAAGTATAATTTAATAAAATTAAGTGAATAGTGCATCATATATGCGCTGTTTATTATGGCAAAAAAAATCGGTCGTTTTAGGACGACCGATTTTGAGGTTGAAGAAAAAAGTCTATTTAAATAATATTGACTTATATCCTGACTTAATTATTTGGAACCATTAAATTATTTAATTGCAGTTCGCTAGCAGGAATAGGCCATACATAGCTTACGGATGTAGGAGGTACAGCACTCACTGAACTTTTTGCCGGGAAAGCAATTACCTGACGCATAATATCCAATGAACGGAATCCTTCGCCCAATAATTCGATACGACGTTCATTTAATATCAGATCGATCAATTCCTGCTTAGTTGTCGGCGCAAAAGTAGTTGTTCCATCAGATCGCTGGCGTACAGCATTTAACAATGCTAAAGCCCGGGTATCTACCGTTGTGCCGGATGCTTCCCGCGCCAAAGCTTCTGCAAGATTGAGCATTACTTCAGCATAACGTAAAATTGGAACATAATTATTTAGATCATCATTAAACTTTGTCCAGCGTGCTGGAGTACTGCCTGCAGCAGGAGTCACAAAATTAGTTTTCCTGGCATCAGTGGCCTTCCAGTTTGGATCGGTTAAGATACTTGTTCCCGTTCCATTTAAGCCAAATTCTGTCGTCCAGTACTGACCTAACCCGTTTTGACCACCGGGTGAGTTTGTGTTACTCATCGGTAGACTGAAGATGCTTTCAGCATTGGTATAAGGTGAGCGAAAGACCGTCAGAACATTTGAGTTTAACCGATGCGTAATATTTGATGGAGACTGAAATGGTGAAGCATTGCTTACCAATTTATTTCCTTCTGCAATTACATCCTGCCAACGGTTCATGTGCATGTAAACACGCATTTTTAAAGCAATGGCTGCATTTTTGTGTGCTCTTACAACATTACTGTCATTAACAGGTGCTGCATAGTTTGCAGGGAGATTATTTTCTGCAAAATTCAGATCCTCCAGAATTTGAGCAAATACCTGAGCTTGTGTGGAACGAGCAAAATTTGAACCTTCCGGACTTCTGTTTGCAGTTAAGCGAAGAGGCACGCTTAAACTTGCTCCATTATCTGCATTAAAAGGCCTTCTCGCATATAGACTTTGGAGGTAGAAATAAGTGAGTGCTCGACAGAAACGAATCTCCGCTTTCCAGCGATTTGCATTGGCGCCGGCAATTGCCGCATTGGCATCAATGCCTTCCAGAACTACATTGGCTCTGTTGATCGTACTATAACCTACGGACCACATATTTTCTACCTGATTGTCATTTGACAGAATAGAAAAATTCCAAACGCCGACCGCTGTAACACCATTGTTGGTGAAATTTACCCAATCTTCACCACGCACATCCTGGTATATCAATGCCCGTCCACCAAGAAACTGCCCGCTTTTCATGGCGGCGTAAACACCTGTTACCTGTTGTGAAATTCTTGTAGCAGAGGAAAAAGATGTTGCATCGGTAAGGGCTGTCTGTAAAACCGGACTCAAATTCTCTTTTTTACAGCCAATCAATCCGATCAATGCTGTCAAGATAGACAACAGGTAAATATTTGATTTATATATGTTTCTTTTCATAAAAAGGTTTTTTATTATTCTTTAAAATCCAACATTTAAACCTACTGTGATAGTTCTTGCCTGCCCAACAGTATTACGGTCAACACCCGGTGTTAATGCAGAGTTTCCATTAACAGAGATTTCCGGATCTACTCCGGGATAGTTTGTAAAGATGAAAGGATTTAATGCCTGTACAAAAAAACGAATACTGCTAAGTTTTATCCTGTTCATAATTGAGTTTGGAAATGAATATCCGAGTGTAAGTGATCTTATACGAAGGAAATCAGCATCAAACAGATTGATGTCCAATGGTATTGCTGAGCCGTTGGAAACATTATCGTTATACACTATACGCGGTATATCGGTAATGTCACCCGGTTTCACCCATCTGTTTTTAACTTCCTGGAAGTTGTTCCAGAAACGCTGATCCAGCATGCCGGCACGTGAACCAAAATATACCTTATTGCCAAGACTGTAAAATGCGTCGATCGTTAAATCAAATCCTTTGTAGGTGAATGTATTGACAATCCCACCATAGGCGGTAGGTAATGCACTGCCAGCAACTTGTCCGTCGGCTGCAAGGCTGATAGGAGGAGCAATACTTCCATCACGATAACGCCAGCGATTCGCGACAGTTTCGGCGAAATTAAATAATACTTCTCTGCCGTTCTTGTCTAAAAATATACGTTGACCGGTGGCTGCATCTACACCATTGGTTTTTACAACAAAAAAACTTCCAATTGGTAAACCTACGCGCGTAATATTGGTTCTCTCCAATTGAGTTGTTCCAATAATTTCAGTTACGCCCGGAGCAAGGGCCGTAACTTTATTTTCCTGAGTAGTGATGTTAAAGCTCACATTCCAGTTGAAATCCTTTTTTCTGATTACCTGAGCGTTTAAAGTGAGCTCAACACCCCGATTATACATATTGGCAGCATTTGCCTGAATAGAATTTCCGGGTATGCCCATACTGCTTGGCAGAGGGCGATCAATAATCAGGTTGGTTAAGTTCGTGTTGTAATAACTGAATTCACCCGTAATCCTGTCATTAAACAATCCAAACTGAAAACCCGCATCAAATTTCGTACTGGTTTCCCAGGAAAGATCCTGGTTTCCTGCTTGTCCAAAGAATAAAGTCGGGAAACCTAACCCATACTGAGCTGAGCCAAAAAGAGACTGGCTGGCGAAGTTGCCAACAGCAGTGATATTACCGACCTGACCATAGCTGCCTCTCAAACGTAATCGGTTAAATACTTTCGTAAAACTTCCTTTCCAGAAAGTTTCGTCTGATACATTCCATGCGGCAGAACCTCCGGCAAAATTGCCCCATTTTTTTCCTTCTGCAAAAGCGGAATAACCATCACGACGGATCGTACCACTTAAAAAGTAACGGTTTTTGAAATTATAGTTCAGTCGGCCAAAAAATGATAACAGGTAATTTTCAGTAATTAAATTACCTACGGGGTTGTCATTTTGTGTATAGTTGCCCTGAAACTCGTCAAAAAACTGTTCAGTAAGTCCGGAGCGTTGTGAACCCCATCGATTAATGGTAGTTTTTTGTTCTTCGGAACCGGCAGTAATATTAAAATTATGATCGTCTTTTAAAGTAACGTTATATGTCAGATAATTCTGAAAGTTCCTGATATTGTACTTGCCTGTTACATTAAATGCAGAACCATCATCTGCCACAGTTGAGGTTTGCTGAATGCCGTCACCATGTAAGCTATTCCAAAAGGTATTATCCTCAGTAGTATTCCAGTTTACGGCATACTGAGTGCGGAAATTTAATCCCTTCATGATACGTACATCTGCAAACACAGTTCCTTGCAATTGATCTGCGATGGAAGTGATTTTGTTAAGATCTCTGATCATGGCCGGGTTTAAGAAACCGGACTGAATTAAATTCCGATTACGACCAATCTGGTTAACGGTATTACGTAATGTAGGATTATCTAAACCAAATACATTATATCTTCCATCAGCCTGATAAACTGAAACATTTGGAGCAGAAACAAATGCCAGACGTGCTGCACCTGCAGTATTAAATGGAGTGCCCGGAATAGAACCTGTACTCGGTGATTGCGTAGCTCCGCGACTAAAATTAAGATTGCCTCCTACAGTAAACCAGTTATTTACTTTATGCTCAAGATTTGTACGAATTTGATAGCGTTCAAAAGTGTTGGTTCTTATCATCCCCTCTTGTTTCGTATAATTGGTGCTGAAAAAATATTTAGTCCCACCATTAGATCCTGAAACAGAAAGATTATGATTGTGTTGAAAACCTGTTTGATACACTTCGTCCGCCCAACGGGTATCTACCGGTTTCCCATTAATGGTATCCAGGAAAAAAAGAGGAGAACCAGCCGTGTGTCCGCTGAAAATAGGAAGCGGATTGTTACGGATAGCTTCATTTTTTATTGCCACATAATCCTGCGCATTGAGTACATCAAATAATTTGAAGGGTGATGTCCATCCAACCCAAGTATCATAAGTGACTTTTGCTTTGCCTGATTTACCTTTTTTGGTGGTAATCAGCATCACACCGTTGGCCGCACGACTACCATAAATAGCTGCTGCTGCCGCATCTTTCAGAATCTGAATATCTTCAATGTCGGAAGGATTCAAATTTCCTAACACGTTGTTGGCGCTGAGATTTGTAGAGATATCACCTGTGAATACAGGAACTCCATCAATTACAACTAATGGAAAAGAGCTACCCTGAATTGAGTTAACACCTCTGATGCGTATAACCGGGGGGTTATTTAATACACCATTAGGAAGCGTTACATTCAAACCGGCGGCTTTACCACTTAGGGATTGTTCAAAACTCTGTACTGGAATATTACGGATTTGATCAGCAGTAATCGTACTCACTGAAGCCGTAAGATCTTTTTTTCTGGCCGTACCAAAGCCTACCACTACGACCTCCGCCATCGTTTTTTCTTCGGAAATCATCCGAATGGCTAACTGTGTTTTCCCTGCCAGGGAAACAGTCTGTGAAGTAAAATTCACAAAAGAAAATGTTAGTGAGCGGGCACCGGATGGAACGCTGATTTTGAAGCTCCCGTCCGGTCCGGACGTTACACCTGTTTTGGTGCCTGTGACAATAACAGAAACGCCCGACAGGGGAGATCCGTCACCGTCATCCGTTACTTTACCAGAAATGATTCTTTCCTGAGCACTGAGTTGTAATGCTACAAACAGCAGTGCGGAAAACATGGAGAAAAGTTTTCTCATACGCATGGTTTTTTTAATGAATAATAGTGTTTTCGGAGAGTAGGAGAATCCGGAATTCGTCCGGAACGGTTATCATAAGAGACAAATTACCCCTTTAATTAGTTGCGTCTATAAGCAAATAATCTTAAAATTTCGTTATGAATTTATGAAATTTGGTTTAAACATTAATCAGAAGATTTTTACTTCTCAGATATTTTTTTCAAAAAAATTTCTTGTGAACAGCTATACCCTTATCTTTGCATTCCGTTTTTAGGGAGCATAGCTCAGTTGGTTCAGAGCATCTGCCTTACAAGCAGAGGGTCCGCGGTTCGAGCCCGTGTGCTCCCACAAAAGCCTCGCATAGTTGTCGAGGTTTTTTTTATTTATGATTTATCAGATTTACCTCTCCTCTCAATAGAGAGATCGTCATTCACAATTATCAAGCGGGTTATTAATATTCTATTAATTTCTTATACAGGGTATCTCTTTCCACCGGTTTTCTTCCGGCTTGCTTGATCAGCATCACCAGCTCCTCGGTACTCATAGATGGATTTTGCTCCTCACTGCCGGCCATGCTGTAAATTTTCGTGGTATCATCAATGGTGCCATCCAGATCATTGACGCCAAAATGTAAGGTCATCTGTGCCTGCTGTCTGCCCAGCATCGGCCAGTATGCTTTGAGATGCGGGAAATTATCCAGATATAATCGCGCAATGGCATACATCTTCATGTCCTCAACAACCGAAGACTCCGGAATATGACTCATGTCATTATCCTTATTGCGGAATTTCAACGGAATAAAGGTCTGAAAGCCACTCGTCTCATCCTGCAGCTCCCTCAGTCGTTTCATATGATCCACCCGATGTTCGTAGGTTTCAATATGCCCGTATAACATCGTGGCATTGCTGTGCAATCCTAAGCGATGGGCTGTAGCATGTATATCCAGCCACCCATCCGCATCCACTTTATCGGCACAGATTTTCTCACGGACATCAGGATGAAAAATTTCGGCCCCACCACCCGGAATGGAATCAAGTCCGGCAGCTATCAGCGTTTTTAATCCTTCTTCCGTACTCAGCTTTGCTTTCCGGAACATATAATCATATTCCACCGCGGTAAATGCCTTGATATGCAGATCAGGTCGATGGGTTTTGATGGCTGACAATAATTCGGCAAAGAATTTCAGATCCATTTTGGGATGTACACCTCCTACAATATGTACTTCGGTAACCGGTATTTCGTCATATTTCTTTACCTGATCGAGCATTTGTTCAATCGTCAGTTCCCATCCTTCTTCGCGTTTCGCATACAAGCGTGAGTAAGCGCAGAAATCGCAGCTGAATACACATACATTGGTAGGTTCAATATGAAAATTTCGATTGAAATATGTGTTGTTTCCGTGTAATCGTTCCCTCACGGCATTCGCCAGCATACCAACAAAGGGCAGCGAAGCATGCTCGAACAAATAAAGGGCCTCGTCATCATTGATTCGCTCAGCCGCATATACCTTATCGGAGATGATTTGTAGTTGTTTGTTTGTCTGCTGTTCTGCTATGATATCACTTATGGTATGCATATCCGTATAATCAGACATTTTTTTATGTCTTCATGTTGCAAAGTTAGCATGATTCGGGGGTGTCTATTCGTAAAATTATGTTCGGATAATGACAATGTTTTCTTCAAATCGCTTAACTTCCCCCGACAATCACGTTGTTTATGCAAATCAAACTCAAACTAACCCTGCTGAGCTTTTTTCAATTTTTTGTGTGGGGCGCCTGGCTCATAACGATTGGCACCTATTTTTTTACCAAAGAAATGGGTAGCGGAGCTCAATTCGGAGCGATCTTTTCGACCCTTGCCCTTTCTTCTCTGATTATGCCTCCGCTTACGGGTATTATTGCCGACCGGTGGCTCAGTGCGGAGAAACTGTATGGCATACTTCATATTCTTTATGGCGCCATACTGTGTTATGTTCCGCAGGTGTCAGATGCGCAGACCTTATACTATGTGATCTTCGCTGCCATGATCTGTTACATGCCAACGATTTCCTTATCCAATTCGATCTCTTATACCATCCTGAAAAATAATCACTATGATGTGGTGAAGGTTTTCCCTCCAATCCGAGTATGGGGTACCATAGGATTTATTGTAGCCATGTGGACCACCAATCTCACCGGCAGTAAAGCCAATGCCAACCAGTTTCTGATTGCTGCAGGAGCTGCATTTTTACTGGGTTTATATTCGTTCACCTTGCCTGCATGCCCGCCACAAAAGAGTATATCCAAAGAAGCTTCCCTGATCGAACAACTGGGACTAAAAGCCTTTACGTTATTAGGGAAATACAAGATGGCCTTGTTTTTTATTTTTTCTATGTTTTTAGGTGCAGCCCTTCAGCTGACCAATATGTACGGAGATACGTTTCTGGATGATTTTAAAAATGATCCTCAGTATGGTCCCGGTTCATTTGTGGTGAAATACTCCACCATCATTATGTCGATATCGCAAGTGTCTGAAACGGTATTTATTTTGACCATTCCGTTTTTTCTGAAAAGATTTGGCATAAAAAATGTCATGTTATTCTCGATGCTCGCATGGGTACTTCGTTTCGGGTTATTTGGCTATGGTAATCCGGCAGATGGCTTATGGATGATCATCCTCTCCTGCATAATTTATGGTATGGCATTTGATTTCTTCAATATATCGGGTTCTCTGTTTGTGGAAACCACCACTGATGCCACCATTCGTTCCAGTGCACAGGGACTGTTTATGATGATGACGAATGGGGTGGGGGCATTTATGGGGAGTACGGTGAGTGGTATTGTCATTGACCGGTATTTTACCACCAATGGCAGCAAGGACTGGCATCATATCTGGATTGCTTTTTCATTGTATGCGCTGGTGGTAGCCATAGCCTTTGCGCTGCTGTTCAAACATAAGCATAATCCGGATGAAGTAGGAAAGATTGCACATTAATGACGCAATCTTCTTCTAAGTATCTCTTTGCTTGTAAATGAATTTTCGGTTGTTCCTGTTATTTTCTTTTTGCATTGGGGTGATCCGCAATGGCAGTCGAATGGTTCGGCATGCTCATCGAGCAAATGGCTGTAATCGAGAGTCAGCTCTTCTCCTTCTTCAATGTCCCGAAGTGAAATGACATTCAATCCGTCATAGATCGTATTCGGTCGG
>Ga0315906_10005671_pt1 | contig 15645 bp, 12 predicted proteins | sample LakEriMetagenome_4_FD_203526 | JGI IMG/M metagenome (GOLD analysis project Ga0315906, IMG submission 203526) | Freshwater fungal communities from buoy surface, Lake Erie, Ohio, United States - Buoy 2 MA122 | ecosystem: Environmental > Aquatic > Freshwater > Lake > Lake biofilm | place: USA...
CGACAGCAGCGCGGCCACCCAGATCGCACCGGGGCCGATCCGCTGCAGCCAGTCGCGTTGCGGGCCGATCGCCAGCGGAAACATCGAGCAGGCCAGCACGAAAAATCCCAGCACATTCATGGCATCGGCGCTGCGACGCACTGCCAGGCGCAAATCGCGGCGCAGCGCCCACACAAACGCGCCGAAGGCAGTCATGCGGTCAGCGCGCGGTCGCGCAAGGCGGTGCGCTCGGGCGAGGGCGCCCAGTCCTGCAAAGACAGGCTGCGACTTTTGCCTGCCTTCACGACCAGCGGCAAGTGGGTCGCAACCAGTGCGCTACCGCCTCTCTGAACATGCGCACCGAGCAGGTCCTGCAGCACCTGTGTGCCGGCATCATCGAGTGCGGCGCTCGGTTCATCCATGAGCCAAACAGGGCGAACCTCCGATTCCAGTCCAAGCGCAAAGCGCGCGAGTTGCAAACGCTGTCGCTGACCCTGAGACAGTCGCCGCGCTTCGATGGCGTGCTGTCTGCGTAAGCCGACTGTTGTGAGTGCACGCATCAGATCGGCTTCGGTGTTGCGAACGGTTGGCGCCTCGCGAAGCTGAGCACCATCCTGACCGTTGGCGGGCGCAGCGTCGAGCGCACTGTTCAGCGCCAGGTTCTCGAGTGCGCTCAGTTCCCCTTTGACTGCGGTGGCATGGCCCTGATACAGCGCCAACCCGCGCAATTGAGAGCCGCTAACCGACGTACTGATCCGCTCGCCGGTGGCCGTCCGAGTAGACAATGCGCACTGGCCTGCGCGCAATGGCGTCAAGCCGATGAGCGCTCGCAGCAGGCTGCTTTTGCCGGACCCATTGGGGCCGGTGAGCAGGATCAGCTCGCCAGCTTCAAGATCGAAATCGAGTCCGGTCAACAACAGGCGCTCTCCGCGCTGCAGACTCAGTCCCCGTGCTTGCAGGCCATCCCATCCATGATGCGCGACTGCTGTGCCGTTCACGGAGCCACCTTGTCGATACGCACCGTGAGGTTGGCTGCGCCCACGGCAACGGGGCCTGAGCCGCCTTGAAGATCGCCAGGTCTGACCGTGGCTTCACCTGTGGCAGAGACCCTGGCTACCACGTTCACCCGCGCGCCGGGGGCCACGCCGGACAGCTTGGCCGCTGGACTCATTGACCGGCTGTCGTCGAGCGTGAAGCGTAGGGGCAGATCAGCCGCTCGCGCGCGCAAGACGGCCAGAGGCGGGCCGCTGGGCTGCCCCTGGTCATCGAGTGCGCGCGCCACCACGAACAGCGTGGCGGCTGGATTCAATCGGCCCTCAAGCGTCGGGTCGAGCACCACCGTTCCGCTGACTGCCTCGGCCGCAGCCACCCCTGCGGGCACGGGCGCCGCCGCTGCACCGGGCGGCTGCGTCGGTGGCTGAACCGAGGCCGAGGGTGCAGCCACTGGCTCGCCACCCGGTCTTCTGCCAGCCTTCAGGTCGGCAACATACCCGGAAATCTGCGCAGCCTGCGGCGAGTCGGGCGGCAGTACGCCGAGCAGCGTTTCCCAGTATCCAATGGCAGCCGAAGTGTTGCCCTGTGATACCTCGAACGCGCCATTCAATGCCAGCGCCTTGGGATTTTTCGGGTCGTGTGCAAGAGCCTCGCGCAACAGCGCAATCGGTTGTCCGTCCAGGCGGTTACCCTGTTGCTGCGCGATCGCATCGGCCAGATCGGCTTTGAGTTGCGCATCCTTGGGGGCAAGCGGCAAGGCACGTTCAAATGCCTCACGCGCGGCGCCGGGTTCACCGCGTGACAGCTCCGTACGCCCCAGCAATTGCCAGCCCTGTGCGTCCGTGGGGTCCTTGCGCAGGCGGTCCTTCAAGGCACTGATCAGTTCTTCCAGACTTTGCGGCTCGGAGGCGCTACGAAATTCAGGTGATGCGGCCTGCGGCATGCCGGTGAGCAGGTACAGCGTGAGGGACGGCGCAAGCAGCATGAGGGCCAGGGCACTGGCGGCCACCATAGACCGCCGCTTGGATACGCCGACTGCCGCGCCCTGGTGGGCAGTCGTCTGAGGGGCTGACGCCGGCACCGACCTGCTGTCGAGTTCACCCTGCACCTGGGCTGCGAATTCGGCCATCGCCTGCTTGCGCTCCGGCGCATCGGCGGGCAGATGGGCGAGCGCCGCATCCAGTTCGCGACGCCGTTCCCGCAGTACATCGCGCGCGGTGGCGGCAGTGCGCGGGGCGTCATCACGGGCGTCGGCGGTCTGACGTCGCAGCAGCGGCCTGACCACGTACACCGTCACCCCGCCTGCCAGGATCAGCACGAGCGCGTAGAGCAGGGCGGTTGAAGTCACGGGGTGGTCACCGGGTCAGAGTGTTCAGGAAAGCGAGCAGGGCTTGCCAGCGAGGGCGCCGGATTGTCCCATGGCCGCTGGCTCGCCAACAACGTCGCCCTTCCCGTCGCGGGGCGTTGCATCCTGATGAGGGGTTCAGTCGGCGCGCAGGGCGTGGCGCTGCGCACTGTGCAGCATCAAAGCCGATATCACGCCCACCGCAGTGAGCACGATCAGTGCAAGCCCATAGCTGCTGGTGACGCTCCACAGGACGGCCGTCAGCACCGGCCCCACCGAACGGGCCAGTGCCACCGGAAAGCTCTGCAGGCCGGACAGTACGGCCACCCGTTCGCGGCTGACATACGCGGCAATCGAGGTCGCCTTCATGATGGTGATCAGACCGTTACCCACGCCGTAGCAGGTGGCAAAGACCAGTGCGCCGATCACGCTTCCCCCGCTGGCCAGCAGGATTGCCAAGGATGCGGGCAGCAGCCAGGGAATCGCACGATCGATGCTGCGCGGATCAAATCGGCCCTCGAAGACAAACAGCACCAGCCTGCCCAGCACCTGCAGCGCACCGATACTCGCCGGAACAGCCACAGCCCAGCTTGCAGGCAGCCCGCGCTCACTGAGCAGCGGCACCATGTGTGCAGACAGCGCGGCGCTCAGCAGGGACAGTCCGATCACACAGCCGCTCACCAGCATGAAGGCCGCCGACCGCGTGAGTTCGTGCAGTGACGGCCCCGCTGCATCGGCGACCTCCGGGCGGGCCTGCAGGGTCTTGCGTGCGGTGCCGGGCGCTTCATCCGCCAGCATCACAAGATGGATCGGCAGACACAGCAACAGGTGCAGCCCGGCCAGCACCATGCAGGTCTGGCGCCAGTCCATTTCGCTCAGCAGCCAGGCTGTCAGAGGAATGAATGCAGTCGATGCAAGTCCGCCCAGAAACGTCATCGCGATGATCGGCTTGCGATAGTCGGTCGGCCAGCGTCGGATCGTGATGGCAAAGACCGGCTCGTAAAAGATGGCCCCCATCGCCAGGCCCAGACCGATCCATGTGAGGTACAAGCCGATCATGCCGCTGATGAATGCATGACCGATCAACAGCAGCCCGGCGAGCAGCGAGCCCCCGGCCATCACCCGCCGACCGTACCCCTGTTCGATCCATCGGCCCACGGGTAATCCTGCCACCCCGCTTGCCAGGAGCGCGGCACTGAATGCGCCACTTACCTGTACCCGGGACAGACCCAGGTCCTGCTCCATCGCAGGCATCAGCAAAGAGAAGGTGTAGTACAGGCTGCCCCATGAGACGAGTTGCGCCAGGGACATTGCCCCGACCCATACCGTTCGACGTGTCGGGGCTGAACGCATGAAATTGCTCAGGCTGCGGCGGGGATGCGGCCCTCGATCGGGTAGGCCGGATCGTTGTAACCGGGCGTGGACGGATGGCCGGTCGCCACGATGCCATCGATGAAGGCTTCATCATCGGCACTGAAGCGGTGCTCCAGGGCGCCGAGGTATTCGCGCATCTGCTGCATCGTGCGCGGGCCGACGATCGCTGCGCCGATCAGTCGGTTGTGCAGCACCCAATTCACTGCGAACTGCGCCGCACTCATGCCGCGTGATGCGGCATATTCAGCTACCCGCTGAGCCAGGACCAGGGATTCATCGCGCCATTCGGTTTGCATCATGCGCCGGTCTTTGCGTGCAGCGCGCGAGTCTGACGGAGGCGCTTCGCCCGGCTTGTACTTGCCTGCGAGTACGCCACGCGCCACCGGCGAATACGACGCCACGCCGATTCCGTAGTGCGCACAGGCGGGCAGAACCTCCACCTCGGGCATCCGGTTGAACGCGTTGTAATAGGGCTGGCACGCCGCCGGGGTGGGCATGCCAGCGTCCCGACAGAGCCTGGCGATTTCGCCGATGCGCCAGGCCCGATGATTGGAAATGCCCAGGTAACGGACCTTGCCGGCCCGCACGATATCGGCAATGGCGCCGATGGTTTCTGCCAGAGGCGTGGTGTGGTCTTCGCGGTGCAGGTACCAGATGTCGACATGGTCCATGCCCATCCTGCGCAGGGAGTCGTCGATCGCGGTGTGCAGCCAGCGCGGTGACAGTCCGCGGCTGTTGCGATCATCGCCCATGGCGTTGCCGACTTTGGTGGCGACGATCCAGCGGTTGCGTTCCGCGGCAATGGCTCGCCCGGTGATGCGTTCGGACTCGCCTTGCTTGTAGACGTCGGCGGTGTCGATGAAATTGATGCCTGCATCGCGTGCGGCTGCGATGATCTCGACAGAGTCCGCCTCGGTGGTGCGATCGCCGAACATCATGGCGCCCAGGCACAGGGAGGAGACGCTCAGGCCACTGCGGCCCAGGGTGCGATAGTTCATGTTCCAGTCCCTCTCACTGATTGCCGGGCCATGGGGCCGGCGGGATGCCGGCGCGTCGCGCAAGCCACCAGCCATACTGAGCCGGCCAGCGATCGAATTGCGGATCCACCCCAAGCGCCAGCGCTGCATTGAGCGGCCAGTTCGGGTCCTGCAGCGCCTGACGTCCGATGGCGATGATGTCGGCCTTGCCTTCGTTGAGGATGGCTTCGGCGTGTGCGGGTTCAGTGATGAGGCCCACGGCGATGGTCGGGATGTTCACCTCACGGCGGATCGCATCGGCAAAGGGCACCTGGTAGCCCGGTCCGCGTGGCACGGCCACGCGCGCGGCTGTGGCAGGGCCCGCGATGCCGCCCGATGAACAGTCGATGATGTCAACGCCAAGCGCTTTCAGCTTGTGGGAGAACGCGATGCTGTCCTCGATGGTCCAGCCGCCCTCCAGGCCGTCGACCGATGACAGGCGTACCGACATCGGCAAGTCTGCGCCGATGGCTTCACGCACGGCTTTGGCTACCCGAAGCGGGAAGCGCATCCGATTTTCCAGACTGCCGCCGTAGGCATCGGCGCGCTGATTGGCGATGGGCGACAGGAAGCTGTTGAGCAGATATCCATGGGCCATGTGCAACTCAACCAGCTTGAAGCCGGCTTGCACCGCGCGCCGCGCGCCCTGTCGAAAGGCCTCCACCATCGTGTCGAGGTCGGCTTCGGTCGCTTCGCGCGGCGGCACCCACCGCTCATCCACAGGCAGCGGCGAAGCGCCCACTCCCACCCATGGCAGCTCACCGCGCTCGCGTGCATCGCGTGGCCCCAGAGGTCCGTTGCCCTCCCAGGGGCGTTGGGCCGAGACTTTGCGGCCTGCATGGCCGATCTGGATGGCCGGGACAGCACCGTAGCTTTCGATGATGGTGGCCAATGCGCGCAAGCCGGCAAGATGACCGTCTTCCCAGATGCCCAGATCGCCATACGTGCCGCGGCCGCGTTTCTCAACGACGCTCACTTCGACCATCACACAGCCTGGGCGACCCTGCGACACCTTCGTGATGTAGGCGGTGTGCCACTCATTGGAAAACCCTTCGTGCGCCGAGTACTGGCACATCGGAGAAATCATGATCCGATTGGGCAGAGTCACCGTACGCAGGGTGAACGGTGTGAAGAGCGCAGCCATGGAGTCTCCCTTTGATGCGCAATGCCTGAGCGGCACCGCTGCGATCAGGAGATGGTAATTCAATCGGGATTGCGTCTGTCGCCGACCCGTTACGGAATATGCCCGGTGATCGAGGGTGCGCGGTTGAGCAGCTCCACCGATGTCAGCGACTGTAGAGGGGCGCGGCGCTTCAGTGGCAATAGGCGGCGGCCGCGCCGCGCAACTCCATGAAGGGCGTCACCACACGCTGCAACGGAATCTGCTGCAGCCAGGGTGCGAATCGGCCCTTCGCCTCGAATCGCTCGCGCATGCCCTCCAGCGGTACGGCCTGCGCCAATGCGGCCATCATGCCCCCGCCTACCGTGATTCCCCCGCTGGCGTTGTAAAGCAGCGCGAGGTCGCCGGCGAACGCGCCCAACAGGGCGACGAACGTGTTCGCGGCCAGTAGCGCATGGGTATCGCCCTGTGCACAGGCCTTCAGGACGTCGCCGGGATGATCGATCTTCGAAGTCGTGCGCGGGTCGCTGTCCTGCAGCGCGGCCTCGTACAGCAGGACCAGTCCAGGCCCGCTGAGCACCCGCTCCCAGGAAGCGCGCCCATACCTTTGAACGGCGCGTGCTGCGACGGTATGTTCGAAGCGCGTTTCGGGCGCAAAGCTTGCATGGCCGCCTTCGGTGGCCAGCGGTCTGTACCCCGCCTCGGTCTGCAGCAGGGCGGCCACCCCCAGGCCTGTCCCTGGCCCCAGGATGGCCTGATGGCCCTGCGGATGGCCCGTGGGCGCGGGCTTTCCCTGCCGGCTGTATGACCCGCCTGGAATGTCTGCACGATCGTGTGATGCGAGCCGAGGCAACGCCCAGGCCATGGCTTCGAAATCGTTGAGCAGCTTGACGCGACTCGGGTCCAACCCGAGGGCCGACGCCAGTCGGGGCGGCTCGATGCGCCAGCCGGCGTTCGTGAGCTCGATGCATCCATCCTTGAGCGGGCCCGCAGCCGCGATCGACGCACCATCCAGCCGCTCGCCACCGGTCTGATCGTTCAGAAACCGCGTACACGCCGATTCCAGATCGGGAAAGCCTTCCCGCTCGAAATGGCAGGCCGGCGCGATCAGCGCGTGATTGCGTGCCAGCCCGAGGCGCAGATACGTCCCGCCGACATCAGCGACCAGGACGAGGTGCTCTTGACGAAGTGGGTCTGACACGGGTGGTTTCATGCGGTCACGGTCAGGCTGATTCAACACGTGTGGGCAGGCTCACTGCGGATCATGCAACGGATTCGGTCAGGATGGCCCCGTGCTCGCCGGGGCTCAGACGAATATGCCGTGAATGAAAGCGGCTCAGATAGGCGTCATGTGCAATGCTGACCACGGCGCTGTGCGGCAGACGCTCGATGAGCAGCGCATACAGAGCCGACCCGGTCGCTTCGTCAAGCGATGCGGTGGCCTCGTCCAGGAAGAGCCACGTCGGTGCATTGAGCAGTGCGCGCGCAAAGGCGAGGCGCTGCTGTTCGCCTGGCGAAAGCTGGCGGTCCCAGGTCGCCACCTCATCGAGCCGTGGAATCAGCTGAGGAAGTCTGCAGTCCTGCAACGCGCGCCTCAGCTGTGGGTCATCGAAATCGCCGTCAGCGGCCGGATAGCTCACACAGGCGCGCAGACTGCCATGAGGCAGGTAGGGTCGCTGGGGCAGGAACAGCACCCCCTGCCGAGGATGTTCAGTGCGGCCCTCGCCATAGGGCCAAATGCCTGCGAGGGCACGAAAGAGGGTGCTTTTTCCGCTTCCTGATGGGCCGCTGAGCAGCACACGGTCCCCGATGCGGATCTCCAGTCGGGTGCGGGCCACGATCGGGCGCCCTCCAGGCGTATCCAGGCGCACGTCATGCAGGGCCGGCATGTCGCCCGGCGTGGTGCGCAGACCCTGCTGAGCGACCAGCCTGCTCTGCGCGATGGCGTCTTCGAAGGTCAGCAGACGCTCGGCCGTGGCGCGCCAGCTGGCCAGGTTGGCGTATGCATTCACAAACCATGACAACGCCGACTGCACCTGCCCGAACGCATTGGCGATCTGCATCAGATCACCGAGTTTCAGCGGCCCATGGAAGTAGCGCGGCGCAGCCACCACAAAGGGAAAGATCACCGCCAGTTGCGCATACAGGCTTTGCGTCCAGATCAGCCGCTTTTGCGCTTTCACCAGGGCCCAGTAGTTGCCGACCACCTCGCGAAAGCGATGGAGCAGTCCCGAGGTTTCCGACGCCTCGCCCCGAAAGAGGGCGATGCTCTCGGCATGCTCGCGCACCCGAATCAGCCCATAGCGAAAATCGGCTTCCAGCCTTTGCTGCGCCACGTTCAGTCCGATCAGAGGCTTGCCGATCCGGTGTGACAGCCAGCTGCCCAGCAATGCGTAGCCGAGCGCCACCCAGACCATGTAGCCGGGGATCGAGATCTCGGTTGATCCGAGCGTGACCGACAGCGGTCCGGAGACCGTCCACAGGATCGTCACGAAGGAGGCCAGCGTGACCAGCGCGTTGAGCAATCCCATGGACAGCGAGACCGTGTATTCGGTGAACAGCCGAATGTCCTCTGCCATACGCTGATCGGGGTTGTCGGTGGGCGTGCCGGCAAGCTCCAGCGCGTAGTAGGCCCGGTGCGACAGCCATCCATCCAGAAAGCGCTGAGTGAGCCAGGTGCGCCAGCGCAGCTCAAGGAGTTGCGTGAGATGAAACTTGTAGACCGCGACCAGGATGAACGCGAATGCCAGACCGCTGAATCGCCACAACTGCTCGCGAAAGGCCGTCTCATCGCGGCTCTCGAGCGCATTGAAAAAGTCGCGCTGAAAATCGTTGAGTAACACGTCGACCCAGACCGTGATCAGGTTCAGCGCGACGACGCCGGTCAGCATTGCGATCGCCGCCCATCGCACCTGGCTGCGAAAATACGGCGCGATCAGTCCCCAGACGCGTCGGGCGAAATGCGGGATGGGCGGTGCAGCGTTTGCAGGCATCACCGTGCAAGCTGCGCGGGCTCACGTCTGAGCCGCGCCAGTCGTGGCAGCACAAGGACCGCGATGATCACGCACAGGATCACAAGTGACAGCGGTCGGGTCAGAAACACGGTCCAATCCCCCTGTGCGATGGCCAGCGCATTGCGCAGTTGTTTTTCGGCCATCGGACCCAGAATCATGCCGATCAGTACCGGGGCGACCGGGAATTGAAATCTGCGCATCGCAAGGCCTGCGAGCCCGATGGTCAGCAGCAGCAGCAAGTCGAACCAGGATTGACGCAGGCTGTAGGCCCCCAGCCCGGCAAAGACCAGGATGCCGCCGTATAGCAGCGGCTGCGGGATGCGCAGCACCTTGACCCAGATGCCGATCAGCGGCAGGTTCAGAACCAGGAGCATCACATTGCCGATATACAGCGAGGCGATCAGCGTCCAGACCAGAGCGCCCGATGTTTGCAGCAGTGCCGGACCGGGTTGCAGATTGTAGTTCTGGAATGCGGCCAGCAGGATCGCGGTGGTGGCAGAGGTGGGAATGCCCAGCGTCAGCAAAGGCGCGAGCGCAGCGGTCACAGTGGCGTTGTTTGCGGCCTCGGGGCCCGCAACGCCCTCGATTGCACCCGGGCCGCCGTTGGGTGTGAATTCTTCCGGGTGGCGCGACAGTTTCTTTTCGGTGGCGTATGAGAGGAAAGTGGGAATCTCGGCACCGCCAGCCGGAATCAGCCCGAAGGGAAAGCCAATGGCTGTACCCCGCAGCCACGCAGGAACAGACCGACGCCAGTCGGACGCGCTCATGCGCGTGGGGCTCATCCGGTTCATGGTGCCTGCACGAGCAGGTTGCAGCACGCCGTGCAACGCTTCTCCGACAGCGAACAGCCCGACGGCCACCACGACCACATCAATGCCGTCGTACAGTTCCGGGATGCCTGCTGTGAAGCGCACGACGCCTGAAACCGGATCGATGCCGATGAGCCCAATCCCCAGTCCGATGCACAGGCTGGTCATGCCGCGCAGGAGCGACTCGCCAATCACGGCCGAGACCATCGTGAAGGCCAGCGCCATGATCATGAAGTACTCGGCCGGACCAAAGCTCAGCGCGAATTGCGCCATCACGGGCGCGAACAGCGTGAGCAACAACGTGGCCAGCGTACCGGCCACGAAGGATCCGATGGCCGCCGTGGCCAAGGCCGGTCCGGCTCGCCCGCTGCGCGCCATCGCGTTGCCTTCCATGGCGGTCACCATAGTGGCTGATTCGCCAGGGGTATTCATCAGGACCGAAGTGGTGGAGCCGCCGAACATGGCGCCGTAATAGACCCCGGCGAACAGAATCAGCGCGGCAGTCGGATCAACTTTGGCGGTCAGCGGCAGCAGCATCGCGACGGTGAGCGCCGGGCCGATCCCCGGGAGCACGCCGATCGCCGTGCCGATGAAACAGCCTGCGAGCGCCCAGGCCAGATTGACCGGCGAGATCGCGGCTGCGAACCCACCCATCAGGGCATTGAGCGTCTCGATCACAAGCCCAGCACCGGACACAGGGGCAGCGAGACGCCAATCACCCTTGAAAAAACCAACCAGACCGGCAGGGCCAGAGCCAGCGCGACGCAGGCATCTCGCAGTGTGCGCTGGCTGCCATAGCCGCGCGCCACGCACACCATCAGCACAACACTGGCTGCCACGAACCCGATATGGCCGATGGTCACCAGATGGAGCACCAACCCCGAGACCACCCAGGCCAGGTTCCTGAGCGGGCTCTGAGCGGCTGTTGGAGCTGTCTTCGAGCCTGCGGCGTCGGATTGTTCGGACGCGGGCTGCTCCTTGGACCGCATGGCCTGCGCCGCCAGCAGGGTGCCACAGGCGGCAAGGCCCACTGCAACCAGAGTCGGCAGGAATCGGGGCGACAGGCCGGAATAACCGCCCGTGCCATCAATCGACATGGCGCCGACGCCAAAGATCACAGCACCTGCAAGCACCGCGGCTGCGACGCCGAGCGCGCTTGCTCTCATGGCTGTCGGCGGTATTGCCCGCTTGACCCCGGCGACCTCACTTGGCCAGACCGAGCTCGCGCAGGATCGTCCCCAGCCGCTTGGACTCCGACTCCACATAGCTGCCGAATTCCGCCCCGGTCTGCAGGAAAGGCGCCCATTCATTACGGGCCAGCGTTTCTTTCCATTGGGCAGTCTGAGTGCCTTTGACCACCGCATCGATCAGCGTTTTTTGCTGCTCGGGGGTAATGCCGGGTGCTCCGTAAACGCCGCGCCAGTTGTAGATCTCGACGTTCAGACCCTGATCCTTCAGCGGCCGGATGCCTTGAACCGGAAAGCTCGATGACACCGCGAGCGCGCGCATCTTGCCGTCTTTGACGAAGGGCAAAAACTCCGACACGCCGGCCAGCCCGACCGTCACCTGGTTACCCAGAATGGCTGCTGTGGCCTCGCCGCCCCCGGCAAACGGAATGTAGTTGATGCGTACGGGCTCAATGCCGACTTCCTTGGCGATCAGCCCGGTCAGGATGTGATCGATCGACCCTCGCGAACCGCCTCCCCAGGACACCGATCCGGGATTGGCCTTGAGTTGCGCGATCAGATCGGCCATCGACTGAATCTTTGATTGGGCCGGGACGACCAGGATCATCGTGTCTGCAAACAACCGGGCAATCGGGGTGGCGTTGCGAAGTGAAACCGGCGAGCGGCTCAACTCGATACCACCCACCATCACGGCGCCTGTAACCACCATGGCATTCGGGTTGCCTTTTTCGGTATTGACGAATTGCGCCAGCCCGATCGCTCCGCCTGCACCGCCTTTGTTCTCGAAGGTGGCGTTGCGAATGGTTCCGGCCGACTGCATCGCGGCAGCAATGCCGCGGCCGGTCTGATCGAATCCACCCCCTGGATTCGCCCCGATCATCACTTTCAGCGTGTCAATCTGTGCGTGCGCCTGCGCCGGAAAACCGACGCTGATCAACAGCCCCAGCAGGCCAGTGGCGCGCAACAGCGCGCGGCGATTCAAATGCATGCGGAACAAGGCGGGTCTCCTTTCAGAGGCAGTGCGTATCAGTCTTGCAGCCGACGCGCTCAGTGTGATTCGATCAGATCGTCATCCGATTCGGGCAGTCTTGCCACCAGAATTTTATCGACCCGGTTGCGATCCATATCGACCACTTCGAATCGGAAACCGGCTGCATTAAAGTGGTCTGCCACCGACGGGATACGGCCCAGGCGGTGCATGGCAAAGCCGCCGACGGTATGGAAGCTGCGTTCTTCTTCGGCGGGCAGTTCGTCGACCTCAAGGACCGCCTTCAGTCTTTCCAGCCCCACCGAGCCGTCAACCAGCCATGAGCCGTCGTCGCGGCGCACGACATCGAGCTCGCCCGTGGCATCGGGCTCAGGCAGTTCGCCCACAATAGCGGTCAGCACATCAGTGAGTGAAACCAGGCCCTGCAGATCGCCATACTCATCCACGATCAGCCCGAACTGCACCCGCTCGCGCCGGAACGTGTCGAGCAATTGGGTGGTGCTGATGGTTTCCGGAAGATACAGCGGCGCAGACAGGTGGTGCTCGACATCGAGCAGATCACCCCGCAGGGCCGGGCCCACCAGATCTCCGACGCGCAAGACACCCAGAATGTGCTCAAGGCCGCCACGACAGATCACGACGCGCGCATGCGGGCTTTCCGCAATCTGCGCGCGCACCGCAGCGTCGCCGTCATCCAGATCGATGGAGTAGATATCCATGCGTGGCGTCATGATGGCGCCAATGCGCTGCTCGTCCAGGCGCAGCACGTTCGAGACGATCGCCTGTTCGCTTTCATGAAAGATACCGGCCTCGGCCCCTTGCTCCATCAGGACCTTGATTTCGTCATCTGTGACCGGAGGCTCTTCCTGCCCGCGTCCGCCAAGCAGACGCACCAGCAGGTTGCTTGATGACGACAGGGTCCATACCAGCGGGCGAGTGATCCGGGCGAACCAGGCCATCGGGCGCGCCACAATCGAGGCGATCCGTTCAGGAGCGCGCAGCGCGAGACGTTTCGGGACGAGCTCGCCAATCACCACAGAAATGAATGTGATGATCGTGACCGCAGTCGCTACCGACAAGCCTTTGGCATAGGGCTCCAGCAGCGGAAAGCCGCTGAGCCATTGCGCAATCGGCGTGGCAATCAGTCCCTCACCCACGATACCGCTCAGCACGCCGATCGTCGTGATGCCGACCTGGATCGTGGACAGAAATCCGCCGGGCTCGTCATGCAGGGCCTGGGCCGCTTGTGCGCCCGGGTGGCCGTCGTCGGCCATGCGCTGCAGCCTGGCTTTGCGGGAGGAGACCACGGCCATCTCCGACATCGCGAACAGGGCGTTCAGCACGACGAGGAGCAGCAGCAGCAAAAGATCCATCTGGGCGCGGGGGAAGCCGGGGACCGGTCAGGATAGCACCCTGCCTGTGGCGGCCGTTAGACTGAGCCATCATGTTCACGCCGGCGTTCCTGCTCACCTGCTCGCATGGTGCGATTTGTGTCGCACTGATGCTGCGCATCCTGTCGCGCCGCAATCCGCCTGGCGTATCCATGGCGTGGATCCTGCTGGTACTTGCCGTCCCGGTGGGCGGAGCCCTGCTGTACGTGATGATCGGCGAGCGTCGCCTGGGCCGCCGCTGGATCGAACGCGCCGAGGCAGAACGCCCGGTCATGGCAGATCGGTTTGCACGGCTCGCCGGTGAGTCGGAGGTCGACGCTGCTGCGCTTGGGCCTGCTGCAGAGCCGACCGCCCGACTGGCTCGCGCATTGGGCGGTATCGCAGTCATGAGCGGGCATCGCGTCGAATTGTTCAGCGAAAGCGCACGCATTCTGCAGGGCCTGATCAATGACATCGATGCCTGCAAGACGCACTGCTCGCTTGAGTTTTACATCTGGCATCACGCAGGCCGTGTGCTGGATGTGATTGATGCGCTGGTGCGCGCCGCCCAACGTGGCGTCCAGGTGACCATCCTGATGGACGGCCTTGGAAGCCGACCCTTCACTCGCAGCGCTGCGATGCATGCACTGCGTCAAGCAGGCGTGGAGGTCGTGGTGGTACTGCCCGTCAGCGCATTGCGGCTGGCTGCCGCCCGGGCCGACCTGCGCAATCATCGCAAGATCGCAGTGTTCGATCACCGCATTGCCTGGACCGGAAGCTTCAATCTCGCCGATCCGCTCGAGTTCAAGCGGGACGCCGGCGTCGGCCAGTGGATCGATGCCATGGTGCGCATCGAGGGGCCATCTTGTGCGGTTCTGGGCGCCATGACCGCCGCGATGGCATTTTTGCAGCAAGGGCCTCGTGGACAGGACATGGGTGCGCCTTCCGTTGTCCTGGACCCGGCGGTACGGCCGCTCGAGGTCCGCGGACCGGTGGCCCTTCAGCCGTTTCCCTCCGGCCCCGGGTTTGCGTATCAGCATGTCGAGTCGGTGCTGCTGAGCGCGATCTATTCGGCCCGCCGCGAACTGATCCTGACCACGCCTTATTTCGCGCCGGGCGAATCCATTGTCATGGCTTTGCGCTCGGCCGCGCGCCGCGGTGTTGCGGTCACGCTGATTGTGCCCTTGCGATGCGATTCACGGCTGGTGCAGTACGCGAGCGCCTCGTACTTTGCGGACCTGCTTGCTGCCGGGATACGCATTGAGCGATTCGATGGCGGCCTCTTGCACACCAAAAGCATGGTGGTCGATGGTGAGTTCGCCGTATTCGGGACGGTGAACCTGGACCTGCGCAGCTTTCATCTGAATTTCGAGCTGTCTACGCTGATCTACGACCGTGAGGTGGCCGAACGCCTGCTGGCTTTGCAGCGCAGCTACCTCAAGCAGTGCAAGCCTCTGGATGCAAGCCTCTGGAAAGGCCGTGGACTTGGCCGGCGGATCCTGGAGAACGCGGCGCAGCTCGCTTCGCCGCTGCTCTGAGCAGGCTGATACACTGCGGCCCGATCCATGGATACCTCCCCCGAAGTGGGCCGACAGGTTGCGCGCCGGCGCACCTTCGCGATCATCTCCCACCCCGATGCCGGCAAGACCACCCTCACCGAAAAGCTGCTGCTTTTCGGGGGAGCGATTCAGCTTGCCGGGACGGTGAAGGCCCGAAAGAGCGCGCGACATGCCACCTCCGATTGGATGGAGGTTGAAAAGCAGCGCGGCATTTCGGTGGCCAGTTCGGTCATGCAGTTCGAATACGACGACTGTGTGTTCAATCTGCTGGACACGCCGGGGCACCAGGATTTTTCCGAAGACACCTATCGGGTCCTGACTGCCGTCGATTGCGCAGTCATGGTGGTCGATGCCGGCAAAGGTGTCGAAGCGCAGACGATCAAGCTGCTGGAGGTTTGCCGTCTGCGTGATACGCCCATCATCACCTTCGTGAACAAGCTCGATCGCGAAGTGCGAGAGCCGATCGAGCTGCTCGATGAAATTGAATCGGTGCTGAAAATCCGGTGCGCGCCGGTCACCTGGCCAATCGGCAGTGGCAAGCGGTTTCGTGGCGTGTATCACCTGCTGCGCGATGAGGTCCTCAGGTTTGCGCCCGGCGAAGAGCGGGCCAATCAGACGGTTCAGGCCATTTCCGGCGCAGAGCTTGCGGCCCTCGACACCGAATTTCCGCAGGAAATGGCGACCATGCGCGATGAGATCGATCTGGTGCGCGGGGCCGGCTCCGAGTTCGAGCTCGACCAGTTTCTTGCAGGCCGGCAAACGCTGGTCTTTTTCGGATCGGGGATCAACAATTTTGGTGTGCGCGAAATTTTGCGTGCGCTCAGCGACTGGGCGCCGCCGCCCCAGCCTCGCGATGCAGGTGTTCGATCGGTCAAGCCTGAAGAGCCCGGT
>Ga0315906_10005673_pt1 | contig 15644 bp, 12 predicted proteins | sample LakEriMetagenome_4_FD_203526 | JGI IMG/M metagenome (GOLD analysis project Ga0315906, IMG submission 203526) | Freshwater fungal communities from buoy surface, Lake Erie, Ohio, United States - Buoy 2 MA122 | ecosystem: Environmental > Aquatic > Freshwater > Lake > Lake biofilm | place: USA...
AAATCTTACCTATACAGAGAACCTTACAGATAGCACGCAGTTACAATTGAGTTATAATCCAATTCTCAATCACAACTTGGCAGAGCGCGCCACCAATAGATTTGATACCGCCAATGGAGCGTATAGTAGAATAGATACCTTATTGAGTAATAATTTTGATAATACGATTACCACGCACAGGGCTAATGTAAGCATTAATATAAACAAAAATAAGTGGAAGTTTAGTGCGGGTGTAACTCAACAATTCTTAACGATTGCTAGTTTACAAACCTTTCCAGAAAATAGAGCTTTTGAAAAGAGTTTTCAAAATCTTTTGCCAAATCTTAATTTCACTTACAATTTTAGTAATGCCAATACATTTAGATTTTTTTATCGAACCAATACCAATAATCCGGGCGTAACTCAATTACAAAATGTAATAGACAATACTAACCCGGTTATGTTATCTGCGGGTAATCCAAATTTGAGGCAAGAGTTTTCTCAGACCTTACTAAGCAGATACGGAAGTAATAATTGGCATAACTCTCAAAGCTTTTTTGTTTTTGCTATGGTTACTTTTACGGATGATTATATTGCCAATAGTACATTTACCGCTACCCGAGATTCTGTATTAGACAATGGTATGTTATTGAGCAGAGGCTCTCAAATTGCCCGCCCTGTTAACTTAAATGGCAATGTAAATGCGCGTAGCTTTATTACCTATGGTATTCCAGTTAAGGCCTTAAAAAGCAATGTTAACATGAACCTAGGTGTGAATTACAGTAAGGTTCCTGGTTTGGTAAATCAATTGCAAAACTTTGCCAATACATTTAATATTAATACAGGCATAGTGATAGGCAGTAATATAAGTGAGCAGGTAGATTTTACGATTAGTCATACCAGCAATATTAACTTTGTAGAAAACACCGTTTTGTCTGCCCAAAACAGTAATTTCTTTATTAATACCAGTAATGTAAAATTGAATGTGATGCCTACTTCATCTTGGGTAATTCAATCGGATATCAACTATACTAATTTTTCTGGTTTAGGAAGCGATTTTAACCAAAACTTTTTCTTGTGGAATGCAGGCATAGCCTATAAGTTTATGAAGCGTATGGCAGAGGTAAAATTGTCTGTATTCGATTTACTGAACCAAAACAATAATATCAATAGAACGGTAACGGAGACCTATATTGAAGATACCCGCTCCAATGTATTAAACAGATATTATATGTTAACCTTTACCTATAATATTAGGAAGTTTAAAGCATCGCCTAAAAGTTAACCGTAGACGATATAAAAATAAAAAAACAGCTTAAGCTGCAGTTAAAATAACTAATGGTTAATATGCGAAAATAACCACCACATTTCTTGCGCAATTTCTAAGCTTCGTTCCAAGTATTTTTCTGTTTGTTGTGGCGTATTATCAAATGCTTTTGGGTCGCTGTATTTCACAGGAAACCTTGCTTCTGCACCTAAAACCATTGGGCAAGCTTCATCAGCGTTATTGCAGGTTACCACCGCACCAAAATTATTTTTAGGATTAAAATCGTGTTGATATACTTTAGAAAAGCAAATAATTGGCTGTTCGTTTTGTGCAAACTTTACCGCATATATGGGGTTTTCTGATTCAGAGAGCATATGCACTTGAAATCCCTGACCAGACAAGGTTTCTACAACTTTTGGAAACATTGCAGTAGCTTCGGTTCCGCCAGAATAACAATATATATTTTTTATACCAAAATGATATGCCATGGTTTGCGCCCATATTTGAGACAAATGACTTCTTCGAGAATTGTGTGTGCAAATAAAATTTAAATTCGTTGGTGCTCCCTTATTTTGTTTTTCTTGAATATATTGTATGAGAGGTTGAAGCGTTTCTTTTCGCTCATCTGCCATAAGATTTGCATTAAAGTTGCCAATTAATGCATATAATTTTTCGTATACCATAGCTTAGCAAATAAAATGATTTTTTGTTAACTATAAATCATCAAATTCATATAATGGATCTAAATGATCTTGATAGGTCATTCGGCAAACTTCTTTAATTAGTCCGTCTTCTAAACTATAAACCCAACCATGTATTTCGGGGCTTTTTTTATTTTTCCAAGACTTTTGAATGATACTTGTTTTGGCAAGGTTCATCACCTGTTCCTCTACATTAAGTTCAATTAATTTATTCAGCCTCTCCTCAGGTTTAGTTTGAAAATCTATGGTTTCTCTGTGCATTCTGTATACATCTTTGATATTTCTGATCCATTTATTAATTAAATCAAAGTTGTGGCGCGACATGGCTGCCTTAACACCTCCGCAACCATAATGGCCGCAAACCAGAATATGACTTACTTCTAAATGATCAACGGCATATTCTAATACCGCAAGTAAATTCATGTCGGTATGAATAACCATATTGGCAATATTTCTATGAACAAAAATTTCTCCAGGTTGGGTTCCCGTAATTCTATCTGCCGGAACTCTGCTATCGCTGCAACCAATCCATAAAAATTCGGGTTTTTGTACATTAGACAAGCGAGAAAAAAATTCAGGATCGTCTTTAACTACTGAAGCGGCCCATTCTTTATTATTTTCAATGAGTTTATCGTACGATTTTGAGGGTTTAGTTTTCATAATGAGTTAAGTTAATTTTCCTTTGAGTTGTGCAATATTATTAAACTTCACCTAAACAAAAAACCCGCTCTGTCTAGAGCGGGTTTTACTGTATGGAGAAACCTCTTTTTCACTTAAATTCATAGTTAACACCATAAACTTGAGTTAATAAAGTTTGTGGTGCATCTAAAATGATTGCTGCATTAGGTAAAATTGGACTAACAGGTGAGTTAGATTTTAAATAATTTAGCATCACAGAATGCAGCGTATGTTCCGTATTTTTGGCTTCATTTACATTGCGCATTCTGCAAAGCATGTCTGAAGGATCTCCATCGCGTTCGCAAGCACAAATGCTATACTGTCTATCTAACTCTAGCGCCTTTCCTGCTACTTCAACACTTTGAATCCGTTTACCCATTTCTTCATATGCTTTAAAAGTAATTTTCATACCTTTGAATTTAATGACCCAACCACCAAAACGTTTAGAGGCATCTTTGGCAAAAACATTGTTTAATTCTTTTTCTAGCCAATCATGTATTTGTTTTCCGCTTACTTTTCCAATTCTAACTGTACTATCTATAGGTAACATATCAAAAAGGTAACCATTGGTAATAGGAATATTTCCACTTTGGTCTGGAGTAGTTCTAGGTGGGCAAAATCTGAATCCGTTGCTAAGTACAATATCAATATCTTTCATTTGCCATTTTAATGCATCTAGTACAAGTGTATCTATTGTATTTTCAACTACAAAATAGCGATATAATGGCACAGTGCTATATCCAATAACTTTATATATATCATCTGCAAATGGCTTTTCGTTTTCGGCAATTAAAGCAAGCATTTCCTTATCAGCTTTTATTTTGGATGCATCAATTTCATCTAAGTGATAATTAACTTCAGTAATTTTACCATTGTTTACGGTTAAGTCTAGTCTGCCTACGAATGAGCCAAAAGCACCAGGTTCAACTACTTTAGCGTATTTACATTCTATGGGTACGCGCACTCTTTCGTGGGTATCACCACCCAATATAAAGTCTACACCATTGCATTCTGGCGAATTAGCTAAAGCAATTTGTTGCGATAAACCTAGGTGTGATAGTACTATAACAAATGCACATTTTTCGTCATTGCGCAATACATCTACATAATGTTCTATATTTTCCTCTGGTTTGGTATAGATAATTCCTTTACTGTAATTAGGTGATTGCCTTAAAGGAACTAAAGGGTCTGTGTACCCAAGGAAACCAATTTTAATGCCAGCTACATGCCAAATATGATAGGGATGAAAGATAAGTTCACCCTTTTTACCATCGCCTAAATCGTGATACATATTAGCGCAAACTTTAGGTGCATTTAGTGAGCCTAATAATGTTTGCATTGCTTTCTTGTAATAAATCACTTCCCAATTCCCAGGAAGGTAAAGGTCATAAGTAAGTTCATTTAATATTGGTACTATTGCTTTTCCTGTAGTTTTAACTGAAAGCTCACTCCCTTGAAACATATCGCCTGTATCTATAAAAAAGGTATTTGGGTTCTTTTTTCTCTGATTCTTAATATAGCTTGCTAATTGTGCATATCCTCCAGTTTTTCTGAAAACTGCCTTATCATTTTCCCAGAATAATTCGTCATGAGGATGCACTTGACAATGAACATCGGTAGACTGTATGATAGAAACCGTCTGTGGCGTATTATTTTTAGTCTTATTGCTTTCAAATGAATGTGGCGTTTTAGCTTGAGCCAATTCTCCTGAGCCAGCTAAAAGGCTGCTACCTGCGCCTAGGATCCCTAATTTTTTTAAAAAAGTTCTTCTACTTTTTTCGGTCGATTTATTATCCTTATTCATAATCTGTAATTTTAGCCATTAAAAATGGTAATTCAATATAAAGTTGTACAAAGACATATTTACTTTATTAATAACATTTTTATCATTTTCGTATACATTGCCTAATTGACCTTTATAAACATATAAAAATTGGGCTTCTAAACCACTATAGAATCCTCTGAAGGTATATCGTAAATCTACATTCCCTTGAAAATAGGATGGCATAGCATATTTGTTTAATGCAACATTGTTTATATCTGGGAGATAAAAGTGCCCATAAGCAGCTTCAATTTTAAAACCACTTGAGCCTAAAATTTTATTTGCTACAACATTTATTGCATGTACATCTGCATACCCCTCATTCCGCTCTCTGGCCATAAAGGTAAAGAAAGGATCTCTCCCCCATTCGCGTGGCATGAGATACCTTCCATCTTTCGTAATGCGATTATAATTTAGCAGTATTTGCCAGTTCTTTTTTTCTTCTATGCCTAACCTAAAACCAAAGGTTCGAGCTACATTTCCTTTTCTAACATAACTTAGGTTTTGGTTAACATTGCCCCCATTTCCAATCGCATGTTGCTGAATATATTGGGCGCCATAAAAGATATTTTTATTTTTTTTCCATTTAAAATCTCCATTTAATTGGGCAAAAGAGCTATTTAAAACTTGATCAATGTGTTGATTTAATAGTTGTAATTTGGCGTTGATTGGAAGTTGAAAGGTTGCACTGCCTAAATAAATCGCATTACTGCTTATATTTCCTGGATATTGAGATTTCTTACCATCTAACCCTATCCCTGGTGGGAAAATTGACATAGACTCGCCAATGCCAAAATAACTCACCGTGCTGCGCGGTGATATTCCAAAAATCCATCCGCCCTCCAGTTTTAAGTTTTTCACTTCATTACATTCAAAAAGTGCACCTTCTATTAAAGTTGGTCGCATGCGTCCATCTTGAGGGTTTATAAAAGGACTTCTAATATGTTGTTTCCCAAATTTAAGATATGAGTTGTTGGAGGAATATTTCAAATACAAATCTTCCAATCTGTCCATATCCGTTTTATTTCGCGGATTTGTCATATCAAATTGCCCAAGTTCGTATCGACTACCTACTCCTGTTTTTGCGTCTGTTATACTGAAATCTGATGAAAATAGATTATAAATAAAAAAACCACTTATGCCAATTTGAAAACCTTTAAATTTTCCAGTTTCGTATCCAATTCCCATTCCAAAAGCATTGGCATAAAAATCCTTTAAATCATGGTCGTTATCTGTTGCCATAAAGTAGTATCTGGCATGTCCGTAAAACTCTCCATTTCTAAAGAATGCTTGCAGTGTATTTGTATCTTTTTTATTCTTATCGCGCTCTGTATGATGAATATATGGTTGGGCAACTTGGGCTTTTAATTTAGAGAAACCAATTAATAAAAATGAAATGAGAATTAATAGATTTTTCACGTTGTTTTATTTTTTTTCATTTCAGCTCTTTTGATTTTAATGGGTTCAAACGGACCAAGCTTGTGTTGTTTTTCTGAGAAACCATCTGTAAAAGGTCCGAAAGGGTGATCAATTGGCTTGCCAGCAAGATTTGGCCAGTCTTTATTTATATTTTTGCTCGGTCTTTTCTGTGTATTAACAAATGCGGCTACATCCCAAGCTTCTTCATCTGTTAGTAGAGGCGCGCTATAACTTGCACCTAAAGGCATATTTGCTTTTACATATCCAGCAAACCTAGATAACCTATATAATCCAGCACCAGAATTATAACTATGAGCGCCCCATAAAGGTGGAAATGTATAACTCTTTTGGTCGGAATTGAGTATGCCTTCGCCATTGGGTTGGTGACAACTTTGGCATTTAGATTCGTACACAATTTTTCCTTTTTTGGGGCTGGCTTCCCGGTCTAAAAAGGGTAATTCTATAATACCACTTCCATTGGGCTTTTCACCCTTTTTTAGTCCTGAGCCGAGCCATTTGATATAACTTATTATGGCCAGCATTTCCTTGCTGTTTGTATCTAAGGCTTCACCATTTAGGCTGCGTTCAATGCAGTCGTTTACTCTTTTAGAGATTGTTTCTATGGCGCCAGAGCGTTCTCTAAATTTTGGATAAGTACTATAAACTGCTGCATAATTATTGCCCCAGGCTTTAGTTCCTGCCTCTAAATGGCAATTTTGACAATTCATGCCATTGCTAATGGCCTTAACACTTCCCTTTATACCTAGATATAAGGAGGTGTTTTTGATAAGCTCTTTACCATATAAAATTTCTTCAGCATTAGGCTCCTTGTGTAATAGAGATTCAACAGGCGCCTGCCATAATGTATTAGACGTTATTGTTTCAGTTCTACCAGATTTTTCTTCTATATTTTTGGAGTTAAATTGGCGATTAAAGAGTAATACGATAGCCATTGCAACGCCAAGAACAATGAGCAAAAATATCTTTAAAGAGCGCATTATAATTTGAGTTAGGTACTAAAAATAAATTTGAATTAATGTGGCAGTTTTGGTTTAAAATAACTATATAACCAAGTACCAAAAATGGCACTTATAATAACAACAAATATTAAATAATATCCTGATCCAACTAAGGAATAGAGTGGTCCTGGACATGCCCCAGATAAGGCCCAGCCCATTCCAAATATTGTTCCACCAATTATTTGTCCTTTATTAAATTCTTTATCTGCTATTTTAATTTCTTCTCCATTAACAGCCTTTATTTTGAACTTTTTTATGAGCCAAATAGATAGCATACCTACAGCAATGGCTGACCCAATGATACCATACATATGAAAACTTTGAAAGCGAAACATTTCTTGAATTCTAAACCATGAAACAGCCTCTGATTTTGTAAGTACAGTTCCAAAAAGAATACCTATTAATAAAAATCTAATATTTTTCATTTGTTTCAGGATAATTATAGTTGATAAATAAATGGAGCAATAAAATGTGTCATGAGAAGACCACCGATAAAGAAGAATATGACTGCAATTAATGAAGGCCATTGAAGATTAGAAATACCCATAATTGCGTGTCCGGAAGTACAACCTCCTGCATAGCGAGATCCAAAACCTATCATTATCCCACCAAATACCATTATAAATACTCCTTTGACAGATAGTAAAGTATTCCAATTGAATACATCGGAAGGAATTAGTCCATCAAATGAGTTTATGCCTAAACTTTTTATATCTGAAATAGTTGCTTCTGATATCTTAACTGCTTCGCCATTATTTAGTAATACTCCGCCAACAAAACCGCCAATAAAAATTCCAAGCACAAAAAACATATTCCATATTTCAGATTTCCAATTATATTTCAAAAATTGGATATTAAATGGAGCTACGGCTGCACAGGTATGCCTAAAGGAGGAAGAAATGCCCAGTATTTTGTTTCCAAATATCAATAATAGTGGAATAGAAATTCCGATGATTGGACCACTTATATACCATGGCCATGGTTGTTTTAAAAGTTCTAACATATTATTTATCACATTTATTTTTTTACTGAAATATTTTACAATAAAGTGGAAGGACAAACGTATTCTGAAACCTTAAACTTTTGGGAATCTTTTATGGCTTTAAACCCACCAGCTACGTCAATTAAATTTGTGTATCCTCTTGCTTTTAATATAGAAGCAAAAATCATAGAGCGGTAACCACCTGCGCAATGCACAAAATAAGTTTTAGATTTATCCACTTTAAGCATGCTCTCATTTATGTAATCTAAAGGAGCGTTTATGGCGTTAATTAGGTGTTCTGATTGGTATTCGCTGATTTTTCTAACATCTAAAATATGGATTGTTGGATCGGCTTGTTCTGCCGCTGCAAATTCTTCTACACTTACAGATGTGATGTTATCTATTTCTTTGCCAGCATTTGCCCAAGCTTCAAAACCACCTGCTAAATAGCCAATAGCGTGGTCGTAACCTACACGTGCCAAACGCGTTACAATTTCCATTTCTCTTCCAAGCTCTGCTACAATAAGTATGTTTTGTTTAATATCTGGAATTAAAGTTCCAACCCAAGGAGCAAAACCTCCATCAATACCAATATTAATAGCGTTTGGGATAAAACCTTTGGCAAAATCTTGAGGTTTGCGTGTATCTAAAATTAGCGCTCCTGTTTCGTTAGCAGCTGCTTCAAATCCGTTTGGTGTTAAGGCTTGGGTTCCTCTAGACAATACTTCTTCAATGTTATCGTACCCTTCAATATTCATTAAAACATTTTTAGGGAAATAGGCAGGTGGTGGCATTAAACCAGTAATCACTTCTTTAATGAATTCTTCTTTAGTCATGTTGGCACGCAAGGCATAATTTGTTTCTTTTTGGTTGCCAAGGGTATCAAAAGTTTCTTTACTCATATTTTTCCCGCAAGCAGAACCTGCGCCATGGGCAGGATAAACAATTAAGTCATTGTTTAAAGGCATAATTTTATTGCGCAAAGAATCAAATAAATAAGAAGCAAGCATGTCTTGTGTTAAATTTGCCACTACTTTTTGGGCCAAATCTGGTCTTCCAACATCACCTATAAACAAGGTATCTCCTGTAAAAATGGCGATTTGTTTACCATTTTCATCGCTTAGTAAATAGCATGAGCTTTCAAGTGTATGACCGGGTGTATGTAATAAGGTAAAAGTAATATTTCCAACCTTAAATTCTTGTTTATCGGAAGCAATAATGGCATCAAAACCTAATTTCATTTCTGTGGGTCCGTATACAATTTGAGCACCAGTGGCTTTTGCTAAATCTATGTGACCTGAAACAAAATCTGCATGGAAATGTGTTTCGAAAACGTATTTAATTTTTGCTCCGCTTGCAGCAGCTCGCTCTATGTAAGGCGTGGTTTCTCGTAGTGGATCTATTACTACTGCTTCGCCATTTGATTCGATGTAATAGGCACCTTGTGCCAAACATCCTGTATAAATTTGTTCTATTTTCATTTGATGAAATATGTATTGTTATGTTGATTACAATATTGAGGTTTTAATTTTAAAACCTGTGTTACATTTATTACAAAGGCCTTATAAAAATAGTTCTTTAACGATAATATATAGCCCCATTATTAGTACGAACCAGCCAAATCCTTTTTTGAGTTTTGCACCATCAATTTTCAACGACAGGTAATTACCAATAAAAATTCCAGCAATTGCAATACTTGAAACGATTAGTAATAGCTTCCAATTCATGTTGAAATGCCCTAAATCACCAGTAAACCCGATAAGTGATTTTGCTGCGATTATCAATAAGGAAGTGCCTACTGCTTCTTTCATGGGTAGCCCTGTAAAAATTACAAGTGCGGGAATAATTAAAAATCCACCTCCTGCACCAACTAAACCAGTTAACATGCCAACTATTGTCCCTTCTAATAAAATCATAGGATAGTTAAATTTTTGTTCAGTATTTTTTGGATTCGAAACAACTTTTTGGTCTTTAATCATACTTGCAGATGCAAATACCATTAGTGCTGCAAAAATGAGCATCATTAAGATACTTTTTGTTATTATGAACCCATCTATTGTAATTAGATCGGAAGGAATGGCTGGAACTAAAAATTTTCTGGTTATGTATACCGCGATGATAGATGGTATACCAAAAATAATTGCCGTTTTAATATTAACAAGGCCTTGTTTATATTTCGGGTAGGCACCAACTAGAGCTGTTGAACCAACTATGAAAAGGGAATATGCGGTGGCTTCAACGGCATTTACATCCAATAAATAAACCAAAACAGGTACGGTTAAAATTGAGCCACCACCACCAATTAACCCAAGAGATATTCCTATTAGAGCAGAGGCTAAATATCCAATAATTTCCATAAGTACAATATTAACTTTTGTACAAATGTATAATTGTTGAATAATTCATTGCGTTACAAATGTTACATACCTTTTATTAAAGTATTTCTACTGCATTTCGATGTAGTTTAACCTTTTTCTGTGTTTCCATTTGTTTTAGCAATCTTGAAATAACAACACGTGATGAGTTTAAGTCGTTTGCAATTTGTTCATGAGTTAGGGTAATGAGATTACTTTTATATGCATTTTTTTGCTTTACTAAATAGTATGATAGTCTTTCGTCCATGCTGTGAAATGCAACACTTTTTATAACATCTAAAAGCTCTCTAAATCTTGATCTGTAAGTATCCAAAACAAAATAATACCAAGATTTATTTTTAATCATTAATTCATCCATAAGTTCAATAGGAATTAATATTGCTTCTGTATCCTCAATGATAGTTGCATCTAAATCGCTTTTTTTATTTTTTTGAGCACAAACAAAGCTTAACGCGCAAGCTTGTCCTGCTTCCAAATAATACATGAAGAATTCTTCTCCATCCTCGCCTTCAGAAAGTAGCTTTACACGACCCCTTGTTATAAGCATGGTATGCTTTAGAAATTGACCCTGCTGCATAATTGTTTCTCCAACTTTGAATTTTTGGATTCGCCCATTTGTGGCAATTATATGCTTAAGATCTTCGTCGAATTGCGGGTAATAAGTATTTAAATTTTGCTTTATAAGTTCCATATTTTACCTACATATATAAATAAAAAAAATTTCTTATAAAAGATTTAACGAGGCAATTCTTTTTATATGCTATGTTAGTTGGTTTTAAAGCTTTTTTTAAATAGGGAATGACTGTGAAAATTGCCAAGGTATTTCAAAAACCCCCAATCATTTCCGTATTTATTTGAATGTAAAGGGAATCAATTTACATTTTTAGTGCTAGCTCTAGCTGTAAATTGGAAATAAATAATACACTTTGTTTCCATTACCCCTAGCGCATAAAAAAAGCAGCCTCGGTTAAGAGGCTGCTTTTTTTATGTACTGTTGCATTTCTATTCTATTACCAGTCTTACAGTTTTTTGGATGTCATCATTTTTAATTTGAACCAGATAAATGCCTTTTTGAAGTTCTGAAACAGGGACACTGTTTAGCTGTTCATTTATTTCTTGCTGAACCAATTGTTTACCATTTAAATCAAAAATGTGTACTTGGTAAGATTGATTTTTTTGAACGTGAAAATAAATGTTATCAAATGCTGGATTTGGGTACATTTCTATCACACTTTGGTCTTTTATTTTAGCTAATCCTGTGCCTAATTTAATATTGGTTTTATTAAAAATAATTCGGCCAGTGCTAGAACCTTGAAAAGCTACAAACACCAATTTATCTTCTCTTAAACTAGCTGTTTTTGTGAAAAAACTGAGTGAATCATAAACCCTAAAATTGGGTTGTCCTGGTCCTGGATTTTGTTTCCAATCTGTACCAATACCGGTCAGGTTATTTGTGTATATTCCAGGAACTGATACGCCGGTATCAACACCTTGTACGCGTGATGTGAGGGTAAGCGGATGTGATAATACTCCTGTATTGGTTGAAAAAATGGTTTGTCCGAACTGGGTGTAAAAGGCGCCATATCGGGTAAATAATAAATCCCATTTAGCGGCAGGTTCTCTGTCTATGGTGCTATCGTTTAATAAGTTATGGTATGCAAAAAGTTTGCCTGCATATCTTGGTTTATTGATGATAATTGTTTTGCTATTGCTTCCATCAATATTAGCGTAAGTAAATATCCATCAAGTATCAAAAGCCAATTTATCTATTTTCAACTTTTTAAAACTTGTAGTCATGTTTTGTCCGCTGCCTTGAGTTATTCTTACTAGGAACATTTTAGTTGCCTCTAGATCATGCGTTACCTGTGAATATTCACCCCAACCAAAATCAAAGGCATTGGTTGAATCTCTGTAGGCATTGAGTGCACCAACATCCCAGCTATTTTCGCTATTATGTGGGTTTATCCACGACCTATATCCGGTGGTATCAAAAGTGCCAAAATCTTTTAGATCATTAGGCGAAACAAAAACACTTACGCCCCTTCCTTCATTTGCTAATATGCTTGTGCTGCGCATCACATTGAGCGGAGGTGCAGCATTTCTAATAGCAAATGCCAAGTGCCAATTTGAACCTCGTACTGAACTTACTGTTCCCTTTTCCATATTATAAAAAACATCATTTGGATAGGTTTCTAAGGTTACCACTAAAGGCGCTGTATTTGCTCTCTTGAAACTAATTAAACCCGTAGATGAACCTGTAAAACCAGTAAAAATTAATTTATGTTCAAGGTTGTTTGCGTCTTTGGTAAAGTAGCTGAGTGAATCTATGATTAAGAAATTGGGTTGACCCGGACCTGGGTTTTTCTTCCAATCTGTTCCTATTCCTGTAATTTTGTTGGTATAAAATCCTGGAGTGGATGATTCAACGGGGGTTTTTGAAACCATAGATGACAATATAGATGGATGCGATAAAACCCCAGTATTGCTTGAGAATATCGTTTGGTTAAATTGCGTTGCAAAAGCTCCGTAACGCGTAAAAACGAGGTCCCATTTCCCATTAGGCTCTCTGTTGTATGTGGTGTCGTTTAATAAATTGTGGTAAGCAAACAATTTATTTGGGTAATTGGCCTTATTAATTTGAAGAGTTACACTGTCTGTATTGTTAATATTGGCGTAGGTGAATGTATAGATAGAGTCTTTCATTAGTTCTCTAACCCATAATTTTTTAAAATGCTGAACGGCTGTTTGTCCGCTACCAATAGTTACTCTGACCAAATAAACTTTATTGCCAGTGATATTATGGCTTACCATATCATAGGTTCCCCAACCAAAATCTAGCGGATTACTTAAACTTCTATTTGCGTTTAAAGCGCCAATATCCCATGAGCTATCGCTGTTGTGTGGGTTTGCCCAAGAGGTATAGCCCGTTGTATCAAAACCTTCCCAACTTAAATTACTTTGGTATACACTAACACCTCTACCTTCATTGGCAAGAATTGTGGCAGATTGAAGGAAATTACTAGGTGGCGTTGCTTTTCTTATCGCAAAAGCGATATGCCAGTTATAACCAATTACAGCAGTTTTACTTCCATTTTGCATATTGTAAAATACATCATTAGGATAGGAGAATCCTGCTGCTGGTGCTCCAAGAGAGATTGTATCTGAGATAAATGGTCGGGCATTTTGCTGGGTAATAGGTGCTCCTAAAGAAATAGAGTCTTTTACCACAGTTTGAGCCACGCTTATGGCATACATCCAAGTTAATGATACGATTAATAAAAATTTCTTCATACTGAAATATTGTTTTGTTGGCACAAAGAAACAGCAGAGTTATATTCTCTTTACACTTGTATTAGCCATTTTACTGGATTATGACAAAATGCAATAATTTGCAGTATTTAAACTGATTTTTCTCAGGTTTTGTATTTTTTGCAAATTTTCAGGTGAGGATTAGTATAAATAATTAGATTTTTGTCTGAATAGTAGAAAAATAGTCTTATAATCGTGTAACATTAACCATACTATTGTATCAAAATTTATTCACATGAAAAAAGCAATCATTTTAGCGCTCGTATTTTACATTTCAGTTTGTATCACTAGTAATTTGAGTGCGCAGAACCCAACAAAAAAGCCATCTATTGCGGTTTTAAATATAGATACTAAAGGTTTGCCTTTAGATCCAAACCAAATGAGTAATTTGGTTCGTGTTTCTTTAGAAAAGCTTGATCGTTTTGAGGTAATGGATAGATATGAGGTGATTAATATCATTGAAAAATCTAATTTGAATGTGGCCAACTGTTATGGTAAATCTTGTTTGGTAGAGTTGGGTAAATCTTTAAAAGCAGATTACATGTACACGGGAAGTGCTGAATTAATTGGCCAAACCATTTTGCTTACATTTAAATTAATAAACGTTCAAACAGATGCGGTTGAATTAACAGAGGTAATGGAGTTTTTAAATTTACCTCTAGAGCTTCCGGCCATGACAGAGAGTACCATTTTCAAAATGTTTAAAAAACCGGTTAATCAAGAGTTGCTAACCCGTTTAACCAAGAAATTTGATTATGAGAATAGCATCAATAACCCCAATAAGACGTATTTGAACTTGCAAGGTGCGAGGTTTGGTTATGCTGTTGTGGTTGGGCATATGGCAGAACGCATGAGAGCTAGCTCTGAATTTGGAGGTTACGAGGCAAATCCAACCTTATTTCAATTTGGCTATCAATTTGAAAAACAGTATTTAAATGAAGGCAAATTTCAGGCTTTGTTTGAGTTTCTTCCTATGATTAGTGGGATAGAGCAAGAGATGTTTATTCCGAGTTTTACCTTTTTAAATGGTTTTAGGAATAACGTTTCTGGTTGGGAAATTGCTATTGGGCCAAGTTTTGGGTTTTCAAGAATGGCAAGTAGAGTAAATATTGATGGTAATTTTTACTCTGAGGAACAAATAAAAAAGAGCACCATTTTGTCGAATAGAGTTACTGCTGAAAATTTGAAATATCAAGAAGTGATGGATAGAGATGGAGAAACATCTATTGCAACGGCCTTAGTTATTGCTTTTGGAAAATCCTTTAAGTCTGGCAAATTAAACATACCCCTAAATGTTTGGACAACCATCCCAACCAAAGATGGTTTTAGAGTAGGAGTATCCTTGGGATACAATGCCAAGCGCTAAATAATTATCAGATGAAATACCTGAAATTATTGGCCTTGGCAAGCCTATTGCTAACGGCAACACTATCCTATGGGCAAGTACCTGATGTTATATCAGGTCTTACCCGAGGTGATTCTGTAAGAATTATTACAAAAAGCGGACTATATAATTATGGCATATTTCAATTCAAAACTGATACTAGCCTATTGGTTTTTGTAGAGAACCAAAAAACGTCAAGTTTATTTTATACTAATAGAATAGCTGAAATAACCGTTCTCTCTGCACCTGCTGGAAAGAAAAAATATGCATCTGAAAACGGAACAGAGAACAAAAAGAAAACGGAGTATAGTAGCGCCAATCAACAAAGCAGTTCGTCATACGCTGCAAGGATTGCGGCATCCGAAAAGGCCAAAGAGAACTCAGCGATATTTTCACGATATTTATTTGCGCCTTCAGCGATAAAGCACAAAAAGGGAACCTTTGTGTATGATAATTCATATGGTTTTATAAACTCATTAAGTTATAGCGCTTCTGATTATTTAAGCATAACTGGTGGAGCTGAGCTTATTACTTCATTAATGGGACAACCTATCCTTATGTTTTCACCCCATTTTGGCGTGCCAGTGGGTGATCAACTTTATTTGGGTGGCGGATATTTTTATGGCGCAATAGTGAACACGGATAATACCATAATTAATGCATTATATGGAACACTTACTTGGGGGAACAATAACAAAAATCTTTCTGT
>Ga0315906_10005677_pt1 | contig 15632 bp, 12 predicted proteins | sample LakEriMetagenome_4_FD_203526 | JGI IMG/M metagenome (GOLD analysis project Ga0315906, IMG submission 203526) | Freshwater fungal communities from buoy surface, Lake Erie, Ohio, United States - Buoy 2 MA122 | ecosystem: Environmental > Aquatic > Freshwater > Lake > Lake biofilm | place: USA...
GATTGCATGAACTGCAGGCGCACACCGGGCAAGCCGCGCGCCACCGTGTCGACATAGCGGCGCAAGACCGGCGACAGATAGGCATCGACCACCGTGGTGTCGCCCCGCGCCACGAAACGGATCAGCGGAGACGTCTGATGCGAGGTCGACACCTGGGGGAAGCCAATCTCGCGGGCGATCCGGGCCAGGGCCCGCTCATGGTCCGCAACCCGATAGGCATGCATGAGAACGATGGCCACCGCGCGCAGCCCCCGGTCGTAGGCGGCCTGCAATCGAAGCCGGGCCTGGGTCGTATCAAGCGCCCGGATCACGCTGCCATCGGCCGCCAGACGCTCATCGACCTCGATGACTTCGCGGTACAAGCCTTCAGGCAACACGATCCGGCGGTCAAAAAGCCGCGGTCGGTGCTGATAGGCAATCCGTAAGGCGTCGCCAAACCCTGCAGTCACCACCAGAGCAAGCGGCTCGCCCTTGCGCTCGAGCAGCGCATTGGTGGCCACCGTGGTGCCCATCTTCACGGCGGCAATCTGCGCAGCTGGCAGGGGGTCATGGGCCGACACGCCGAGCAGGCGCCTGATCCCTTCGACCGCCGCATCCTCGTATTGCTCCGGATGTTCGGACAACAACTTAGCGGTCACCAGGCGGCCATCCGGACGCTTTCCGACCACATCGGTGAAGGTGCCTCCCCGATCGATCCAGAACTCCCAGCCGGACGCAGCGTCCGTGGCGGCGAGCGATAGGTCGGGCATGCGATCGGTCATGGCAACAGTAGGCGGTGAGTGGATTCAGGTGAAAGCGGCCGCAGCGGCGCTGCGTGGGGGGCATGATGCCTCGGTTGACGGCCCCGAGGCGAGCGCCTACGCTTGCGCGCTTCCCACTCAGGATGTGCCCATGAAAGCCTTTGCCCTGTCCGCTGCTGCCCTTGCCCTGACGGTCTCGAGCGCCTTTGCACAGACCAAATGGGATTTGCCCGCTGCCTATGCTGCCGGCAATTTCCACACCGAAAACCTGGTGCAGTTTGCCAGTGACGTCGACCGCGCCAGTGGCGGCAAGCTCAAGATCGTGGTGCACGCCAACGCGTCACTCTTCAAAGCCCCTGAAATCAAGCGGGCTGTTCAGTCAGGCCAGGCGCAGATCGGCGAGGTCCTGCTGGTCAACTTCGAAAACGAAGCGCCGATCTTCGGGATTGACGGCATCCCGTTCCTTGCCACCGGCTACAAGGACGCCTTCAAGCTGTATCAGGCTCAACGGCCGGCGCTTGAAAAGAAGCTGTCCGAGCAAGGCATGATGCTGCTGTACGCGGTGGCCTGGCCGCCGCAGGGCCTGTATGTGAAAAAGGAGATCGGCTCGGTCGCCGACATGCGCAAGGTGAAATGGCGCGCCTACAGCCCTTCAACCGCAAAGATTGCCGACCTGATCGGCGCGCAACCGGTGACGGTACAGGCGGCTGAGTTGTCGCAGGCTATGGCCACCGGCGTGGTCGAAGCCTATATGTCCTCAGGGTCCACGGGCTACGACACCAAGACCTATGAGCACATCAAGTACTTCTATGACACCCAGGCCTGGTTGCCGAAGAACGCAGTGTTCGTGAATCGCAAGGCCTTCGATGCGCTGGACAAACCCACCCAGGACGCCCTGCTCAAAGCAGGCGCCGAGGCGGAAAAGCGCGGCTGGAAAATTTCGGAAGAAAAGAACGACTGGTACAAAAAGGCGCTGACCGAGAAAGGCATGAAGATCATGCCGCCCTCCCCCAAGCTCGTGGCCGACTTCCGCCAGGTGGGCGGCATCATGCTTGAAGACTGGCTCAAGAAGGGTGGTGCAGACGGCAAGGCCGTGGTCGACGCGTTTCGCAAGTAAGAGGGCTTGGGTGCGAAGGCTCCGTTCGCGCCCCGATCCCCTGATATTGCCTTCATGAGACGCTTTCTGGATCGCCTCTATGACGCCGCCGGTGCCCTGGCGGCGTTTTTTATTTTCGCCATCTTTGTGGTCATGCTGGGAGCAGCCGCTGCGCGTGAACTCGGTTTGCGCTCGGGCGGCACCGATGACCTGGTGTCCTGGATGACCGCTGCCGCAGCCTTCCTGGGCATGGCACACACCTTTCGCCATGGCGACTTTGTGCGCGTGGGGCTCTTCCTTGAAGCGATGCCTGCGGGTCGACGCCGGGTCTTCGAGCTGTTCTCGCTGACCGTGGCTGCGATCTTCATTGGATACCTGCTGTGGTCGGTGGCCCTGTATCTGTACAACGGGTGGCTCTATCAGGAGATGTCGACCGGCTTGCTGGTGGTGCCGATGTGGATTCCCCAGATCTCATTTCTGATTGGCGTGGGCCTGCTGTTCATGGCGGTCCTGGATGAATGGTTCACCGTGCTGCGGGGCGAAAAACCGCGCTACGTGACCGAGGTCGAGGCCCGTCATGCGCGCGGCGATTTCAGCGAGGACGTCTGAGTGGAAGCTTCAGGCGTTGTAGGCATCGGCCTCTTTTTGCTGACCGTCATGCTGCTGTTTCTGGCCAGCGGCGTGTGGATTGCCATGACGCTGGCCATCGTCGGATGGATCGGCATGGCGCTCTTTACCGACATGCAGCCGGCACGCTGGGGCGAGAACCTGTTTGTAGCCATGTGGGGGTCGTCAGCCTCCTGGGAACTGGCGGCGCTGCCGCTGTTCATCTGGATGGGCGAAATCCTGTTTCGCACGCGTCTGTCGGAGCAGATGTTCGAAGGGCTCGCGCCCTGGCTGGGCCGTGTGCCTGGGCGCCTCATGCACACCACCATTCTGGGTTGCGGCATTTTCGGATCAGTGTCCGGTTCGTCTGCCGCCACCTGCGCCACCATCGCCAAAGTGGCGCTGCCTGAACTGAAGCGGCGCGGCTATGACGAGAACCTGGCGCTTGGGTCGCTGGCCACTGCCGGCACCCTGGGCATTCTCATCCCGCCCTCGATCACCATGGTGGTCTACGCGGTGGCGGCCGATGCCTCGATCATCCGCATCTTCCTGGCTGGCTTCATCCCTGGCGCGATCCTGATGCTGCTCTTTTCGGGGTACATCGCCTGGTGGTCCTGGCGACACCCCGATCGGGTGCCAGCCGCCGACCCGGTGCCCGGCTTCATGGAAAAGGTCCGTCGTTCGGGCAGCCTGATTCCGGTGACGCTGCTGATCGTCTTCATCGTCTGGGTGCTGGTCGCAGGCTGGGCCACCGCGACCGAATGCGCTGCCTTTGGCGTCCTTGGCTCATTGGCCATTGCGGCCAGCAGCCGATCGCTCAACTGGGAGAACTTTCGCGCAAGCCTCATGGGGGCTACGCGCGTGTCCTGCATGATCATGTTCATCCTGGCAGGGGCGGCGTTTCTGACCAAGACCATGGCCTTCACCGGTATTCCGCGACATCTGGCGGAATGGGTCGCATCGCTCGGGCTGTCGCCTTACGCGCTGATTGCCATGCTGGCCGTCGTCTATCTGGTGCTGGGCACTGCGCTGGATGGTATTTCGATGATCGTGCTCACCGCGGCGGTGGTGCTGCCGATGATTCAGAAGGCAGGATTCGATCTGGTGTGGTTCGGCATCTTCATTGTGTTGCTGGTGGAAATTGCCGAGGTCACGCCACCGGTTGGATTCAATCTCTTCGTGCTGCAGAACATGACCGGCAAGGACAGCAACACCATCGCTCGTGCAGCCATTCCCTTTTTCATGATGCTGATCGTGTGCATTGCCCTGATTACGGTATTTCCTGAGCTCGTGACCTGGCTGCCCGACAAGCTGATGGGCAAGGACCTCTGAGCGCTGCCCTGGCAGCGCCCGCAGCTCAATCGGTGCAGCCGATGCACACGCCCCTGCTGATGACGACCGACATTCGTGCCGTCGAATCGCGAGGCTTGTCCGCGACATCGCCCGGTGAGCTGATGTCGCGCGCCGCAACAGCGCTCGCACAGGTCTGCGCCTTGCATCTGCGCCGACTGCCTGCCGGCACGCCGGTCCTGGCGCTTGTGGGGCCCGGTAACAACGGGGGCGATGCCTTGTGCGCAGCTGCGTGGCTGCACACACGGGGCTGGTCGGTCCAGGCGCTTGTGCTCAAACCCGAGCCGCCTGCAGCCAACGATGCCCGTCGCCAATGGGACCGCTGGAATACGGCAGGCCGCGCCTGGCTGACACCCGATCAGCTTGAACGCTGGCTGCAGGCGCGCCAGGGCGCTGTGGCGCTGATCATCGACGGGCTCTTCGGCATCGGCCTGCAGCGCCCCCTGGAGGGTGCTGCGCGGGTCGTCGTGGACACCCTGAGGCGGTATCCCACCCATGTGATCGCCGCCGATGTACCCAGCGGGATCGACGCCGAGACCGGCGCCATCGTCGGCCCCCCCGGGTCGGTTGCGCTACGCGCCGACGCGACCGTGACCTTCATTGCCGACAAGCCTGGCCTGCACACCGGTGCAGGGCGGACCCATGCCGGCACGGTCATCGTTGATTCGCTCGGGCTTCAGATCGATGTGCAACAGTCAGGTCGGCTCATCGATCGCCATGCGGCACGGCAGTGGATCCGCCCGCGCGCGCCGGATGCGCACAAGGGCAGTCATGGCGATGTGCTGGTGATCCGCGGCGCACCCGCGATGCAGGGTGCATCGATCCTGGCACTGCTGGGTGCGCAAGCGGCCGGCGCAGGCCGGCTTTATCTTGGCATCGAGGCCGCCAGCGCAACGAGCGAGGGCAGCACAAGCCCGTCGATGGCTGATCCGCAGCATCCCGAGTTCATGCGACGCAGCCTGATCATGAGCACCGCGACATCGCCCGACGCAGCGCTCCAGGCCTGGGGGGCGGCAGATGCCCTGGTCGTCGGGTGCGGGCTGGGGGTCGATCTCTGGGCGCAGCAAGTGGTCGCAACCGCCCTGCTGCATCCGGGCGCACTGGTCCTGGATGCCGATGCACTCAATTGCATCGCACACAGCGAAACAGGCCTCTCGCAACTGAGGAATCGATCGGAGCACGGACGCATCACGGTCATGACCCCGCATCCGCTTGAGGCTGCACGTTTGCTCAACACATCCACTGCCATCGTTCAAAGCGATCGCCTCGGGGCGGCACGACGCCTGGCGCAACAGACCGGCGCCGTGACCGTGCTGAAGGGCGCAGGGACGGTCATCGCCTGGCCCAGGCGTTACACGGGCAGCACGGCCGCGCACGACACAGACTGGGCCATCAACACGAGCGGTGGGCCGCTGCTGGCGGTGGCCGGCACCGGCGACGTACTGGCCGGCATCGTGGGCGCGCTGCTGGCTCAGGGTCTGACTGCACCCGAGGCAGCAGGTCTAGGCACCTGGTTGCATGGGGCTGCGGCGGATGCGCTGGCTGCGCAGGCGCAGTGGGCTGCGGGCATTGGCCTGCCGGCGTCACGCCTGCCCGAGGCCGTGCGTGAAACGATCAATCGGCTTGCAGCCGGCCATTCCTGAGGGTCAGACGCCGCGCACAGCGTCCGGCAAGCGCCGGATCGTGGGTGACCAGGATCAGCGTGGCCCCCGACTCCCGGTTCATCTCGAACAGCAGCTCGATCACCCGCTCACCCGTCGCGTGATCCAGGCTGCCTGTCGGCTCATCCGCGAACAGCAGCGCAGGGCGCGACGCAAAGGCGCGGGCCAGCGCCACCCGCTGCTGCTCACCGCCCGACAGGGTGCGCGGATAGTGATTCAGACGGTCGGCCAGACCAACACGGCTCAGTCCTTCCCGCGCGCGTGCCGCAGCATCGGACGCACCTGCCAGTTCCAGTGGCAGCATCACGTTTTCCAGCGCGGTCATTTGCGGCAACAGCTGGAAAGACTGAAAGACGAACCCCACATGTCGGGCACGCCATTGCGCACGCGCATCCTCGTTCATCGCGAACAAGTCCTCTCCGGATGCGATGATGCGTCCCGCGCTCGGTCGGTCCAGACCGGCCAGCAGACCCAGAAGGGTCGACTTGCCGGATCCTGAAGCCCCCACGATCGCCACCGTATCGCCCGCAGCCACCGAGAACGAGATGTCGTCCAGGATCGTCAGCCAACCGCCTGCATCGGGCACTTGCTTGCCCAGGTGCTCTACCGTCATCGCATTCATGACGCGCAGTGTATCCAAGGCATGGCAGCACCCCCTGCATGCGGCCCTGATGGCGGTGTTGGCGATCGCCTTGAACGGCCCGCTTCAGGCGCAGACGCAGACCGCCCGGCCGGCTGGCACAGCCCGAACGGCGCCGCTTCAGGGCACCTTGCTCGTATTGGGCGACAGCCTGTCAGCCGAATACGGACTGACCCGCGGCACCGGCTGGGTGGCGCTCATGACCCAACGCCTGCAAGCCAAAAAGATAGGCCTGGAGGTGGTCAATGCGAGCATCAGCGGCGAAACCACCGCGGGCGGTCGGACGCGGCTGCCCAAGCTTCTGGAGCGCTATCGACCGGCATTGGTGGTGATCGAGCTCGGGGGCAACGATGCGCTGCGTGGGCTGCCGCTGACCGCGACCGAAACGAATCTGCGCGACATGGCCGCAGCCGCCAGGCAGGCGGGTGCGCGGACGGTGATTCTGGGCATGAAGATGCCCCCGAACTACGGGCGCGCCTATGCCCAGGCGTTCTCGGACCTCTACGCCCGGGTGGCCAGCACCGAACAGGCGAGCCTCGTGCCCTTCATGCTCGAGGCGATTGCCGACCGGATCGACCTGTTTCAGGCCGACCGCATTCACCCCTCCGAACAGGCGCAGCCACTGATTCTGGACACCGTGTGGCCAGTGCTGGCAAAAACAATCCAGACCCGCTGAGGGCGAAAAACATTCGGTTCAGCGTCCGATTGCCCCTGGCCAGCTTCAGCCGGGCAGAAAGCCCTGCGCTTCATCGCGGGTGGCAACCCGCTTGAACGGCGGCAGACTGGCCAGCAGGCGGCGGCCATATCCCCGGGTGACCAGACGTTCATCGCCCAGCACCAGGACACCGCGATCCGACTCCGAACGAATCAGCCGGCCTGCGCCCTGCTTGAGCGCCAGCGCCGCTTGAGGCAACTGATACTGCGAGAACGGATCGCCGCCCGCGCGGCGCAGTGCTTCGCCGCGCGCCTGAACCACCGGATCGTCGGGTGGAGCGAAGGGCAGCTTGTCGATGATCACCAGCGACAAGGCATCGCCCACCACATCCACCCCCTCCCAAAACCCTGCGCTGCCCACGAGCACTGCCGCCGGGGCACTGCGAAAACGTGCCAACAACGCAGGCTTGGCCGCCTCGCCCTGCACCAGCCAATCGATGCCCTGCGGATGCACAGCATCGAGTGTACGCAGGGCCTGAGCCATGTCGCGCATGGCACGCAGGCTCGTGCACAGCACAAACGCGCGCCCGCGATTGGCGCGGATAAGCGGCCACACCTCGCGGGCAAGCTGCTCGGCAAAGCCGGCTGCGGTGGGTGCGCCGAGCCCGCGGGGAATCCATAGCGCAGACTGCCGGGCAAAATCAAAGGGGCTGTCCCAGCGCTCGCAACGCGCATCCTGCAGGCCCAGCGCATCGGTGAAGTGGGAAAAATCGGTACCGATCGACAAGGTGGCCGAAAGAAAGACCCAGGCCCGCGACGGCCCCGCACGATGACGCCCGAACGCATCGGCCACCGAAAGCGGGGTGCGCCTCAACACCACATGCTGCGCCGAGGTCTCTGCCCACACCACCGACGCGCCCACCGGATCCGACGCAGCGCCAGCCGACCCCTCTGACAACACCTCAGACAGCACATCAAGCGGCACACTTGGCGGCACATCGGCCAGCGCACTCCACCAGCGTTGCAGGCGCTCGAGCAGTTCAGTCGCGCGCACTCCACAGCGATCGAGCTCGGGCCCGCGGCCCGCATTGGCCGCCACAATGGCAACGATCGACACCAGGTCAGCGCTCAGTGCGTCAACCGTGTCCTCCAGCGCGCTCAGCTCCACGAGCTGCTCGCGGCTGAATCGCCTCGCCGCCTGGGCGCGAGGGGCCGAGGCCAGGCCACGTCCGGAACGACCCATCCCGCCTGCACCGGCGGGGCCCGCGCCAGACTCGAAAACCAGTCGCAACTCTCGCCCGGCACGATCGAGCCGATCGGCCAATGCACGCCAATCCGCCCCATCCGGCGCCTGCGTGAGCCCTGCCCGCACCAGATCCCGGGCCAGGTCGATGAGCTGGCGTGAGGACACCGATTCGCCGAAAAATTCGCTGGCCGCCTCGGGCAGCTGATGCGCTTCGTCGAAGATCACCGCATCGACATTGGGCAGCAGCTCGCCCATCGACTCGTCGCGCAGGGCCAGATCGGCACAGAACAGATGATGGTTGACCACCACCACATCGGCCACTAGCGCCTCGCGGCGCGCACGCAGCACGAAGCAGCGCTTGACCTCCGGGCACTCCTGCCCGAGGCAGTTTTCACGCGTGGAGGTCGCCTGTATCCAGATCGGATCGTCTTCGGCAAGAGCGTCGCATTCAGCCCGATCACCGGTCTGCGATACCTGGGCAAACCGGTGAATCGTGCGCAGCTTGCCCGGTGCAGTTGGATCGGAGAACCGCCCATCGCTCATCTGACGCGCCAGATGATGGTGGCAGACGTAGTTGGCGCGGCCCTTCAGCAATGCACAGCGCACACCAGCCCCCAGCGCCGCGCGCACCGCCGGCAGGTCGCGGCCATGCAGCTGATCCTGCAAATGACGGGTACCCGTTGAGACCAGCGCACGTCGGCCGGACAGCAGCAACGGCACGAGATAAGCAAAAGTTTTGCCCGTTCCGGTCCCGGCCTCCGCGACCAGCGCAGTACGGGTGTGCAGCGCCTGCCCGACGCTGGCCGCCAGGCCTTGCTGTCCCTCACGCGATCGAAAACCCGGCAGCTGACTGGCCAGTGGCCCCTGAAGGCTCAGGGCCCGTGCAGTCGCGTCGAGCAGCTCGGACAGACCGACATCAGACGAGGCGTCAAACGCAGGAGCGGTCTCAGACAAACGTCAGGCCGGTACGTCAGGCACGAGCCGCATCTGCAGCAAAACGATGGTGTCCTTGACCTGCAATTTGCGCTTCTTGAGCCGCTTCAGCCCGAGCTCGTCCAATGGGGCGACATCGTGCAGGGCTTCGATCGCCTGATCGAGGCCGCGATGTTCAAGCTGCAGTTCGGCAATGCGTTGCTGGAGAAGTTCGGTGTCGGACATGTTTGCAAGGGGGCAGTCGCGGCAGCCGACCGCGCAGCAAGGCTGAAATCATAAGCGATCGTGGGAGCCTGCGCCTCAGCCATTCGGCCGAGATCGATCGGCCGAGTGACCTGAAACCAGGCAGTCAGGATGACGCGCATGCGCACTCGGCGGATGCGCGCACAACCCCTCTCAAGGGGCAGATTGCGGCTTGCCCGTCCTGGCCTGGGCGCGGTTGGCACGCGCTTCGGCGGCCTCGCGCTTTTCCTGCACCGCACGCTCACGCCTTGCGGCATCAGCCTTGAGTTTCTCCGCACGCCGCTCAAGTTCCGGTGCCTCCTGCTCACGACGGGCCTGCGCTTGCGCGGCTGCTGTCTGCCTGGCCTCATAGGCCTCACGGTTGACCGACTCGCGTTCAGGGGCGCCAGCCGTCTGCTGCGCCCTGCGTGCCGCGTCCTCGGCGAGTCGTAGGCTGGTCTCCCTGGCCGTCTGCTCGCGCAGCACCTGATTGGCCGCCACTTCCACCGCGTCGATCCGCACATCAATGATCCGTTGCCGCTCCATCACTTCGCGCAGACAGCGGTTCATCAGAAACTGGCGATAGCAGGCAATGCGCTCACGCAGCAACCCGTCGGAGACTTCACTGCGCACCTGGCGCACATCACGTTGTGCCTGGCGGGCCTGCTCCACATCCATGCCGCGTTGCAGGTCATAGGCCTCAAGGATCTGAGCCGGCAATATCCGCGGCGGCGGTGTCACCGCAGGCCCTGCACAGCCTGCCAGGCTTGCCAGTCCCACACTCACGAGCAGCCAGCTTGCGCGAGCGGCGCAAAACCCTCTGCGCGCCCACGCACCCCGCATCAGGTCACCTGTTGCGCAACGCCGCGCAGTGGCGCAGCCAGGTAGTCGCGCGACTGCATTTCAATCAGTCGACTGACCGTGCGATGAAATTCGTGCGACATGGCGCCTGCTGTGTATAGCGCTTCGGGTGCGCACTGCGCGGAAATCAGCAACTTCACCTTCTGGTCATAGAAGACATCAACCAGCCAGGTGAATCGGCGGGCCTCGGAGGACATGGCTGCGCTCATGCGCGGGACATCCGAGAGCAGGACGGTGTGAAATCGCGAGGCGAACTCCAGGTAGTCCAGTTGCGATCGGGCGGTGCCACACAGACTGGCAAAGGTGCACCAGACCACTGCCTGACCACATCGCACCGTCTCAATGTCGCGGTTCTCGATGCGCAGCGTTCGGGGCTCTCCAGCCTCGCCTGCTGCCTGCTCAAAGGTCTGCGCCAGTTGCGCGTCGGCCGCTGGCCCGCACGGAACGATGTACGCATGCGCACGTTGCATCTCCAGGCGCCGGTAGTCGATGCCTGCGTCCACGCCCAGCACATCCAGACGCGATTTCAAGAGCTCGATGGCCGGCAGGATCGACTCCCGGTTCAGACCGTCCGGGTACAGATCATCAGGCCGATAGTTGGAGGTCATCACAAAGCCCACCCCCTGCGCGAACAGGGCACGCAGCAGGCGATCCAGGATCATGGCGTCGGCCACGTCCGAGACATGAAACTCATCAAAGCAGATCAGCTGGTAGCGGGCCGCAATCCGTCGCGCCACTTCATCGAGCGGATCCGACACCTGGCGCAGTTCACGCAATTCCCGATGCACACCGCGCATGAACTCATGAAAATGCAGCCGCGCCTTGCGCTCGACCGGGACGGCCTCGAAAAACACGTCCATCAGGAAGCTCTTGCCGCGCCCGACCCCACCCCACATCCACACGCCACGTGGAGACGTGCTGGACCTGTCGAACAGCTTGCGCAGCAAGCTCGAGCGGCGCTGATTGAACTGCTCCCACTCCAGTGCCAGCTGCTGCAGGCGCTCGACCGCGCGCTGCTGCGCGGCATCCGCGGTAAAGCCGCGCGCAGACAGCTGCGCGGCGTAATGCTCGGTGATATTCACATGTTGAGCGCGCGCTTGTCGACCGCGAGCGCCGCTTCCCGCATGACTTCCGACATCGACGGATGCGGATGACAGATGCGCGCAATATCTTCGCTCGCAGCCTTGAACTCCATCGCGACCACCGCTTCTGCAATCAGGTCTGACGCGTTGTGACCAATCACGTGGACGCCGAGAATCTCGTCGGTCACCGCATCGGCCAGCACCTTCACAAAACCGTCAGAGGCCTGCATGCCGAGCGCACGGCCGTTGGCCATGAACGGAAACTGCCCGGACTTGTAGGCGCGCCCCTGGGCCTTGAGCTGCTGCTCGGTGCTGCCCACCCATGCGATCTCGGGCGAGGTATAGATCACCCAGGGAATCGCGTTGTAATCGATATGCGCATGCTGGCCTGCGATCAGCTCGGCCACCATGACCCCCTCATCTTCTCCCTTGTGAGCCAGCATCGGCCCACGGACAACATCGCCCACCGCAAAGACACGCGGCAGCGCCGTGCGGCACTGGTCATCGACCGGGATGAACCCGCGCGCATCGGCCTGCAGACCGACCGCATCCAGACCCAGTCCATCGGTATTGGGCACGCGCCCCACTGACACGATCAGTCGATCGACGTCCAGCGTCTGCGGCTCGCCCTTGGCATTTGTCCAGGCGATCGACACGCCCTTCTTGCCGACCTTCACCTCACCAATCTGGGCACCCAGATGAATCGCCAGCCCCTGCTTGCCGAAGAGCTTGAGCGCCTCCTTGGAGACTGCGTCATCACACGCCCCCAGAAAGTTCGGCAAGGCCTCCAGAACCGTCACCGATGCGCCAAGGCGTCGCCACACTGAGCCCAACTCCAGCCCGATGACGCCTGCACCGATGACCCCAAGCCGCTTGGGGACCTCGGTCAGCGCAAGTGCGCCTTCGTTGTCGCACACGACGGTGTTGTCGACCGCGATGCCAGGCAGATGCCGGGCCCGCGAGCCGGTCGCGATGATCACGTGATCGGCCAACACCGATGTGCTCGCAGCCTTGGCATCGGCGCCCTGCACTTCCAGCGCATAGGTGTCGGCCTGAATGCCGACAAAGCGTGCATGGCCCTTGAGCCAATCGATCTTGTTCTTTTTGAACAGAAATTCGATGCCCTTGGTCATGCGCCCGACGATACCGTCCTTGCGCGCCTGCATTTTCGCTAGATCGAGTTGTGCGCCCGACACCGCAATGCCGTGCTCACCGAGGTGATGCAGCGCTTCTTCGTACTTTTCGCTGGAGGCCAGCAGCGCCTTGGACGGAATGCACCCCACATTCAGGCAGGTGCCGCCCAGCACCCCATCCCCTTTGGGGTTGGTCCATTTCTCTGCACAGGCGACCTTCAGGCCCAGCTGCGCGGCACGAATCGCCGCGATATAGCCCGCTGGGCCCGCTCCGATGACGACCACGTCATAACGTTGGCTTGTCATGTCGTTCCCTTACAGGTCGAGGAGCAGGCGAGCCGGATCTTCAAGAGCGTCCTTGATCGCCACCAGGAACAGCACCGCTTCGCGACCATCGATGATCCGATGGTCATACGAGAGCGCAAAATAATTCATGGGCCGCACCACGACCTGACCGTTTTCAACCACTGCCCGATCCTTGGTCGCATGCACGCCCAGAATGGCCGATTGCGGCGGATTGATGATCGGTGTGGACAGCATCGATCCGAATACGCCCCCGTTGGAAATCGAGAACGTTCCCCCGGTCAGCTCTTCAATGCCCAGCTTGCCGTCTTGCGCACGCTTGCCGTAATCGGTGATCTGGTTTTCGATCTGCGCGAAATTCATCTGGTCGGCATTGCGAATCACCGGCACCACCAGGCCGCGCGGTGAACCCACCGCCACGCCAATGTCGAAATAGCCGTGATAGACCACATCAGTGCCATCGATCGAGGCATTGACCACCGGATATTTCTTGAGCGCATGCACCGCAGCCTTCACAAAGAAGCTCATGAAGCCCAGACGGGTGCCGTGTTCCTTTTCAAATCGATCCTGGTACTTCTTGCGCAGGTCCATGACCGGCTGCATGTTGACCTCGTTGAACGTGGTCAGGATCGCGTTGGTGGCCTGCGACTGCAGCAGCCGCTCGGCCACGCGCTGACGCAGCCGTGACATGGCCACGCGCTGCTCGGGCCGGCCTTCGATCAGCTTGGCGGGATCCATCGGCGCGCTCACTGCAGGCAGACTGCTCGCCGGCACACCGGTCGGAATCGGCGCTGCGCCCGATGCGGCAGGACCCGACTTCGCACTCGCCACCGCAGCCAGCGCATCGCCCTTGGTGATGCGACCATCGCGCCCGCTGCCTGCCACCGTGCCCGCAGCAATGCCGGCCTCAGAGAGCAGCTTGCCCGCCGAGGGCATGGCCACCCCGGCCTTGCTTGCGCCGGATGCAGGTGCCGCCGGGGTAGCGGCCACAGCAGCCTGCGCTGCGGGTGCTGCGGCCGCCGCGGGCTGAGCAGGCGCCGATGCCACGGCGCCTGCTTTCGCATCGGTATCGATGATCGCAATCACCTCACCGGCAACCACGGTCGAACCATCTTCCTTGAGGATGCGCGCCAGCACACCGGCCTCGGGTGAGGGCAGCTCCAGCACAACCTTGTCGGTCTCGACATCAATCAGGTTCTGATCGCGCTCGATGGCCTCGCCGGGCTTCTTGTGCCACTGCAGCAGCGTGGCTTCCGCCACGGATTCGGACAGTTGGGGAACTTTGACTTCGATGAGTGCCATGTCAGGAGGCCTTGCGTGTTTTCGTTTTCGCAGCGTCACCGAGCGCAGCCGCGAGCAGCTCTTTTTGCTGAGCGTAATGTTTGTCGTAATAGCCCACAGCCGGCGAGGCCGATGCGGGGCGTCCGGCATAGGACAGACGCTGACCCTCCTTGAGGGCTTCATTCAGGTGGTGCTGCACGAAGAACCAGGCGCCCTGGTTCTGCGGCTCGTCCTGGCACCAGACCACCTGGGTCAGGCCGGGGAAGCGACGCAGCTCGGTTTCCAGCGCCTTGTGCGGGAACGGATACAGCTGCTCAAGACGCAGCAGGGCCACGTCGGTCAACTGACGCTCGCGGCGCGCTGCACGCAAGTCGTAATAGACCTTGCCGCTGCTGATCACCACCTTGCGCACCGCTGACGCGTCGATTGCCTCGTCGGTTTCACCCAACACGGTATGAAAGACGCCGCGCGCCAGGTCCTGCAGCGGCGACACCGCTTCCTTATTTCGCAACAGCGACTTGGGCGTCATGATCACCAGCGGCTTGCGGAACGGCCGAATCATCTGCCGACGCAAGAGATGGAAAATCTGCGACGGATTGGTCGGTTGCGCGACTTGCATGTTGTTCTCTGCGCACAGCTGCAGGAAGCGCTCCAGGCGCGCAGAAGAATGCTCCGGGCCCTGCCCTTCATAGCCATGGGGCAGCATCATCGTGAGGCCGCACGAGCGCCCCCACTTGGTCTCGCCCGACGAAATGAACTGATCGATGACCACCTGCGCGCCATTCACGAAATCGCCGAACTGCGCTTCCCAGATGACCAGCGCATTGGGCTCGGCTGCGGCATAGCCATACTCAAAGCCGAGCACGGCTTCTTCTGAGAGCACCGAGTCGATCACAGTGAATGCGCCCTGTTTGTCGGACACATGTTCGAGCGGGATGTAATCGCCCGAGTCCCAGCGCTCACGGTTCTGATCGTGCAGCACCGCGTGTCGGTGGGTAAAGGTACCCCGACCGGAATCCTGACCGGACAGGCGCACGGCATACCCCGATGCCAGCAGCGTGGCAAACGCCAGGTGCTCGCCCATGCCCCAATCCAGCGCAGCGTCGCCCTGCCCCATCGCACGGCGGTCGGCCACCACTTTTTCCACCAGCGGATGCAGCTTGAGGGTTTCGGGTACCGTGGTGATGCGGGTCGCAATGCGCTTGAGTTCGGCCATCGGAACGGCCGTATCAGCGGTGTCAGTCCACTTGCGGTTCAGGAAGGGCATCCAGTCGACCGCCAACTTGCTCTTGAAGTTGGAGATCACCGGGTCAGAGGTATGTCGGCCTGCGTCCATGGCCGCACGGAACGCCTTGACCAGCGTATCGCCTTCGCCCCTGGCCAGCACACCCTGAGCCTCAAGCCTGTCGGCATACAGCTTGCGGGTGCCCGGATGCTCGCCAATTTTCTTGTACATAAGCGGTTGCGTCAGCGCAGGCGTGTCCTGCTCGTTGTGCCCGAGCTTGCGGAAGCACACGATGTCCACCACCACGTCCTTGCTGAAACGGGCTCTGAAATCCATTGCCAGACGGGTCACGAAAGTGACCGCCTCGGGATCGTCGCCGTTCACATGGAAGACCGGCGCCTCGATCATCTTGACCACGTCCGAGCAATAGATCGTCGAACGGGTATCACGCGGATCGGAGGTCGTGAAACCGATCTGGTTATTGATCACGATGTGCACCGTGCCGCCTGTGCCGTAGCCCCGGGTCTGCGCAAGGTTCAGGGTTTCCATCACCACGCCCTGTCCGGCAAAAGCCGCATCGCCGTGCACCAGCACCGACA
>Ga0315906_10005679_pt1 | contig 15630 bp, 9 predicted proteins | sample LakEriMetagenome_4_FD_203526 | JGI IMG/M metagenome (GOLD analysis project Ga0315906, IMG submission 203526) | Freshwater fungal communities from buoy surface, Lake Erie, Ohio, United States - Buoy 2 MA122 | ecosystem: Environmental > Aquatic > Freshwater > Lake > Lake biofilm | place: USA: Lake...
TTCGCGAACCGCCCGCACAAATCTCACAATCTACCCCAAGCGTGGGGACAAGCCCCTGGTCTCAGACCAGGGGCTTCGTTTGTGTGCCTAGGTGTGTTGAGAATGCCTAGATGTGTCAGGTATGCACAGCGGTGTGCGGTGGCGACACGTCTTGATCCGTGCGGATAGATGTGCATCCCACATGCATGATCAGCTGTGCCAGCCTCCTCCAGCGTCATGCCATTACCGCCATACACCTAACTTTCGTCATGCCATGGCGCGCAGCGCTGTGGCATCGTTTCGTCAAGGCAGAGATAGCATGGCGTCACTGAGGAGAAGATGGCAGATGAAGGATAAAGTAGGGGCGTCATTGTATGGCGCCCCGATGGCGTGGCACACGGTGCCACGTGTGAAGAATCCCCCTGCATTGTCAAACCTGTCCAATTACGTTAATATACGTAATATAGGATGAAAACGTATCGCGTAACAATTCGCTTTGTGCGTGCAGGTTAGGTGTGCAATGCAAAATAGTCTCTTTTCACTGTGTGTGCCACGCGATAGTGTGGGTGATGCGAGTCGCCGCGATACTGTGCTCGACTTGACCGACTTGGTCAAGCACACTATCGATGAGGCTCAGTTTTTTGCCGAAAATTACGTGACGGATGGGATGCGCACGCTGATTGTCCAGACCTTTGCTCGTTTGGCCGGACAATCAAACCAAGCCATCTTTCGCCTGCGTCAAGCGATGGGTGGTGGCAAAACCCACAATATGCTGACGGTCGGCCTGCTCGCCAAACATCCACACTATATTCCCCAAGTCGCCAAAGAAATCAACGACGCCGTGATTGTTGACCCGGGGATGGTTGACGTGGTGTCGTTTAGTGGTCGTGAATCCGACGAAAAATATGGCATCTGGGGGGCGATTGCCACTCAATTGGGGAGATTTGACCACTTCAAAGATAATTACTCCCCGCTCCAGGCCCCCGGCCAACAAGCTTGGATTAATCTGTTTCGTGGGCGCCGAGTGCTCATCTTGATTGACGAACTCGCCCCCTACCTCGATAGCGCCCGTGCGGTGACCGTCGGGAATTCTGATTTGGCGGCCGTGACGGTGACCGCGATGGCCAACCTGTTTAATGCCCTCCAACACGATGATTGCCGCCACGTCTGCCTCGTGATGGGTGAATTGGTGGGTGTTTATGAACATGCCTCACAAAACCTAAGTACGGTGCTCCGTACTATCGATGCCGAATCTTCACGCCTCTCTCAAAACATTATTCCAGTACAACTCAATACCAATGAGCTGTATTACATTTTGCGCAAACGCTTGTTTCAAACTCTCCCCGATGCTGCAACGGTGCAAGCCGTGGCCATGAGTTATGCCACGGCCTTGTCGCATGCCCGCCAAATGGATGTTGCTGTCGATCCCCCCGAACAACTCCAAGTCAATATCATGCAAAGCTACCCCTTTCATCCCATGATTCGTGACTTGTATGCCCGCTTCCGCGAAAATCAAGGCTTTCAACAAACCCGCGGCCTAATCCGTTTGATGCGCTTGATGGTGGCCGATTTGTGGGCGAGTGGTGCGGCCAAGACTGAATCGTTGCTTTCGGCACATCACCTCAACTTTAATAATCCGGCCATTTTGACCGAAATAGAACAGATCAACAATACCTTGGCCAATGCCGTCGCCCATGATATCGCCTCCAATGGTACTGCCGTGGCCGAAGAAATCGATGCCGAATTGCGCTCGACCGATGCCCGTGATGCCACCCGCTTGATTTTTATGGCGTCACTCTCTACTGCTGCCAACCCCATTCTCGGGCTGGGAATACACGAAGTGATAGGTGCGTTGGCCGCCCCTGGCCGCGATATTTCGCAACTCAAAAGCGTCATCGTCGAACGCTTGATGGGCAAAGCATGGTACCTGCATGGCACCGATACGGGCGCACTCTACTTTCGTAATGTCGAAAACGTGACGGCTCAACTCGAGTCGATGGTGCGCACGTTTGCCAATGAACAGGCCATCGAAGAAATCAAACAGCGCCTGCATCAGATGTTTGACCCTTCCAATAGTAAGCCGTGCTACCAACGCCTGTATGTCATGCCCGCCCTCAACGATATCGAAATCACTCTCCACCACGTCACCTTAGTGATTTTGCAACCCGTCCATGGCACGCCAACAGGTGTGGGGGGACTCCCCAAAGCGGTCGAAGATTTTTATCAACAACTGCAATACAAAAACCGCGTCATGTTTTTGACGGGGTCGTACAACACCTACCAACAACTCATCGAAAACGGTAAACGTCTGCGCGCAATTCGTGCCATCAAATCGAGCCTGGCATCGATGTCGGGTGGCAATAATCAGGTGCAGATGCAACAAGCCCAACAACTCGAAGAAAACATCACCCAGCATTTTTATTCGGCCGTGCGCGAAACATTTACGCGCCTGATTTGGCCGATTCGCCCACAAGCAGACGCAACCCAGTCGTTGTTCCCCCAAGATTTTTATATGAAGTTTGAAGGCAACAACTATCGCGGCGAGCAGCAAATCATCCATTTGTTGCGGGAAAAACAAAAATATACCGAAGATATCACCACCGACAACTTCCGCCAAAAAATCGAGCTACGGTTGTTCACCCAACCACAAATGGAATGGACCGAAATCGAACGCCGCGCTGCTTCCCAGACCGTGTGGCAATGGCACCTCAATGGCGCCCTCGCCGACTTTCGTCAACGCATGGTGCGTGAAGGGCAATGGCGTGAATACGGTGCTGTGGTGGCCAAAGGTCCCTTCCCCAAAGAAAAAACCAGCGTTGCCGTGCGCCTCGTGCATCGGCACCCCGATGGCAACGTCGATCTCGAAGTCATGCCCCGCTATGGCGATACCCTCTACTGGGATGTGGGTGGCATTCCCACTGCGGCGTCGCGCGTGCACGAAGGCGAAATCTTTACCACCAATGAACTGCGCGTGAATTTTGTGTGTGTGGATAGTCGCAACGAACACGAAACGGGCGAGGTGCTCTATTGGCAAAACGACATCCAAGTCAAGTTTGCCGAAATCCCCGCCCCCAATGATAAACGCCAGTTGGCGCTGACTGCGACCCCCAAAGGCCAGGTTTTTTATACCACAGACGAAAGTAATCCACTGACGCATGGCGCACGCTACGATGAACCGCTGGTGTTGTCCCGCCCAGCGCACGGCAATAGTGTCGTGATTCTGGCTGCTGCCCGTGCCGATGGCATCGAAAGTGCAGTGTTTCGTTATACCGTACTGTGGGATGGCGCAGAATTGGTTATCGAACCGCAAAAACCGGCCCAATATGTGCCCAAATCATTCCTCAAAACCAACGATAGTAATCAATCGTACAAGTTGCTGAATGACCTCGAACAATCCAATGCTACTGTGTGTGGCGTGAAACTGAGTGTGCAACAGCCGCACAGCGACTGCTGGAGCGAGGTCGGTTTTGGTGATGCGATCCACTTGACGCCCCAACAAATCCGCGACACCCTCAACGTGTTGCGGGATTTGGTGCCGTCAGGTGATGTGCTCATCCAGGTGCGTAAATCGATTTCGTTTGGCATGGGCATCGATTTGCAACGCTTCGCCGAAAGTCAAGCCATTATCTTGAAACCAACCGAGGTCGTGCAATGACTGCCAACCCTGCCATGACCCAGTTGCTCAAAAGTGCATTTGGATTTGAACCTGCCGATAGTCAGCATCACTTCCAAGTCATCATCCCGGCAGGCAACAAAGGCGACGTCTTGGCCTATGAACACTTCATGTGGGACCACGAACGGGGCTCTTCGCCTACGCACATGTACCCTTCGCAACAAGATGGTCAGCTCCGCATTCAGTTGAAATTCGTCCAGTGGCAAAAAATCGCCGAACCGGTGCGCTCACATTTCAATTTGCGGCTCCGCCGTGACAAAGCCCGTGCCGGTAGCTGGAAAAGCGGTGCCAATCTGCTCCGGCGTGACCTTGGCAAGGAATTGTTGGTACTCATGTGGGCCATCGAAGATACCGAAACTGCTGTCGTTGATGTGGCCCTCGCCAATTGGCAAGGATTGTTGCCCGAAGAACGCTGGTGGCTCTATACCCAAACTGCTGCTGCCACTGGTCATGGCCTCGATGGGCGTGGGCGGGGCTGGCGCCGCGCCTTGCGCTATGCCCTCACCGAAAACCCCGCCCACGACCGGTTTGGCGATACATCGGTGCGCTTGGTGCTACGCCAACATGTGGCGGCCCAGACAACTCAAGACGATGTCAACGATCATCCATAATCCTACTGCACTCGATGTGTGCTTCCCGGTGGGCCATATCAGTGCCGAATCAATCCGGGAGCGGAGCGCCAACCGGCAAAGCGATCTGCACGAATACGGCACGTGGATGGGGCGCAAGCCACTCGCCCTCATCAACGCCATCCTGCTTGCGATGCACTTGCCGGCGTGTGATTCGTTGGCACAGCTCCGACTGCATGTGCTGGCGTTGCTGGATGCTGACCAAACGGCGCTCGATATACGTGATCCCACCGGGAGGGTGAGCCAGACCAGCCTGTTTCAGGACGACCCATCACCTGCTGATTCTGATGCCACACGCATCAATCGCAGTGCCCCCTTTGACGTGCATACCCCGCTCCCCGATTTGGCTGCCCAACGAGTGGCGCGTGCATATGAGTGTACGGCGCAGACGCTGCCCGCATTGCTCGCGCAATTGGCGGTGCGTCGCCTCGGGCGTGCGATGGTGGTGGCAGACCCGATGTGTGGCAACGGCACCACTGGCGTGGCGGCGACCCGCTTGGGGCTGACCGTGTTGCAATCTGATATCCACCCCATGGCTGCCATGCAGAGCTGGGGCATCTTGCAGATTGGTGGGCGCCGCCGTGATGCGCCGCCGACATCCCAGCCGCACCCGCAGTTGTATGCGGCCGTGCGTGATTTTTTTCAAGCGCAACAGATTGACGAAACCTGGCATGGCCATGTCATCGATGCCTGGCTATGGACGCACGATATCCTCGACCCCGAAAGTGGCTGGCGCGTCCCGTTGTTTGAATCGTTGGTGCTCCATCAGGCCTCGGCGACGGTCATCGACTTGATCCCCGATGAGGCGACGCGTAGTTTTGCTATTGCGGTGCGCACGGGGGTGTCGCAACGCGAACTCGCCGTCAAGGCGACGCAGGCCACCAAACGCCATCAAATGCTCTACCCACCGCACCACGATACGCCGTCACAGCTGGCACGCCTGTTGTCGACCCAACCCGCGTGGCAGGCCGACGATTGGCAGGCGCCCGTCGGGCAGGTGCTCATGCCGCGTTTGGTGGCGCTCCGTACCCTGCAGACTGCCACTCAGCCGCGTCAGTGGCTGGGCGCTACCGACCACGACCATGCCCAGCAGGCGCAGCTGATGGCCTTGCTGGCGCACTGGTGGCCACAATGGCGCACCACCGCCATTGTGCCTGTCGCTGATTTGCCCGCCATTACCGGCCTCGCTGATTGGGGGTGGCGCTCATGGGTACAGCTCTTTACCCCGCGCCAACTGTTGACTTTGGGTGTGCTCCGCACCGCCATCGTGCAACAAGCACCTGATTGGTCGGAACAGACCCGCGCAAGTGTGGGCTTGGCGTTGCGCCGTTGGATGCTTAGCAACAATCGCCTCGCCGCGTGGAATGCTAACCAGACTTTTGCGCATCAGGGCTTGCTCTATGACCGCATGGTGCCGGCGGTGCAGTTGGTCGAACGTGGTATGGCGAATTGGCGCACCGATTGGCTCCGTACGCTGCCACGCCTGCCCGTCCACCCGGCCCCCGTGCATCGCAGTGACGTGCGTGATTGGGCCGAACCCGCTGATTTGGTGGTGGTGGATGCACTCCCCAATCATCGCGATGACAGTAGCGATGTGCCCCTGCAGTGGGTGGCACCCCTGATTGATGACCTGCCACAGCACACTGTCACGCTCAAGCCCCCCCTACCTGCCGACGTGACCACCCTCTATACCACGATTTTGCCACCACTCGTGGCGCAGCTCTCGCCCCATGGGCGGATCGTGTTGTTGCTGCCGAGTCGCGCAGAATCGGTGCTGGTTGATTTGGTGTTGGTGGCGTGGTTGACCACCCTGCAGATCACGGCAATCTGGCCCGTCACCATCGATGTCTCGCGTGGCACACACAACCACGACGAGCAAGTGCTGGTGGTGGTGCTGGCACACGCCCCGCCCCCGCAACGCTGCTATAGTGATGAGCTCATCCCAGCGCTGACCGGCGCCATTCGCACCACCATCGCTGATTTGCGCGCCAGCGATGACCCCGCCCACGCCAGTTTTGCCGAGTACGATTTGGTGAGCTGTGGCATGGGGGCCGCCATGCGCGTCTTGACGGCGACCATCCCCGCCGACATCGATGCCCGCCGTCAGTTCCACGACCCACAGATGCCACGCCCCCAACAGGCGCTGCTCCGCCATGCCAGCGAAGTGGCCCATGCCCTGATGATCCCTGCCCACGTCCCGCCCTTGTTGTGGGCCCAACTCCCCGCCATCGATCAATGTGCGGTGGCGTTGCTGGCCGGCGAAGCCACCGCCACCGCGGTGCCGGTGCGCCAACTGGCGTTGACGCTGGGGGTAAAGGATGTGTCGGTACTGTGTGCATCCCAAAGCACGTTGCTCCTGTTGCCCGGCAAATTACCTAGCCATGCCAATGAATTTACGCGTAGCCATTGTGGGGCACTATGGCGGCTCTTGACCCAGCTCGCGCACCCCACCCACCCCACCGTCGATATGCTTTTGCGCACGATTGCGAGTCCCCCTGCGCTGTTGTTTTCGTTGCTGACGACCATCTATACGCTGACTGCGCCGCTACCGCGCTGGCATGCATGGCACGCAACCATGCAGATTCTGTTGGGCGGGTTGTATGCGACACAGCGCCATACCGGAGGAGCCGACCATGACGCTTGATATGCCGGCCTTGATTGAACGTTTTTTCCCCGTGTTGCCGTTGTCTGCCGAGAGCTACAAAGAGCGCATGGCGGGGGCTTCGCAAACCCTGACGGGCCTCGGCAAATGGTGGGGGCGTAAGCCGCTGGTGTTGGTGCGGGCGGTGGTATTGGGTGTGCTGTTGCCAGTGAGCGACGATCCGCTCCGTGACCGCGAAGTTTTTTTGCAGTTGATGACCATGGACGACGCGGGGCTGGCGCGCCGCCGCACCAAATCCATCCCGCGCACGGTGCAACAGGCTCTGTGGCAGCAATTGCCTGCGGACCAACGCGCCTTGTTTGGTGGGGGAGACGAGCTCCCTACCACCCTCGCCAAACCGCTCCAGCAAGAGCTGTCGACGGTGTTGCTGCGCCAGATGCCCTATGCCCAATACCTCGAATACTGCCTCCGCCCCGAAGAAATCAGCGGCCCCGATGCCCAAACCTGGCAATCAATCAACGCTCACCTCGGCACGCAGGCCCAGTCGTTGCCCGAACTGGTGCAGGAATTGGGCGAGCGCCGCTTTGGGCGTCGTCCCGTGGTTGGCGATGCCTTTTGTGGCGGCGGCTCGATTCCCTTCGAAGCCGCCCGCCTCGGCTGCGATGTGCGCGCCAGCGACCTCAACCCCATCGCTACTTTGCTGACCTGGGCCGCCTTGCATGTGGTGGGGGGGAGTGATGCACTGGGCACGCAAGTCCGTGCCACGCTCGAATCTATCATGGCACGCGTGCGTCAACAAATCGACGCCTGGGGCATCGAGCGCAACACCCAGGGCTGGACTGCTGACGCCTTTATTTATTGCACCGAAGTCCGCGACCCCGAAAGTGGCTGGTATGTGCCCCTGGCCCCGAGCTGGGTCATCGCCGAAAAATACGGCGCGGTGGCGCAACTCGTCCCCGATGATACGCACAAACGCTACCACATCGCCATCGTGAGTGGTGCCGATGCGGCGCAAATCGCCGCCGCCAAAGCCGCCGGTACGGTGCGTGATAGCCGGTTGTACCCGCCCCATGGCGGCCTCGATAGCCCGATTGCCAGTCTGCGTCGTGACTTGCGGATGTGGCAAGTAGACGACATTGTGCCGCGCCCCGATGACGTCTTCCAAGAACGCCTCTATTGCATCCGTTGGATCGAGACCTATCGCGATGAATCCGGTCGTACCCATAATCGTTACCACTTTACCGCCCCCGATGCCGCCGATCTCGACCGCGAGCAACAGGTGCTGTCGTTGCTCAATGAACGGATGCATGATTGGCAAGCCCAGGGGATTGTGCCGAATTTGGCGATTGCTGAAGGAAAAGAAACGCAACGCTTAGTCCGTGAACGTGGCTGGACGCATTGGCATCACCTCTATACCCCGCGCCAGTTGCTCTATCATGGCTTGATTGGTGCCCAAATCGCCGCGATTAGCGATGACGTGCTCCAGACTGCACTGAGTGTGGTGGGGATGAATACGTTGTTAGATTACAACTCAAAATTGTGTGGGTGGGTGTCTAGTTTATTAAAAAGTGGTGGTAATGGAGCAATTAATCACCAACTACAACTATCCCAGCCGTGGTGCCAAGTTGCTGTCAGATATTTTTGTGCGCTACCAGCCGATTGCGTTTGCTCACATCACCACCGACACGCAGGTACGCAACGGCGATGCCCGTACCATTCCTTTCGATGCAGACATCTGGATTACCGACCCCCCCTATGCCGATGCCGTCAATTACGAAGAAATCACCGAATACTTTGTGGCCTGGGCGCAGCCCGTATTGCAGGCCCAAGGTTGGGCTCGCGACACGCAACGCGCGCACGCCGTCAAAGGCAACGACGATGGCTTCCGGCGTGCCATGGTGGAATGCTATCAGCGCTTGGCGCAACAGATGCCAGCCAACGGCCTGCAAGTGGTCATGTTTACCCACAAAGATGCCGCCGTCTGGGCCGATTTGGCCTTGATTCTATGGTCGGCCGGGTTACGTGTGACCGCCGCCTGGACCATCGCCACCGAAACTAATTCGGCGCTCAAGGTGGGGAATTATGTGCAGGGCACCGTGATTTTGGTGTTGCGCAAGCGCCGCGACGACGACGCCGATGTCATGTTCCTCGACGAAATCCCTCCCCTCATCGATGCCGAAGTGCGCCACCAGCTCGATGCCATGACGCAGCTCGACGGTACCGCCCACAGCATGTTTAACGACACCGATTACCAGTTGGCCGCCTATGCAGCCGCCTTGCGCGTGTTGACCGCCCAGCGCCTAGCCGACCTCGACCCGCAACGTGAATTGTTGCGCCCGCGCCAACGCGGTGTGCAAGGCAAAGTTGAGCAAGTCATCGCCAATGCCATTGCGATCGCCTGCGACCATTTGGTGCCGCTCGGCTTGCCCGCCGACGAATGGCGCCGCCTGAGCATGATCGAACGCTTCTATCTCAAGGCGCTCAGCTACGATGCTCATGGCGAGCGGCGCATCGGGATGATGCAAGAGCTGGCGCGGGGCTTTGGGATAAATGATTACGAGCAATTACTCGCCAGTGGCCGCGCCAACGAAGCACGGGTTGCCACCCCCAGCGAATTACGCGACGGCAATCTGCGTAATGGTGAATTCGCTACGTCGCTGTTGCGCCACGTCTTGATGGCCATCTATGTCACCACCAAATACGATGATGCCGCTCGCGGCTTGCTGTGGATTAGCACCGAAGTGCCCAATTATTGGGATATGCGCGACCGCATCATTGTGCTCCTCGACTACATGCAGGCCCTCGTCTATCAAGACCAAATGCCCCATTGGCAACGCGACGGCCAAAGTGCGGCTATTTTGCTGGGTGCCGTCCGCAATCATCATCTCTAGGCGTTCAGCACCACCCCGAAAGGAATCACGCATGATCCAGCGTCTGAGTTCGCGTACTGCCACGCTCGCCACATACCTGACCACGCGCCTGCAGGGTGCGAATCGCTATGACCGCATCGCCGGTTATTTTTGCTCTTCGTTGTTGCAGGTGGCGGGTGAAGCCTACCACCAAGTCAGTGGCCAGATTCGCGTGGTCTGCAACGGTCGCCTCAACGACTACGATGCCCGCAACGGCTATGCCGCCCAAATGGCCTTGCGCCAGCAATGGCAAGAATTCGTCCCTGCTCACATCCTCGCCCCTGCTGATGGCGTGACGTCGCAACGCCTTACACAACTCTATGAATTGTTGGTGAGTGAGCGCCTCGTGGTGCGGATCGTGCCCGACCGTGCCTTTGGCATGATGCACGGCAAAGCAGGGGTGATTTATTATCCCCACCAGCCGGCCTGCACCTTCCTCGGGAGTGTCAACGAAACCATGGCGGGCTGGAGCCAAAACTACGAAATGTTGTGGGAAGACCAGAGTGCGGACGGTGTGGCCTGGGTACAACAAGAGTTTGAGGCGTTGTGGCTGGCCGGCCAAGAGTTCCCCTTGCCCCCCGAAATCATTGTGGATATTGGGCGTCTGGCCAAGCGGCGCGTCATCAGCGTCCAAGACTGGCGTGACAATCTGCACCGCGACCCGGCGAGTGTTATCGTCGAATCACCGATTCAGCGCATCGATGTCGGGCTGTGGGAGCATCAGAAGTTTTTCATCAAAAAAGTCTACGAAGACCACATCGGTCCGCATCGGCAAGCCCGCTACATCCTCGCTGACCAAGTGGGATTGGGCAAAACGCTGCAATTGGGGCTGGCAGCCAAATTAATCGCCTTGCTCGACGATGCCCCCATCCTCATCATTTGCCCACGCACCTTGACAAAGCAATGGCAAAACGAGCTCAGCGAAAAAATGGGTGTACCTTCGGCCATCTGGGAGGCAAATTGTTGGTACGACGAACAAGACCGGGCGTTGCGTGTCCCGATTACGCAGTGTCCGCGCCGAGTGGGGATTGTGTCGCAAGGGTTGATTACCAACACCACCACCAACGTCGTCACGCAATTGCTAGACCTGCGCTATGCCTGTGTGATTGTCGACGAGTCACATCGGGCTCGGCGGCGCGACATCACCGATGGGCGTAGACTGGCCGATGCTCCGCCCAACAAGCTACTCGATTTTGTGCAAAAAATCGCCGTGCGCACCACCACCATGTTGCTGGCGACTGCTACTCCCGTGCAAATCGACCCCATCGAAGCCTGGGATTTGTTGCATGCCCTCGCCCAAAACGCACCCCACGTCCTCGGGAGCGAGTATAGTCGCTGGCAATGCGACATCAGCGTGGCACTGAATCTGGTGATGCAACGCAGCGACATCCCCCGCGACCTCGGCACGCAGTGGGAATGGTTGCGCGACCCGTTGCCGGCGGCTGCCGTGAGCCATGATGCCCGCCAATTGCGCCGGGAGTTGGGGATTGCCGACCGCGTGGTGCATGTCGACGGCAGCGCCCTCGAGCAGTTGTCGCGGGGTGAAAAACAACGTATCCGCGACTGGTTCCCCGAATACATTTCGCAGCACAATCCGATCATCCAGCACATTGTGCGGCGCAGTCGCGACCAACTCGAGCGCGAAATTAACCCGCAGACGGGCCAACCCTACCTCAAGCGCATCGAAGTCCGGTTATTGGGTGAGCGTGACAGCGAAGCCATCTCTTTGCCCATCCACCTCAAAAAAGCCTACGAATGCGCCGAAATTTATACGCACCATTTGGGCAAACGCATGCACGGTGCCGGCTTCATCAAAACCTTGTTGTTGCGGCGTATGGGGAGCAGTATTGCTGCGGGCAGACAAACGGTCGACCGCTTGCTGGCGCGCGATGATCGGGCCTTTGTTGACGACGATGACGATTTCGAGCGTGGTGATTATGCGGTATTGACGGTGATGAGTGATGCCGAGCGCCACGCCTTAGAAGCATGTCGCGAACATTTGCTGGCCAACCACGACCAAGACCCCAAAGCGGCGCGGGTGGTCGATTTGTTGCGCGGGCAACGCTGGCTGGCACAAGGGGTGATTATTTTTAGTCAATATTACGATACTGTGGCCTGGTTGGCCGACTTTCTCAAAGACGCCTTCCCGAGTGAGCGGGTGGCCGTCTATGCGGGTGGGGGGCGCTCGGGGGTATGGCACGCCGGGGTGTGGCAAAGCCTCGGCCGTGACGATGTCAAACGCATGGTGCAACGGGGCGAAATCGGCATGTTGGTGGGCACCGATGCCGCCTCCGAAGGGTTGAATTTGCAACGCATGGGGTGCCTCATCAATCTCGACTTGCCATGGAACCCGACGCGACTCGAGCAACGCAAGGGGCGCATCCAGCGCATTGGTCAATTGCGTGACGTGGTCGACATCTACAACATGCGCTACCGTGATTCAGTCGAAGACCGCGTGCACACCTTGTTGTCGGAACGACTCAAGCACATCTATGACCTGTTTGGCCAGATCCCCGATGTGCTTAGTGATGTGTGGATTGATATGGCCTTGGGTGCGCAATCGGAGGCCGAGGCGTTGTTGTCGCGGCTGCCCCAGTATCACCCCTTTGTGCGCAAATACACGGCGGTCACCCCCATCGATTGGGACTCGTGTGCGGTGGTGGTCGACGATGAAGATGCGCGCCGCGTATTGGGGCGGGGCTGGTAGAGGCACAGTGGAATCTCCCTGCGGGCGTCATGGAGATTCCACCCCCTTCGTCATTGTATGGTGCCCCAGTGGAGTATAGCGGTAGATGCGATTTGACACGCGATAGTCAGCGTGATAGAGTAGACACGTTGGAAATATTGGAAAGCGACAAAATCACGCATGGTGTGTATGGCATGCATCAGGTGCCCACGTATTTTTTTCACCAAGTATCGTGTACGTTGTAGTGATTGTTAGACTGTTTTTTGAAAAACCGCAAAAGAATTGAGAGGAAGAAGATGGATGTAAACGGACTCATGCTGCTCGACATGATGAATCAAACAATCTGGCCAATCACCTATGTGTCAGTCATCGGCTTCATCACGGCAACAGTGATTGGCATGACCCTGGAGAAGTATGGTCAGATGCGCTTTGTGCCGTACGCAATCAAGGCAGCAGAGCTTTCTCGTGCAATGCTGGTCGGCCTGATTGCCATGGTCTTATTGTTGCGTTTGTTCGTATAAAATTAGGCGACTCGCCGAAATATGCTATGCTACGTTCAATATGTGGTAATGAAAGAGAAGGGATTGATATGCCCAAGTTGATTATCAGCACTGTTGGCACCACACTGCTCAAAGTGCGTGGTGTTGTATCAGCTGACGAGGAACAACTGCTGACCAAACATGCGAATGACATGCATCCCCCCGAGACACTGCGTGCCCTCTTGCACAATGTGGCCGATGATGCACGCTATACGAGTATGGACATATTGCAGACGGCTGAATTTGCCACGTTGCAGCTCTACCGTACCAAGGTGGCCCCACAGCATGCACATTGGTATTTGCCAGGGGCGCGGTACCTGTTTGTGGGCACAGACACCTATACCAGCAAAATGGTGTTAGCCACATTTCGGCGCTTTCTCAATGCCCAATTTCCCCAGGTCAGTATTGGTCAGGATATTGTGGTGCGTGGACTCCAAGTACAAAATACCCACGGACTCGATACCGCACTGCGTGAGCTCTACGATACCCTCAACCGTGCCACAGAGGCATACGATGCCAGCGATGTGTTGTGCAATATTAGTGGCGGGTTTAAGTTTATTTCGGGGTGGATGCAAGCCTATGCGGTGCACAAAGGCTTTGCAACGGTGTACACATTTGAGGGATCGCAGGCTATGGTCCTCTCTGAGCCACGCTTCCCAGGCAACTTTCCACCGCCGCTCGAATATATCTAAGCGCGGTGCCCAACATATCCATACGGGGATGCCCTGGTTTTGACGGGGTCGGGTATGGACGAGTAGCGATAAGTGCCTTTAATGCCACGTGAAACTCTGTCACCTTGAGTGGTGCGCCCGGTTCTGGACGGCGGTTCGAATCCGCCCATCTCCACCACACTACCCCCACAGCCATGCTGTGGGGGTTCATGTTACAATATGCGCAACAATTCGGTCGAAAGTGGGTGCCATGATGCGCGTGCGCCTCAACGAAGTATTAACAGTCGCCCTGCTTGTGCAACACGAACAGCATATCCGTGACTTTTTGGCGATGGAAGGCATCACGCCTGCAGCTGATCTCGGTGAAACAATCCTCAGCGAGCGCCAAATCAAAGAACTCCTCGAAGAACTGGCCAGCATGTGATATTCCCCCCGTGTCATTCGCTGACACGGGGGGAATTCGCCATAAGATCCTAGTAGCCACTCTCTGCCAATAGTTGTGTCCCCAACAGTCCCAGCAAGACTTCGTACTGCGTACCGATGTGCTCGGGGTGCCACTCAAAGCGGGCGCGCTCAAAGTACTGCACCACGTATGTCTCGCCATCCACAGGATTCACCTCATAAAACTCCTCGCTGATGGGGTAGCCGTACTGCGCCAGCCCACCCGTGCTTAGCCAGTGGCGCTTGAATGCATTGCGCAGGGTGTGCCCCGTCTCAGCGAAGTACATCTGGCCCGGCTCCGTGTTGCCGCTTTGGCGCGCAAAGGGTCCCGGTTGTTGCTGTTGGGCGAAGGCACCAAAATGATTGCCAATCAAGCCGAGCTGTACTGCGTAGGCGGTACCAGCGTTTTCGGGGTGATACTCGAAACGATTGCGCTCGAAGTACTGCACGAGCATGCGTTTCCCTTCGGGAGTCACCGTGTAAAACGGCTCACTGATGGGGTAGCCGTATTGGGCTAGCCCACCGTTTTGGTGCCAATAGCGCAGAAAACGGGGCTCGATGGTGTGCTTCGTGGCACGTTCAAAGGGTACGGCCAAGGGCGTGGTAATGGTGACCTGCTGCGAGATTGCCTTTGTAGGAGTGACCTGCATGTACTGCATGGTGGTGCAGTCGAGCGTCGGATATTGCCCGTACATGGGAGATGGTGTGCAACGCTGTCGCACAATCGTCAACGGCAGCGTATCACTTACTGCAATCAGGCGTGCATACGGGTTATCGGCACTGATTTGGCGCCACTGCCAGGCGCCGATATCGAAGTAGGCGATGCCTTCTGCGTTTTTGCAGACCTGTACTAGTGGCATGCTGGTAATGGTGATTCGTTTGTTACCATCACGTGTATTTGTGTCTTGGCACATGGCAACCAGACTCCTACTCAACGGATGCCAGCTCATGTTGTCGCTGGTTTCCATGGCCGGGGCACGGTTGATGCTGGTATCGACGATATCGGTGACCCCACCACGGGTCGAATTCAGGTGCTGCGTCATATATGCACTGAAAAATATGCCTGAAGGCGTGTAGATGAGCTCGGGCATCGGGCGATACATGGTTTCAGGGTAGCTACTATCGTTGTAAAAACTGCGATACCCGTCTGTGCTCGTCCCTTGAATGTGTTGTACATCCTGCCATGTACGACCACTATCTGCCGAAAAGAACGTCTTGCCTGCGAGTAAGTTGTTTTGGATGTAGGTTATTTTGAAAGCGAGCGCCGCCGGGCTGGTGTATCGCGTGGGGGTATCGATGAATGACAGATGCAGTTGTATAGACGCGCATGTCTGTGGAACTGTCGATGGTAGAAGGTAATCTGGGTAGTTGCCCACATTGCCCATTTGCGGATAGACCGTAATCGTGCATGGTTTGGGCAAGGAAATTTGTGTCTGTTTCTGCCAACGTTGCCCCGCGTTGCTCGTTTTCCAGATCGTCAACTGCGAAACCGTACGATTGC
>Ga0315906_10005683_pt1 | contig 15623 bp, 14 predicted proteins | sample LakEriMetagenome_4_FD_203526 | JGI IMG/M metagenome (GOLD analysis project Ga0315906, IMG submission 203526) | Freshwater fungal communities from buoy surface, Lake Erie, Ohio, United States - Buoy 2 MA122 | ecosystem: Environmental > Aquatic > Freshwater > Lake > Lake biofilm | place: USA...
CATCGCCTTGCTTTCTTGTGCACAGCCGGTGCAATTTCCGGCGGTATCCCGGACTGCCACTGTTGTAACCGGTGCCGAGCAATCGGAACGTTACCTTCCGCTATTGAAAAAGCTAAAAGTGGCTGTAGTAGCCAATCCAACTTCCGTGGTTGGAGGTCAGCATCTAATCGATCATTTGGTTACAAACGGTATTGATGTTCAGGTCGTGTTTGCTCCGGAGCATGGTTTTAGGGGCGAGGCCGGAAACGGTGATAAGGTTGCGGATGGAAAAGATCCTCAAACCGGCATCCGCGTTGTTTCACTGTACGGAAAGCGTATGAAACCGCTTCCGGAAGACCTTAGGAATGTCCAGGCTGTGGTATTCGATGTGCAGGATGTCGGAGCACGTTTCTATACGTATATCTCAACCCTGCAATATGTAATGGAAGCATGCGCAGATGCCGGAATAGACGTCGTTGTACTGGACCGGCCTAATCCTAATGGTCATTATGTCGACGGTCCTGTCATGCAGCCTGCATTCCGGTCATTTGTCGGCATGAATCCAATTCCAGTAGTTCACGGCTGTACGGTGGGAGAGTATGCGAACATGTTGATCGGCGAAGGATGGTTAAAGACCGAAAAGAGTTGCCGGCTAACGGTTGTTCCGATGCTCAACTACACTCACGATGTTCCGGTTGCTATTGGTTCCCGTCCTTCTCCGAACCTGACCAACATGAATGCGATTCGCTTGTATCCTTCTTTATGCCTGTTTGAGGGAACACATGTCAGTCTTGGTCGCGGTACTGACTTTCCGTTTGAAGTTTACGGGTATCCGCAATTTCCGGATCGGAAGTTCAGCTTTACACCAAAAGAGATACCCGGTGTTGCGGCTCATCCTCCTTATGAGGATACATTATGTTACGGCGAAGATTTAAGGTTGCCAAAGGATTCCAGCTATCTTGAAAATACATCATCCTTTACGTTGAAGTGGTTGTTGAATGCTTATCGCAACTATCCCGATAAGGATCGGTTCTTCAATAGTTTTTTCAATAAACTTGCCGGAAACAGTGAGTTACAGGAACAGATAAAGCGCGGCTTATCCGAAGATGAAATTCGTAAGTCATGGCAGTCGGAGTTAACCGCCTACAAGTTGAAGCGTAAAAAGTACCTGTTATATCCTGACGTTGAGTAACGATCAGTGCGCAGCCTTCATTTCTTGACTAACGATCTCCGTTTTTCCGGGATATACTTTCAAGGCCTCCTGCAAACAACGCATGGCCTGTTTTAAATCGTCAAGGTTCAATACGTAAGCAATACGAACTTCGTCGGTGCCGAGCGTAGGGACAGAATAGAATCCTGTTGCTGGCGCCAGCATAACGGTCTTTCCTTCGAACGAGAATTTTTCCAGTAGCCATTGACAGAATCGATCCGCATTGTCGATCGGTAAACGGGCGATGCAATAAAAGGCGCCACTAGGTTTTGGACAGAATACACCTTCCATGGCATTCAGTGCTTCAACTACGTAATTGCGACGAGCAACGTATTCGGCTTTTACATTTTCAAAATAACTGTCCGGTGTATCGATCGCCGCTTCTGCGGCTACCTGGCCGAACGATGGCGGACTTAGCCGCGCCTGTGCGAATTTCATAGCCGCAGCTATCAGTTCTTTGTTTCTGCTTACCAGTGCACCTATCCTGGCGCCGCATGCGCTATAGCGCTTGGAAACAGAGTCTAGCATGACGACGTTCTGCTCGATACCTTTGAGGTGCATGACAGAAAAGTACTTCTTACCGTCGTAGCAGAACTCTCGGTACACTTCGTCGGAGAACAACCACAAGTCATATTTCTGAACAAGTGTGCGCAAGGACTCCAGTTCTGCTGCTGTGTACAGATAGCCGGTAGGATTATTCGGGTTGCAAATAAGAATCGCTTTTGTTCGCGGGGTAATTAGTTTTTCAAATTCAGAAATAGGAGGTAAGGCGAATCCGGTATCAATCGTAGAACGAATTGGGACGACCTTGACACTAGCCTGCGTGGAGAAGCCGTTATAATTGGCATAAAACGGCTCCGGGATAATCACTTCGTCCCCTTCGTTCAAGGCGCTCATCATCGCGATTTCGATGGCCTCGGATCCTCCGGTTGTAATCATGATATCGGTATAGTCTAAAGCGATATCGTACTTCTGATAGTAGCCGGTAAGTTTCCTGCGGTAGGATTCGTTGCCGGCAGAGTGGCTGTATTCGACTACTTTGGCAGGATACGAGTGGATGGCATCCAGCATCACTTTTGGTGTTTCAATATCCGGTTGTCCGATATTGAGGTGATAAATCTGTATGCCATTTTTCTTAGCCTGTTCTGCGAACGGAACAAGCTTACGGATAGGCGATGCGGGCATATTCTGGCCTTTGTCGGAGATCTTTGGCATAATACAGGGGAAATTGTCGTTTTTAAAATAAAGAAGCCCTTCGTTGGAAGGGCTTCAAATTTAAGGAATAATGTCGAGGAAGATTACTTTTTCTCTTCGGTAGCCGGAGCTTCAATGTTTCCTTTGATGTGCAGTACTTTCTGACCGGATTTCGCGTTGGAGGAAATAGTAACGGTTTTGTCTTGCATTCCCATTTTACCGGCAGAATTGAATTCTACGTGGATAGTGCCTTTACCGCCTTTTGCGATAGGCTCTTTTGGCCATTCAGGAACCGTGCAACCGCAAGAACCTTGCGCTGAGGTAATAATCAACGGCTCTTTGCCGGTGTTGGTGAATACGAAATCGTACGTTACTTTCTCACCTTGCTTGATGGTGCCATAGTTGTACTCTTCCACTTCAAATTTCATTTCAGGGCCGTTGGCATTCTGCAGCACAGGGGCCGTAGTAGAGGACTGAGCAGTTGCTGCGAACATGGCAAAGCAAAACGAAGCTGCGAGGATAATCTTTTTCATGATAGGGGGGGTTGTAGTAGTGGTTTTGATGAATTTTAAGAGATCGATTACTTACTGTTTTCAAGGGGCATTCCGCCAGTTTTCTTGAAAGGTGTTGCCTGGTCCACCGGCTGTTCTTCGGTAGCTTCTACGACACCTTTGATGGTAAGTACTTTTGTGGCTGTTTTTCCGTTGGAGTCGATAGTCACCGTTTTAGTAAATGCACCGACACGTTTTGTGTCGTAGTGTACTTTGATGACTCCGGTCTGACCTTTCATAATCGGTTCTTTCGGATAAGTAGGTACGGTACATCCGCAAGAGCCTTTGGCATTAGAGATAATCAAAGGTTCTTTACCAGTGTTTTTGAACTTGAATTCACAGTTGCCGTCAGCGCCTTGTTTGATAGTGCCGTAATCGTGCACTTCTTTGTCGAAGGTGATTTCAGGAGCGTTCGGATTGTCCGCTTTAACCGGTGCGGCTCCTTCCTGTGCGGTAGCGAATAGGGCAGTGCCCAGCGAAAGGAGGGAAACGAGTGCGAGTTGCTTTAACATAGCGTTCATTGTTGGATTGAATTATTGTTTGGGTAGATGTTGTAATGTATTGCTTTCTTCCACATATCAATTACTTTGCCAAAAGTATCTTAAAAGCAATGAAGGGAATATGAATTCCGCCAGGGTTAAGCTTTTTTGTGGGTATCCGTGGGAAAAGCCCATTATTGCGGTTATTAACGTAAAAAGGGCAAAAAGGTTCGTTCTGGAATTGAAAAAAGCCATCCTTTAGGGATGGCTTTCTGAAGATAAAGTGAAGGACATCATTTTGATGTCAGTACGACAAAAGGTATGAGCATTTCTTCCAGCGAAATACCGCCGTGCTGCAGGGTGTTTCTGTAGTAAGAAACGTAGTGGTTGTAATTGTTGGGATAAGCAAAAAAATCATCGTTACGTGCGAACACAAAGGCCTGTGAAAGATGTTGTCGCGGTAGCATGGCATCTGCCGGATTCTTGATTTCGAAAACCTGCTTCTTATCGTAGTTCATATTCCGTCCTTGCTTGTAGCGTAGGTTGCTATTGACGGTTCGGTCGCCCACCAGCTTGACCGGTTCTTTGACACGGATGGTTCCGTGGTCGGTTGTGATGATCAGTTTTACTTTCTTTTCGGAAAGTTTTTTAATTGCTTCGAAAAGTGGTGAATGTTCAAACCACGAGAGTGTGAGGGAGCGATATGCTGCTTCATCATCGGCCAGCTCACGGATCATTTCCATTTCGGTGCGGGCATGGGATAACATGTCCACAAAATTATAGACGATCACATTGAAGCGATTCTCCATCATGTTGGAAAGGTCGTCAACCATCTTCTTCCCGTCGGAAAGATTGGTGATTTTTGTGTAGGAGAATTTAACGTCTTTCCGGGAACGCTTCAGGTTGTCGGCGAGAAATTCTGCTTCGTGAAGGTTTTTGCCGCCTTCCTCCTCATCGTTTTTCCAGAGTGAAGGAAAGCGCGATTCAATCTCAGACGGCATTAATCCTGCGAAAATAGCATTACGGGCATATTGTGTAGCCGTTGGAAGTATGGAGCAGTACATGTCTTCTTCTTCCAATCGATAATACTCGGTGATTACCGGCTGAAGTATTCTCCATTGGTCGTACCGCAGATTGTCAATGAGAAACATAAAAACAGGCTCATTGCCGGTATCGATTTGTGGAACTATTTTTCGGCGCATGAGTGTATGGGACAATACCGGCGCGTCTTTGTCCGGGGTTTTCAGCCACGACAAATAATTTTTTTCAATGAAGCGGGCGAAGAGATTGTTTGCTTCGTTTTTCTGAGAGGTAAGGATCTCATACATGCTTTCGTCGGCACTCTTTTCTAATTCAAGCTCCCAGAAAATAAGTCGCTTGTAAACATCCATCCACTCTTGCCATGTAAGCCGATCGCTCATCGTCATGCCCAGGTTTCTAAATTCCTGCTGATAAGCTGATGCGGTTTTCTCACTGATGATCCGCTTGTTGTCCAGTATTTTTTTCAGCGCAAGGAGAATCTGGTTGGGGTTGACCGGCTTGATCAGGTAGTCGGCGATTTTACTGCCGATGGCTTCTTCCATGATATGCTCTTCTTCACTTTTGGTGATCATAATCACCGGGATGTCCGGGAATTGATTCTTGAGTCGGTTGAGCGTTTCCAGGCCGGATAAACCGGGCATATTCTCATCAAGGAATACGATATCGACCGGTTGCTTGGCGGCACGTTGCAGGGCGTCTTCGCCATTGGAAACGGTGATGACTTCGTACCCTTTTTCATTCAGAAAAATCTGGTGGGGCTTGAGTAATTCGATTTCATCGTCGGCCCAAAGAATAGTTATTTTATCCATAGTGATTGAACTGCTGCCGGTCGCTGCAGGTACAGCAAAGGTAGCATTCGTTCGGGTTTGTGGCTGTGGTGGTAGTAGCATATTCAACCTGCATTTACAGGTGATAACGTATTCTGGAAATAATTATTGTCATCAAGTTCAGGGAATCTTGCCCGCGGGGCGCTGTCAGCTCCCTCGGAATTACGATATTTGGGGATAATTTTCATGGCTATGTCCGATACTAGGAGTTCGCAACCGACCAACAACCTGAAGATCATTAATGATCCCATCTACGGACTGATTAAAATCCCTTACGATACGATCTTCAGGCTGATTGAACATCCATACTTTCAGCGGTTGCGCCGGATTCGTCAGTTGGGCATGTCACACTTGGTGTATCCCGGCGCCCACCATACGCGGTTTCATCATGCGCTGGGCGCAATGCATCTCATGGGTGAAGCGATAGAGGTGTTGCGTTCCAAAGGTCATGCCATTACCCGCGAGGAGGCAGAGGCGGTGACCATCGCTATTCTATTGCACGACATTGGTCATGGCCCTTTTTCACACGCTTTGGAAAACAGTATTGTAAAAGGTATTCACCACGAGGAGCTCTCGGCATTATTTATGGACCGACTCAATGTGGAGTTTGACGGCAAACTATCTATGGCGTTATCCATTTTCCGCAATACTTACGAGAAAAGTTTCTTGCACCAACTGGTATCCAGTCAGCTGGATATGGACCGACTGGACTACTTGAATCGCGACTCTTTCTTTACCGGTGTTTCGGAAGGCGTTATCAGTTTTGATCGTATCCTCAAGATGCTGCAAGTGCACGATGATCAACTGGCCATTGAAGAAAAGGGAATTTATTCTATTGAGAAATTCATTGTAGCGCGACGACTGATGTATTGGCAGGTTTATCTGCACAAGACGGTAGTTAGTGCGGAAGTGTTGCTCACCGGAATTTTACGACGTGCCAAAGAGATCGCGCGCGCTGACGAGGGTTTGTTCGCTACGCCATCACTACGACAATTTTTGATCAACGATCATTCGAGGAATGACTTTGAGAAACAGCCGGAATTGCTGGATGTTTTTGCAGCGCTGGACGATAGTGATATTACGGTTTCCATTAAGCAGTGGTCCGGTCACACTGATCCGGTGCTTTCTGATCTTTGTAAACGACTGATGAATCGACAACTGTTCAAGATTCTCTTACGTAAAGGAAATTTTGAGCCGGAGGAAATCGCAGCCTTGAAGTCACGACTTCAGTTGACAATGCAACTCAGTGATGCCGTACTGCCGTACTATTTTCTCGAAGGAAGTATTGTGAATAATGCATATTCCACAGGAAGCGACAAAATCCGGATTTTGATGAAAAACGGTTCCGTGCAGGACATTTCGGAAGCTGCTGATACCTTGAATATCAAGGTGCTGAGTGAGGCGGTTGAAAAGCATTACTGTTGTTTCCCCAAATGTTGATTAGGCAGATTAGCTCAAATAGTTGTAAATTGTACTGATTTTATAGATAATGGAGTTTTCAGCACAACAGATCAGTGACTTGCTGGGTGGCAAGGTAGAGGGTGACGCGGCCGTCAAAGTAAATCGCTTGAGTAAAATCGAGGAAGGTGAGCCAGGCTCCCTGACGTTTCTGGCCAATCCTAAATACACGTCGTTCATCTATTCTACCCAAGCTTCTATTGCAATTGTTGATGATAGCTTTCAGCCGGAAAAGTCTCTTTCGTTAACGCTGATACGTGTTCCAAGTGCTTATCAGGCCTTTGCAAAGTTGCTCGATATCTACAATCAGATCCGTAACGATAAGAAAGGCATTGAACAGCCCTCTTTTATCACGTCCTCTGCTCAGCTGGGGGAAAGTTGTTACGTCGGCGCGTTTGCCTACATCGGAAGTAATGTTCGTCTTGGCAATAACGTAAAAATATATCCGCACGTTTTCGTGGGCGATAATGTGGTAATCGGTGATAATACCACGCTCTTTTCCGGGGCAAAAGTGTATGCGGATTGTGTAATTGGTTCACATTGTACCATTCATTCTGGTACCGTGATTGGTGCCGATGGCTTCGGCTTTGCACCGAATAGTGAAAACAACTACCAGAAAGTTGCCCAAATCGGCAACGTGATCATCGAAGATCATGTAGAGATCGGTGCCAATTCTACGGTGGACCGTGCCACCCTCGGATCCACGATTATTCGTAAGGGGGTAAAACTGGATAACCTTATTCAGATAGCTCACAACGTAGAGATCGGAGAGAATACGGTGATTGCTGCACAGACCGGAGTGGCCGGCTCTACCAAAATCGGTAAGAATTGCATGATTGGCGGACAGGTTGGAATCGTAGGTCATATCCAACTAGCCGACGGCGTCAAGATTGCAGCCCAATCCGGTGTCGGACAATCGGTAGGGCCTGACGAAATCCTTCAAGGTTCTCCGGCCTTCAGCATTGGCGACTATAAGCGCACCTACGTGGTTTTCCGTAAATTGCCGGCTATTGAAATGCGGCTCCGCGAACTCGAAAAACAGGCCGGTAAATAGCCCTGCCGAACGGTTGAAATTCTGGTTCAACCAATTCATTGTCATTTGCTTATAATTTCTATTTTTGAAGTGCCTTTCATTATTGGTGGAAGCGCCACTTTTTATTATAGAAATGACTGAAAATCAAGTTGTTGTAAGCAATTCGATAGAAGCCGCTTCGGTTGCGTCAAGCCCCGCCTCCGGCCCAAAAGTGCTTCAAACCACCATCCGCGACGCCGTTTCGATTTCCGGAGTTGGACTTCATACCGGCGCCAGCGTTACCTTGCGTTTTCTTCCTGCCGCTGAAAATCACGGCTACAAATTCCGTCGGGTCGACCTTCCCGGTCAGCCCGTTGTTGAAGCGGATGTGGACAATGTGACCGATACAGAGCGCGGAACCACCTTAATGAAGGACGGTGCCAGGGTCAGTACGGTCGAACACGTGCTGGCTGCCCTGGTTGGTATGGAGATCGATAACGTGTTAATGGAGATCGATGGTCCTGAAATGCCCATCATGGATGGAAGTTCGCGGCCGTTTGTTGACTTGTTGGAGAAAGCAGGAATAGAGCAGCAGCACGCAGAGCGCAAGTATATTGTACTGACCGAAAATCTTGCGTATGAAGATACTTCCCGACGTTCCGAAATGCTGGCAGTTCCCAGCGAGGATTATCGGATTACCGTAATGGTAGATTATAATAGCGACCTACTCGGCACACAGCACGCGAGTATTTATAATGTCGGTGAGTTTAAAAAAGAAATTGCAGACTCCCGGACTTTCGTCTTTCTGCACGAACTGGAAATGTTGTTGCAGCATAACCTGATTAAAGGTGGCGATATCAATAATGCTATCGTCGTTGTCGATCGTCCTATTCCTCAGGAAAAGCTCGATCACCTGGCAAAGATTTTTCACAAGGAAAATGTTAAAGCTGAGCGTGGTTTTCTGGATAACGTTAAACTGCGTTACATCAACGAGCCGGCACGTCACAAGTTGCTGGATATTGTAGGTGACCTTGCACTGGTCGGGTCACCGATCAAAGGACATATCCTTGCGGCTCGCCCCGGCCATGTAGCTAATGTCGCTTTTGCACGGCAGATCCGTGACATGGTTAAAAAGGATAAGTTAAAAGTGAAGGCGCCGGTGTATGATCCGAACGCCAAGCCGCTATACGATGTGAATGCGATCATGAAAATCCTTCCGCATCGTTCACCGTTCCTTTTTATCGATAAGATTATCGAATTATCGGACCGGCACGTAGTAGGAGTGAAGAGTGTGACGATGAACGAATGGTTCTTTCCCGGACATTTTCCGGGCGCTCCCGTAATGCCGGGTGTCATTCAGATTGAAGCGATGGCGCAAGTTGGAGGTATACTTGTATTAAACACGGTGCCTGATCCTGAAAATTATTTAACCTATTTCCTAAAGATTGATAACACCAAGTTCAGGGATATGGTTGTTCCAGGCGATACCTTGGTTTTCCATCTTGAATTGGTAGCGCCGATTCGACGTGGCCTGTGCCATATGGTTGGTAAAGCTTATGTTGGAGATAAAGTGGTGATGGAATCGGAAATGATGGCGCAAATTTCGCGCAGAGACAAGAAGAAAGCATAATAATCCAAAATTAGATAGGAGTAATTTCGTGAATCCAACCGCTACCGTTCCCTATTGGGTTCATCCCGCTGCCAAAGTCGGTAAGGATGTAAAAATCGATCCCTTCGCCGTCATCCATGAAGATGTGGAGATCGGTGACGGATGTTGGATTGGCAGTAATGTCTCCATCTTTCCCGGTGCTCGCATCGGAAAAAATGTGCAGATATATCCCGGAGCGGTCATTTCTGCAGTACCTCAAGACCTGAAATTTGCTGGCGAGGAAACTCATACGTATATCGGTGATAATACCATCATCCGCGAATATGTCACCATCAACCGCGGTACTGCAGCGGAAGGCAAAACGGTGGTTGGCACTAATAATCTGCTGATGGCCTATGTGCACGTCGCACACGATTGCATAGTTGGAAATCACTGTATTCTGGCTAATGGTGTTACGTTGGCCGGACACGTAACCATTCATGACTATGCAATTATCGGTGGACTGACTGCCGTGCATCAATTTGTGCATGTTGGAGCACACGTTATGATTTCCGGAGGTTCGCTGGTTCGCAAGGACGTGCCACCATTTGTGAAAGCTGCTCATGACCCGCTGGCCTACGTCGGTATCAATGCTGTAGGATTGAAACGAAGAGGGTTTTCTAACGAGGCTATTGCAACCATACAGGAGATTTACAGAATCCTTTATGTGCGAGGTTTGAACACGACCAATGCCGTTTTGGCGATTGAACAGGAAGTTCTGGCGTCTCCGGAACGCGATACTATTTTAACGTTCATCCGTTCCTCTGCACGCGGACTTATGCGTGGTTATTCCAAAGACGAGGATTAATTCGAATAGTGTGAATATAGTTTTACGAAAGACCGGTAAGAAATTCAACCGAGAGTGGATCTTCAGAAATGTGGATCTGTCCATGGAGTCGGGTGAAAAAGTGGTCTTGCTTGGTCCGAACGGTTCCGGAAAATCCACCTTTTTACAATTACTTTCCGGATACGTGACTCCGACAGAGGGTAGTTTACAATGGATTAGCCAGGGTGTAGAGTTGGCGGCTGACAGTGTTTTTCAGTCGGTAGCGATAGCAACTCCTTATCTGGAACTACCGGAGGAACTTTCGTTTGACGAATTGCTCGATTTTCATTTTCGGTTTAAAGCTCCGATTTCCGGAATTTCTATGGAGGAGATTCGTCAACTCAGCGGGTTGCCAACAGGTATACAAAAGCCGGTACGCAATTTTTCTTCGGGAATGAAACAGCGTGTTCGCTTGTTGCTGGCACTTTGCAGTACTGCGGATTTGATTTTACTCGATGAGCCATGTTCTAACTTGGATCATGAAGCGGTGAAATGGTATCATGCTCTTGCGGATCGATTTTTAACTGATCGTACGGTGTTGGTTTGTTCAAATCGTCAGGAAAACGAATTTGTGTTTTGTCGTCGTCAATTGGAGATACAAACATGGAAAAATTGAGCGGAACCAAACTTCAGTTTTCTGCCGCCTCGCCGGATGAGCTTTCTGCGATTGCGGATGCGTTGGTGGATTTCTGTAGTTCTCGTAAAATCATTGCGTTTTTTGGAGAGATGGGGGCTGGAAAAACAACCTTCATTCGCGCCTTGTGTGCACAATTAGGAGTTCAGGAAAATGTGAGCAGTCCCACGTTTTCACTTGTTAATGAATATCGCTCCTTATCCGAAAATCCGTTGTTTCACTTTGATTTTTATCGGATCAACCGTCCTGAAGAAGCCATCTCCATCGGTGTTGATGAATACTTTATGAGTGGTCAGTGGTGCTTCGTCGAGTGGCCTGAAAAAATTCTACATTTATTGCCGGACAATCGAGTCAATGTCCGCATTGAAACCGTCAATAATTCACGCCAGATAACATTCTTTTATGTCTGAAACCAGAAAACCCGGAATGTCATCCCTGACTTCATCCATGCTACTGCCACAGGAGCAAATGCTGGCAGTGAGTAAAAAGCAACAACAGCTTTTCATTGGAATTCCGAAAGAGACGTCCTTTCAGGAAAATCGAATTCCACTCATTCCGGATGCTGTAGCGCAACTGGTGAACAACGGACATGAAATTTACGTGGAGGCGGGAGCAGGTGCTGCATCGAATTTTCAGGACTCCGACTACAGTGAGGCTGGGGCCAAGATTTGTTACTCACCGGAAGAAGTCTATAAAGCCGACATTGTTCTTAAAATCGCGCCTCCTTCTGAAGACGAGTTGAAACTCATTCAGCCTAGACAGACGTTGATTTCTATCGTTCAGATGCATACTCAGAACGATCAGTTTATCCGCCAGCTTTCCGGTAAGAAAGTGACGGCTGTAGGTTTTGAATATATGCACGATGAAACCGGTGCTTATCCGATCATTCAGGCGATGAGTGAAATCGTCGGCAGTGCTTCTATTCTAATCGCCGGCGAATATCTAAGTAATGCATTTAACGGAAAGGGAGAATTGCTGGGTGGTGTTGCCGGAATTCCTCCGACGCAGGTCGTGATCATCGGCGCTGGAACCGTTGGTGAGTTTGCTGCTCGTGCAGCACTGGGCCTCGGCGCTGATGTAAAAGTGTTCGACAATTCTATTGCACGGCTGCGACGCATTCAGTCGCGACTCGGTCAGCGATTGTTTACCTCTATGATTTCGCCAGGATTGCTGCTGAAAGAACTGCGAACTGCTGATGTTGCTTTAGGTGCACTTCGCAGTAGCGAAGGCCGAACGCCAGTCGTCGTTACCGAAGAAATGGTGAGTGAAATGCGGGTTGGCTCTGTTATTATCGATGTAAGTATCGATCAAGGAGGATGTTTCGAAACATCAGAAGTAACGAATCATTCCCAGCCGGTCTTCAAAAAATATGGTGTGGTTCACTATTGTGTACCGAACATCGCTTCACGCGTGAGTCGTACTGCTTCGACAGCCTTGAGTAATATATTCACACCTATTCTGATTGCTGCAGGAGAAGAGGGTGGATTTGATGAAATGTTGTGGAAAGACAAGTCGGTGCGTAAAGGTGTTTACATGTACCGCGGGTCGATTACCAACCGCTTTGTTGCGGAAGCGTGTAAATTACCCTATAAAGATCTCGACCTGCTGATGGCAGCGAGGATTTGATCCCTGATTATTGCTTCCTCCGTTTTCTTTCCGTCAGGATCAGTGATAACTCGCGACCGGTTTGTCCGGCTACCGATGTGTTTTCTTGAGCACGCCGAATGAGATACGGCAGTACGGCAGTTACAGGTCCGTATGGAACGTATTTGCATACATTATAGCCGGCCTTGGAGAGGTTGAAGCTGATATGATCGCTCATGCCGTAAAGCTGAGAGAACCAGATGTGAGGATGATTATTGGGAAGTCCTTTTTCGCGCATCAATTCTGTGAGCAGCAAATTGCTGCTCTCGTTGTGCGAGCCGGCACAAAGGGAAATGCGCTCGATGTGCTGAAGGGCAAAGGTAAGTGCAGCATCGTAGTCATGGTCGGTGGCCGATTTGTCGGGTTGTATGGGTGACGAATAATTCATGCTAATGGCCCGAGCTCTTTCTTTTTCCATGTAAGCACCCCGTACCAGTTTGAAACCGGCAATGTAATTTCCTTTGTTGGCATGTGCTACGGCTTTGTGCAGATAGTCGAGGCGGTCGTGCCTGTAAAGTTGTAGGGTGTTATAAACGATGGCTCGCTGATGGTTGTATTTTTCCATCATCGACGTAGCTACCTCATCAATAGCATCTTGAATCCAGGATTCTTCTGCGTCAACGAAAATAGGTACGTTGTTTTCAAACCCTGTTCTGCAAATGGTATCGAAGCGGGTAATAAAGCGGTCGTATTCCGCTTGCTCGTCCGCTGAAAGCTTGGCTCCTGAATTTTTCTTCTCCAGCAAAGCGAATCGGGCGATTCCTGTTGGCTTGAATACGCTGAAAGGAATTGCAGTATCCCCATTCGCTCGCTGAATAGTAGCCAGTGTTTGCCGCAGGGATTGTTCAAAGTCAGCTTCCGATTCTTTTCCTTCTACCGAATAATCAAGAATGGTGCCGACGTTGTACCGGTGGAGATGACGTATGGTTGTTTCGCAGTCGGCGATCGTTTCACCGCCGCAGAAATGTTTGAAGATGGTTGAGCGGATAATGCCTTTGATTGGTAGCCGGAGCGCAATGGCGGCATTCACAAAAGGCGGACTTATTTTTACCAGCCAATTAAAACCGATCAGTCTGAAAAGCCAATAGGCACGCTGAAGGTCGCCATTTGTTTTTGCAGCAAAGGCCGTAGCGGTATCGTCAAATGAAATCCTGGAGTCCTGCATAATGCGGTGCAAACCTACGGGATTCTGCCCGAATACCCAAGATTTGCCGCTTCAAACCATTTTGCAGCCGGATTGTTTATCCTCAGTAGCCGCTGTTTCTGACGGCTAAATCTTATCTTTGAGGAAGAATGGCAGAGGCGCTTCAAGTTAATTCCCCCGAATCATGGTGGCCGGGAAGTTCCCGACCTTTTCTCATTGCAGGTCCCTGCGGTGTAGAGTCTCCCGAACAAATCAATACAGTTGCCAAAGACTTGGCCGTGTCCGGAGTTTCGGTCCTGCGCGGTGGTATCTGGAAACCGCGGACTCGTCCCGGATCCTTTCAGGGAATTGGAGCTGAAGGATTGGCATGGCTGAAATCGGCAGGTCTTCAAAACGGTATGAAGGTGATTACTGAAGTCGCTGATTCCGAACATGTGGAGCAATCACTTGCCGCCGGTATCGATATGGTATGGCTCGGTGCGCGAACTGTGGTGAACCCTTTCCAGGTGCAACGTATCGTGGATGCATTGCAAGGCGTTGATATACCAGTGCTGGTTAAAAATCCGCTCACACCTGATCTGGAATTATGGATTGGAGCGCTCGAGCGACTGAATAATGCGGGTATTACCAAGTTAATGGCTGTTCATCGTGGTTTTACCGCCTACGAACGATCCCGTTACCGCAATGCACCCAACTGGCCGATTCCTATTGAACTTAAAAGGCGCTTTCCCGAATTGCCCGTTCTGTGCGATCCGAGCCATATTGCCGGCGTGCGTGAAATGATAGGACCGGTAGCGCAAACTGCATTAGACTTGAATTACGACGGATTAATGATCGAAGTGCATCCGGATCCGGATAAGGCGTTAAGTGACCGTGGACAGCAATTGGTCCCGGATGACTTTCGTAAATTGATTCAAGGGCTGTTGGTGCGTAATAAATCATTCGATAGTGTCATTGCCGCTGCATCGTTGGAAGAGCTTCGGTCACGGATTGATGTTTTAGATCATGAGGTGTTACAGCTGTTGTTCAAACGCATGCTGCTTTCTCGCGAAATAGGTGCATTGAAAAAAGAACATAACGTCAGCATTTATCAATTAGAACGTTGGAACGATATTCTTCAATCACGACCTTCAGAAGCAAACGGTGTCGATCCGCTGCTTACGCGTGATTTTATCATCAAATTGTTTGAACTGATTCACGAGGAATCAATTCACCAGCAAACCCAGGTGATGCACAAACAGGATTTACCGGTCATCAAGTAAACGATTGACAGCATGTCCTATTCGATAGATTCAGCCGGTTACAAATTCGTGGTGGATAACTCTGCGATTTTACAATTAGGCGCTTACCTGGAGGCCAATTTTAGTGGTGTAAACATAGTCATCCTCGTCGATGATAATACCCGTCGACATTGCTTGCCGATATTGATTTCCAAGGTGCCATCGTTGGCCAATGTTTCGTTTGTCGTCATGCCTGCCGGCGAAGAAAATAAGACGATGGCTGTTTTGGAAATTCTTGCTTCTCAATTGCTGGAAATTGGTGCTGACCGATCTACCGTCTTGGTTAATTTGGGAGGCGGAGTGGTTGGTGATATGGGCGGATTACTCGCTTCGCTGTTTATGCGTGGCATTTCATATATACAAGTACCAACATCTCTAATGGCGATGGTGGATGCATCTGTCGGTGGCAAAACGGGTGTCAACCTTTTACACCATAAAAACATGTTGGGCGTTTTTTCTTCGCCGGCTGCAATATTCATCGATCCTGTTTTTCTAGTAACCTTGCCAAAAGAAGAGTTACGTTCCGGATTTGCAGAGGTTATAAAGCATTCGTGTATTGCCAACGTTCCTGCTTTTAGCGAGCTTCCCGACGCAGCTGCACTTGATGCTACAGAATGGCTACCCTTGATCATCGCTTCTGTTTCCTTTAAATATGACATTGTTTCAGCTGATTTTACCGATCGGCACCAACGAAAG
>Ga0315906_10005685_pt1 | contig 15617 bp, 20 predicted proteins | sample LakEriMetagenome_4_FD_203526 | JGI IMG/M metagenome (GOLD analysis project Ga0315906, IMG submission 203526) | Freshwater fungal communities from buoy surface, Lake Erie, Ohio, United States - Buoy 2 MA122 | ecosystem: Environmental > Aquatic > Freshwater > Lake > Lake biofilm | place: USA...
CGGATACTAATATGCCTTCATACAGTTCAGAGGTAAAATACTACCGCATCAACGCCAACAATACGGCAATTGCCACGACTAATGATGGCACAGGCTCCACTGCGCCTACAGAGGAAATAACAGCTCCTGTTTCGGGAGGTACATACTCAAGCGGAACAATAACAATTACAAATCAAACTGCGGGCGCATTCAGTGCTTTCTCGGTTAATCAATATTTGTATTACATTGATAGCACCACGGGAGCGTATGTTTTGATGGGGCAGATTGCCTCCATAGGAAGTCCTGCCACCACATTAACACTTACAGCAACGGCACTTGCCACTCCTGCCTCAGCGGGAGCATCTCTTGTTGCCTCCTTCTTCCTCATCACAAACACCGAGAGTTTATATCTCCGTGTAGCTTGTAGCACCACAGAGGCCACCGTACCCGGCACAACCTTGATTCCCGACTTCAGCGCATGGCGTACATCTGTGAACGGAACAAACAACACTTCCATTACAAACCTTGAACGAATCAGTAATGTAGGAGTTCCTGTAAGCACAGCATCTCCCACGGAGTCCATTCCTTTCACGATTCAAACCATGAACGTGTTTACCACAGGAAGAGGGAATACAGCAAGTTTTTGGCCTGCGGGGACAAGTTTGCCCTCCTATATGTGGATAAAAATCACCCCCGCTTCCTCAAACAATAATCTGTCAAGCAAAACAATGTACCGCTTCACCACCCAAGAGTCTTTCAATGGCATACAAGTGGGGAATAATACATCGCTTGCAACCCTTCAGGGGGCGGGATACAATGTTTCGGCCACAATAAGCAACACCGCAACACCAGGAGGAACTAATTAATGCCTGCACAAATTGTTTTCAGAACTCAGGGGGCGGCCACTTCGTTCATTTCAACAACGAATGGCGTTCCCATTTTTCTTTCATCCTCACGGGCTGTAAGCTTTCTGAACACAATCAACAGCACTCCCTTGTTCCTTTCGGCAAGTAAGCGGGAGGTGTTTGTTACAACTACAAGCAGCAATCCCCTTTTCATTACAGCTTCTCAAAGCATTGCCTTTGCGGTAACGCCTGACACTGCCACAACAAAGTTGCTTGTCCTAAAAATAGGCGAACTTACATTTGATTCGGGGCAGACGTATGTAGAAGTTCCTGATGCTACAGGAGAATATGATGCCACAACAAACCCCGGCGGATGGAATCCCGATGGAGACCCTCCTGTTGTAGGAAGGCCAGCAAGGGATGAGGCATTGCTTTGGACTGTGTACAGAATATGGAGCAAGCCCGAAGCTGATGGCTATGGCATAAATACACAAACGCCTACAACGCAGCCAGACGAAACGGAAGACCCATACAATTACACGCTTACATTCCCCACAGAAACCATAAACGAGGAGGCTGTTCCCATCAGAGGAATTTATCAAATCATAATGATGGCTGCCCCTCTGAACGAAAATTATCCTGATTATGTTGGGGATGAAAACTTAACGCAAAGAGCCGAAGAATATCCTGATTGGTATGTAACGAGCGTAGGCGTAATGGTGGACCCTGATGTGATAAACTGCTTGAACAACAAGCGTTATCAGTTCCTTCAGGGCGTAATGTGCGGCAAGTGTGACGAAGAGTATCTGAATTTCTATGGCATATATGTAGGAATGAATAACGCTATGGAGGTTCAGGAGTGGGACAGAGCTGTAGAGTTTTACGAGAAATTAAAAGAAATTTGCGCCTGTGAGAGTTCTTGTGGGTGCTAATTAGAAAACATTATGGCTAATTTTCTTGACGACCTTTCCGTATATAACGCCAAGGCAGCCTTGGTGATTTCTCAAGTGGCCGCTGATGGCAACACAGACAAGGCCAACATGATGAGCAGTTTGAAAACAACTGCCAACGACACCACGCTTTCGGAAGCCATTCGTCTTAATGCCCTGACGGCTCTCATTAATTTGGGAAGCCTTCTTGACATTCCCCTGCCTCCCTATTTCCCGCTGACAACAACGTATGCTAATACGGAAACATATGTAGGCATACACGATGACCTGACAGGACTACAAGGAGGCGCACCAGGAGAATACTATCACGTTACACTTGCCGAAAGAAATAGCATAGCCAATGCCGCTACGGTGGGGGATATTTCATGGGCCAACCTTACAGGCAGCTACACAGACAATGTGACATTTGCCGCGCAGTTTAATGCAAAGCAGGATGCCCTTACGGGTCCCGGCTATGTGAAAATGGTGGGAGGCGTTGTAACGTATGATACAAGCACATTCCTATCCACCATCAGCGGCATAGCTGCCGGAGGGGAACTGAGCGGAACATACCCCAATCCTACGTTAAGCAACGCTGCTGTAATCAGCAAAGTGCTTACGGGATTCACGGGGACATCCCTACCTATTCAAATTACATCTGCTGACAGCATATTGTCGGCCATTCAGAAGCTGAACAATAACATAGCAAGCATTATTGTTAGCCCTCCGGGGGTGTCCACTGTTGCTCTCACAACAAACTCAGGAACGGTATTCACGACAACAACAACGGCTCAGACAGGAGCTGCTACGCTTGATGTTTCGCTCAACACGCAAACGGCAAGTAAATTCCTCGCCTCTCCAACGAGTGCTTCAGGAACGCCTACATTTCGGGCTTTCTCCTCCATAGACCTCCCCGACAGCGGAGCAACGGCAGGGGTATACGGAAGCGCCTCTCTGATTCCGGAAATCACTGTGGATGCCAAAGGGCGCATCACGGACATTAAAACTGTAGCCGCTGCTGCCGGAGGTCAAGTGAATAGCGTTACGCTCACCATTCCTTCCATATTCGGCACTGTAACGAACACGGGAACGGCCTCTGCTGTTAATTTAACTTACGGCCTTGTCAATCAGACCGCAAACTATGTATGGGCAGGGCCCGTATCAGGAGCGGCAGCAGCTCCCGCTTTTCGCCTTTTAGTAAGCGATGACATTCCTGCTTTACCCATAAGCAAAATCACGGGGCTGACAGAAACGCTAAGAGGGTATTTAACAACAAGCCTTTCGGATGGAAGTATTTGGATAGGGAACACTTCCAATGCTGCTGTTCCAAGGGTGATGTCAGGGGATGTCACCATTAGCAACTTAGGCGTAACGGCAATTGGAGCCGCTAAGGTGCAATACTCCATGATTCAGGATGTAACGACACAGACATTGCTTGGCCGTTACGATGCCCTTGATGGGGAAGTTCAGCAAATTACATTGTCGGGAGACTTCGTTCTTGATTCAGGAACGGGTGTTCTTTCTCTTGACGCTCCTGTCGCTCCTGTTGTAACAACAAAGGGCGACCTTCTTGGTCACGATTTGACAAGTCAGGCAAGGCTTCCATCAAGCGGAATAGATGGTGACCTTTTGATTGTGGACGGTGCTGAGAGCCTTGGCCTCAAGTGGGTGACGGCTCAGGGGGATGTAGAGGTGGACACCACGCTTTTGGATGGAACGCTTAACATTACAGCCGGAGCTGTTACGCTTGCCAAGATGGCAAACCTCGCTGCCAATAGAATTATAGGCAACAACACAGGAAGTTCTGCTACACCTCTTGCCCTCACAGGAACGCAAGTGACGGCAATGCTTGACCAGTTCAGCACAACGGCAAAAGGCTTAGTTCCTGCTGCGAGTGGTGTAGGAGATACGACAAAGTATCTTCGTGGAGATGGAAGCTGGCAAGCCATTACAGGAACAGGAACTGTCACTTCTGTTTCTGTTACAACGGCCAATGGGTTTGCCGGAACGGTGGCAACGGCCTCAATAACGCCCGCCATTTCTATGTCCCTTAATAGCCTCACGGGCGTTCTGAAAGGGACAGGAGCAGCAATAGCTGTGGCTACGGCGGGAACGGATGTTGTTACGCCTGGTCAAATCACGCAGACATCAGGAGCGGGCTCAGGACTGACAATGGCTTCCGGCAATCTGCTTGGACGTGTAACATCATCGGCAGGACCAATTGAGGCTATTGCCGTAAACTCTTCGCTCTCCCTTAGCCTCCCATCGGGAGTGCCCACCCTCGGCCTGAATCTCGGCAACGGGAACGTCTTTACGGTGCAGCAGCAGATGCCTTCCATAAGGCTGAACGGAAGCACAAGTGGATTTATTTCTTTCACGCCCCCTGCTATAGCAGGAGCGCAGGCATACACATTGCCTTCTGCGTTCCCAGGAGCAGGGACAACAAGTTATTTAACAAGCAATGATGCGGGGGTGTTGGCATGGGCTTCGGCAGCAGGAACAACGACAGCATCTGTTACATTTGATGCCGTTGCTGGAGATACGGCTCCAAAAGTGTTTAATGGTAGCCAGCCAATGACAATTGGCTATGCCACCGTAGGCGCACAGCAGCTAAACGCCAACCTCACAGGACTTTCTGCTCTTACATATGCAAGCGGAACGCCCTTCGTGAAGATGACGGGAGCGGGGACGTTCAGCCTTGACACGAACACATACATTTCAGGAACGACAACACAATATGCGGTTCTTGTGGGAGGGGCGGCAAATTCAATTGCCTCCATTACGCCTGTTGTTTCAAACAAGTTGCTCATCAGCAATGGCACTTCTGCCAATCCGGGATGGACAGATGCTTCGTATTTGGCAACAACAACGCAATACGGCATTCTGTACAGCAGCGCAACAAATGTTTTGTCAGAGATTACTCCTCCTCTTACTTCCGGCTTGTTCCTTCAATGGACAGGAAGTGGATATACATGGGCATCAGGAGGAGGCGGAGGAGGCAGCGGAACGGTTACGAATGTTTCTGTGGTTTCTAACAATGGCTTTGCCGGAACTGTTGTCAATCCCGATACAACACCCGCCATCACCCTTTCCACTTCAATTACAGGCATTCTGAAAGGAAGCTCAGGGGCTTTAACGGCTGCCACTCCCGGAGTGGATTACGCTCCCGCCACATCAGGAACTTCTATTCTGAAAGGAAACGGGAGCGGAGGGTTTGCCAATGCTACAGCAGGGACAGACTACTTGACAAGCATTGGCCTTACAATGCCTTCTGCTTTCACCGTAACAACCAGTCCTCTCACGGCTAACGGGACATTCGCTGTCACAGGCGCAGGAACAGTTAGTCAATATGTTCGTGGAGACGGAACGCTTGGAATATTCCCTTCTATAGGAGGCGGAGGAGGAGGCTCTGTGTACTACCTGAATGGAGGCGTAACTGCAAGCCCAAGTTCGATTGGCGGTGTTGCTATGAAGCAACTTAGTAAGGCCCCAATCACCGCTGGAGCATCAGTTGATTTTACAGCAAACACAAATGGAGCCACAATAGCCTCTTTCCTCACTGATGCGGGAGACCCAAATCAAACATCTATTCCTGCTGGTATATGGGTATTTGAATGCTATCTATCAGCAGCAGGGAGCGGCTCTGCCCACCCCACCGTTCAAGCTGTTGTTGAAACATGGGACGGAACCACCTTATCTGTCATTGCAACAGGTGTCGCTGAGGAAATAACAAACGGAACAACAAAAGACCTTTATCAGTTTGCTGTAACAATTCCAACAGGAACAACTATTTCGCTTACTGATAGGGTGGTTGTGCAGATAAAAGTGGTGGCAGCAGCAAGCAAAACCATCACTTTATACACACAGAACGGCAATGTTTCAAGCGTAACAACAACATTCCCGAATGGCATTGCCTCTCTGAATGGCCTCACTGCGGCAACGCAATTGTTCGCCAACGGCACATCAGGAACAGCCCCTGCCTTTGTTAGTTCAACAGCAACACACACGCTAAACATTCCTCTTGCCTCGGCATCAAGCGTAACGGCTGGGCTTATAAGCAAGACGGAATACGATACCTTCAACGGCAAGTTGGCAAATGTCCTCACAACAACGGGGGACATTATATACTCAAGTAGTGGCACAACGGCAGCGGCACTTCCAATAGGAACGGCCAACCAAGTGCTTGCTGTGTCTGCTGGACTTATCCCAGAATGGAAGACAATAGCGGCAGGAGGTGATGTAACAGGCCCATCAAGTTCTGTGGATGGCAACTTTGCCGTGTTTAACAGCACAACGGGAAAGATAATAATGGAAAGTGCTGCTGCCTCCCTTACAGCGGCTGGCCGTGCTACATTTAATAGTGGGGTGAATGTAGGGGTGAGTGGCCCAACAGGTACAACAGGAACGCTTGTGTTTCGGAATAGTTCTAATGCTTTCACAACAACACTACAACAATCAATATCATCCACGGGGAGTGCTACATACACATGGCCTATAGCCGCAGGAACGGCTGGTCAAATTCTTTCTACGGACAACTCTGGCAATTTGTCATGGATAAATGCTGGTGCTGGTAATGTAACAACGAGCGGGATTGGTCAGGTAATAACGGGTAGCATATTTTTCCTTAGCAACATTCAGGTAAGGGATTCGGGACAAACTCGTAACATAACACTTGCTGCCCCAACAACTGGGGGAACAGGTTCGGCAACAATAACATTCCCTGTTTTAACAGGAACCGTTGCCCTTCTTGAAAACACTCAGATTTTTACAGGAGCAAAAACATTTGATGGAACAGGAGGAACAATAACATTTAGTCGTGCCGCTTCATCTGGTTCTGCCATAAGCATCACGGGCACAGGAGCAGCAGCAACAGCTCAATTGGCTTTTTCGGGAGGCACAATGAACTGGGTAAATTTTGGGACAACGGGGACTGCCGCACCTGTTAGTGTTCTAACTCCAGCAAATAGAAGCGCCGGAACTAAAATTGTTTTGTATCCAAATAGCAGTACGGGCAATTATGATGCAGCATTGGGGGTTTCATCGGCCAGTGCAATGTGGCTTTCTTCCAACACTATTTCTTTTTATGTAGGAGCGAGCACCAATATAGAGGTGAATGGGCAGTTTGAATATGGCAGTGGAGGGGCTTTGAGAGGACTTAGGCTTGCATCAAACAATATTAATACAAATAATAATTCTCTTCTATTTATTGGAGGAGGCGCAACAAATGCCTGTGGGTATATTGAGTTTAGCACGGCAGCAACAGCAACAGGAGGATGCACAAGCCCCACAACAATACGCAGCGCAGGGACAAAGTTGTTATTCCAAAGTGCATTTGGAACTTCCGGGTTAGATGCTGCAATTGGAGTTAATACATCCTCAGAGGTATGGTTTGCTGCACATAATTATACCAACGGATTTAGATTTTATACCAATGACTCCACTACGCCAAGGCTTACAATTAACAATAATGGTTTGACACTTACAGATGCCACCACCGTTGCTCTGATTGCTGCCACAGCCACAACGGCAAATGTTTTCAACACCGTAGCCACCACTGTAAACTTTGCAGGAGCAGCGACTGCTTTAACAATTGGGGCAACAACGGGAACAATGACCTTGAGAAATCCGACTATTAACTTTAGTAACGCATCGGGTGTTCTTCAAATTAACGGCACGCAAGTGGTGCGGTCAAGAATACCTGGATGGGGCGCACCAACTGGTACAATCAGCAGAGCAGCGTTTACAACAACGGCCTCTGGCAGCTATGTTCAGGCTGAATTAACGGCCACAATAGAAGCATTAAAAGCAGTAATTACCGACCTTAGAACTCACGGATTAATTAATAACTAATGAGCAACTACAACATCATCGTCCCCATCAGCAACGAACCCGTGTACGGCTTCAAGAGAACAGCAACAATGGTTGCTCTTCAAATTAATGCCTTGCCATCTGTGGGGAGCAACATCAACCTCATCGTTCAGGTGAATTACTTTGACCAAAACGATGTCCCTATGGAAATCATTCCCGCAAAGAATGTCTATCTGATTGCCGACAACAGCACCTGCGTGGACAGCAGAGGCAACATTGTCCCCTGTGACAGCCCTGATGCGGTGATGACAGAGTTTGAATATTACATGAGCCTTCTGCCCACGCCTGTAATAATTGAAGACCTTGTGGTGGGGAAGATACAGCAGGCAGATGCTGCCGGACTATTTAACTAACAAGCCATGAAAGGAGACAAGAAATACACGGCCACCATTAACGGCAAGACTCGGAGCTTTGGAGCGAAGGGATATTCCATCTCTCCCGGCACGCCCAAGGGCGATAATTATTGTGCTCGTAGCTCAGGGATTAAGCCATGCAAGAATCCGCCCTGTGCAAATGCCCTCTCACGGAAAGCCTGGGGCTGCGTGGGCAAAAAATCTGTAGCCTCTAAGGCTGTGAAATTCACAAGGAAATAAAACCTTTTGTATATTTGCGCATATAATATATAAAAACAAATTATATGACAAATTTCAAAACACTGTTGCTGCTCCGTTCATTTAACGAGCAACTCCAAAAAAGTATTGATGGTGCGGAAAACATCATCCCCCTCGTACAACTGAAAAAGGTTGTGAAGAAGTTTAATGACAAGTACGAAGAGTTCGATGAGACGGTGGAAGACCTTCGGCTTGACCATTGCTTTAAGGAGGGAAACAAAATTGTCAGGGACGACAAGGGAAACTATCAATGGACAGCAGAGGGGGAGAAAGCCTTCCGCAAAGCCTACAAGGAACTGCTGAACAAAGAAGTGCAGCTCGCTCCCGATTTCAAGCCGCTCAACTATTACGAACTCGGAATGGCTCTGCCTGCTGACTTTCTAAAGCAGAACCCGTGGGAGGCAATGGCTGAGGTGCTTGCTCCGTTCTACACATACGCAACAGATTTCTAACAATACAATGAAACTTCAGGAGATTCTTGAAATTAAGGCCAACATCATTGAGATAGCAAAGGATTCGCCTCTCATTGCCTACATGGCCTTCTACGAGCCGCTTCACAAATGGATGAGCGGAGTGGCCGCCGGATGGGACCCATCGGCAAAGTTTTTCCTGAATGTCGTAATGACAATATATGGAATCTTTCGCATCATTGACATCATAAGGGGATGGAACAAGCCCAAGGACGATGATGACAATGACAGCGAAAAGAATGGTTCCGTTTGACACACTTTTTAAGGGCATCTTCCTTGTTCTCTTTGCCGCACTCCTGTACGACAACAGCAGAATAAGAAGACAAAACGAAAGGCTGGGGAACGACATCTCTGGCCTTTCTGTTGCCCTCTCCGCAAGCGTGGACACAACACGCAATGCTGCCCGACAAATGAGGGCACAGACAGCTACAATTGTCCTTTCTCAGGAGGCCGCAAATGATTTGCTGAAAAAGGAAATGCGTTCCATAAAGGAACAGTTTGACATTCGCATAAAGGGCCTGAAGAGTTACACACAAACAGGCGTTACATACACAATTCCTGTGGCCGCTCTCGGAAGGGACACAATAATATACAACAACAAGGAAATCGTGTATTACACGCCCTATGGAACGCTCTACACAAACGGAGACAGCATAGAGGGAGCTATTGTTCTGCGAGACACAATACGCATTGCTGTAAGCAAGGGAAAGCGTGAGCAGTGGTGGAAGATATGGAAGAAACGCCCCATTGTTACGAATGCTTTCATGGCCTCTCCTGACGGAAGCATAACAGAATTGAAGAGCGTTCTCGTTGAATAGGAATTTGCTATATTTGCATTATGCACAATGCCTTCCACATAACGCCCGTTAAAGGAATTTCCAAGCCAATGGAGGGCGGGAAATGGAGCATCATTGAGGAGTTCAATGGCAATTCCCACAATGAGGGAGGCATAGACCTTGAAGTTTCAGGGGGCTATGTTAAGCGCATTCATTCTCCTTACGAAAAGCCTGACGAAATAGCCAAGAACGGCAGGGTGTGGAAGAACATAGGAGCTGCTGCCTACGGGGCAGGAGAGGGCCTTCTTGACACGCTCACATTTGGAGCGACAGACCAATTGACAGACCTCGGCTACGAGGCCCTGCAAAAGGCAGGAGGAAGCTCTGCTGATGAAATCAGGGAGCAGAACTCCATTCGTGGATACGGCACGGCAGCAGGGGCTATAACAGGAGGAATACTTTCGGGAGGAGCCACAACAGGCTCTGCCATTCAGCAGGGAGCGAAAGGAATAGGAGCAGGCGTAGGCCAGGGTTCTCCCGACAGCAAGGCAGCTCAGGCTATAGGCACATACCTCCCTCTTGCTGGAAGCATAGCCGGGATGGCAACAGGGAACGCAGGATATGCTGCGGGAAGTAAGATGGCAGGCTTTGCCTCCAAGGCCGGAAAGCTTACGAAGTTCAACCCCATGATACAAGGGGCTCGTTCTGCTGTGAGCAGCATAGGACAGGAACGGCAGCCTCTCAACCTCGGCCCTACACAGGAGGTGATTCGTCAGGCCACGCCTTTCCTTTCCCCGAATATGATGGAGGGCTATAGGCAGCTTGGGCAGGAAATCAGAGGCACAGCCTCTCCCCGCAGAGGAACGGGAGCAACGGAAATGGATGGGGCAGAAAACTATCCCATGACAGGAGGGCCAATACAATTCCAGCAGCAGCCCGTGTACGCCTCTGATGCCTACAATTATTTAAAAAACTACGGAATCAATGCCTAAGCACATAGAAGCGGAGGGAGGAGAACTCCTTATACAGACAAGCAAAGGCTACACAGCCATCATCCCGAAGAACATGGCCTCGTGGGTGAAGGAACATATTAAGAGCGGGAATCACGCTGCTGTGGACCATTATGTAAAGGGCCTGAAAGAAGTGAAGCATAAGAAATGAAGAAGACATCAAACGCTCCGGCAGCTAAGACAACATTCGGCAAACGCCGGGAGGGCAAGCATCAGAAATCACATGGCCCAAAGGACAGCAAGCCAAAACAATATAAAGGACAAGGAAAATGAACAAACTAAAAGACCTGTGGGTGCAATGGCACGAAGTGATATTGGCTCCCGTTTACTATTTTGGATTCCTGATTATTTACAATCAAGTGAGCCTGTGGCTGCATGATGAGGCGGCAGCCCTCTATCCCATTGGGAGGTACATTGATATGCTTTCCGTTCCTTCCCGTTACTACATCGTTGTCGTAATAGGAACGCTCGGCTTCCGCATCAATACGCCTTCCCTGTTCAAGGCTGTGTTCGGGGACAGGGCAAACGGAAAGACAAGGGACAACATCATTAAGGACAATCATTTCCAAACGCTATGGCTTGCTTTGTTTTCCTATGGCTTGCATTTGCTAATTGCAGCCCTGTGCTCAATGAAATAGAATGCCTTCTGGCTACGGCCAAGAAATACATAGGCATTCGTGAGCAGGGAGGAAACAACAGAGGCCCTGTTGTGGACAGAATAATTACAGAGGCGGGAGGAAAGCCGGGGCAGGCGTGGTGCAGCTACATGATGATATATTTATGGAGGCAGTGCGGCATCCCTCACAAGGGAACGAATGGCATGGCAATGTCGTGGGCTAAGAAGGAACGAGCTGTAAAGGCCCGTCAGCAAGTGAGAGCAACGGATGTGTTTACGGTGTATAACAAGGCCCTGAAACGCATAGGCCATGTGGGCATGGTGTACAAAGTGTTTCCTGAAGAGCCATTCTTTCAGAGCTTTGAGGGCAATGTAAACTTCCGAGGCGACAGGGAGAGCGTAGGCTCAGGGGCTAAGTGCCTGATGAGGGAGTACGGGAATGTGAATGGTATTTTCAGGTGGACGAAATGAAAAGAAAAAAGGGAAGCATTTGCCTCCCCTGTTTCATTTCATGTTCAATCTATTAAACCGATAACATACACTTTTTACGAGGGCAAATGTACAACCCATTCCGCAATAATTTCCTCCTCTTTTCCTCCCTCTATTCTCCCTCCTTTCTCCTTCTGTAGCCACAGACAGAAAGCTAAAAGCTGCTCGCACCTGACGCTCTGATTGAAGAACTGTTTCTTCACCACTTCGCACAGGGCTTTCTGGTTCTCCATTGTCAGCCTGATGTCTCCCATTCCCATGTGGGCCTCTGAGTTTCTCAGCAACTCAAACGCTTTCTCAAGCGTGGGCATTTCCCTTATTGTTCTCCATCTCATGTCAATACACCATTTCGTCAAGGGAGAGGTGATTGTCCTGAATGATTTCATTGCAGGCGTTCAGGAGTGTCTCAGGATTAATACTATCGTGTTCGTTGGCGGCTTTCTTGATTTCTTCCATAACGGAATGTAAAGCCCATGCGAGTTCCCAATTGCGTACACAACGGATGTGAGCCACTTGCTCGTCTCTTTCGTTCAAATTAAATTCCAATACAGCTTTCATATCGCGTCTTGTATTTTATGGTTGGTGATGATGTTTAAGGAAAGGAATATTTGTTTCTCAAAGCCCTCCTCTTTGAAGTGGAGGTATTTGCCCATGTCTAACGCAAGCTGCCGGGAGAACAAATAAGTTCCGTATTCGTCCGTAAGTTCTATTTTGTCAAACCTCTTGGCCTCACGCAGGACATATTCGTTAAAGCCGTAGGCGTTGGCCTTCAGCATGAGATGTTTGTCCCTCTTGCGGCTCACTTCCAGCACCCTGTCAGCAAGGCGTACACGGCCTATGTTGCGTCCTGCCTTCTTGCCCTTCAGGTGGAGCGTGATGTAGAGGAAGCCGTCCTTTTCGTCCGCTTCAAAGCGGTGGCCTTCTTTACTCGTTATTGCTGCCATTGTCTTCGAATGCGTTTATGTGTTCAATGAATCTGTCCCGTTCCTCGTTGTCAAGGTCGTAGAGCTTCCACACCATGTCCACAATAGCGGAATTGATGTCGTCCTCTGCCTGTGCTATATCAGAGCCCAACCCCTGGTGGAGGAACTTCTCAAACTCCTGAGCGTGGTGCATCAGGCGATTGAAGTGCATCTTGGCTTCGTTACGAAGCACCTTGCCGGAGTGTTGTATAACAACGCCCGATTCAATGACACCCCTGACAAAGCAGGTGAATTTGCTAAAATCGTTCTTCATATTGTTTTGTTTTCATGTGGCAAATGTATAGGAATTATTTCACATTCTGCAAGGGGGAGAAAAGAAAAAAGCGGAGAAATTTCCCCGCTCGTTTCCGTAACATAAACGAAATAAAAAAACTAAACTTATTTTTTCTTGGCTGTCTTGGCTGATTCCCTGAATGCTTTTGCTGTGGGCGCACCGGGCTCTCCCGGCTTCCTCATTTTCTCTCCGCTGCCTGCGGCAATGCGAGCTTTCTTGGCGTTGATGTTTGCGTATAGTCCTGCTGGCTTCTTCATTTCTTCTTCATGGGTTTAGCCATAGGAGCGGGCTTCATGGCGGGCTTAGACTTTCCTGCCGTCTTCATAGCAATGGCAATGGCTTGGGAAGGTTTCTTGCCGGATTTGATTTCAGTTTTTATGTTCTGACTGATAACAGCTTTTGACGAACCTTTTTTAAGCATGGCTGTAATGTTTTGTTTATACAAATATAAAACTATTTAATCTGTACAGAATAATTCTCTTTCAAGAATGCCCCAGGAACTTCCTCCCCTTCCTTCAGGGCGGAACTAATTGCAGACTTGCTCACTTCCTTCTTCACCACCCAGAACGATTCAGGCACTTCCGTTTCATCCACTATTTCCACAGCCTGAGACTTGCGTGTAGACAGCTTAAACAAGGGCGTTTCGTAACGCTTCATTCCTGTCTTGTCTTCCTGTCCAAACACTTGAAGCGCATGGAGAAGCATTTCCTTCAGCCGTGCAACAGAGTTTTCCTTTGTCTTCTTGATGGCCTGTATGCGCTTTATTTCCGCAGCGGCTGCGTCTATTTCGCTTTCCCATTTCAGAATGAGACGCGTGTAGCCCTCTGCCTTGTGAGCAAAGTTCTCCCTGCTGATGGCAAGTTCTTCCATCACCTCCTGCGTGGCCTCGCCCCCCGCCTCCTCAATGAGGGAGGCAAGGGCAAGGAATTCTTGGGTTATGTTCCAAAGTGTATTATTCATTTTAATCTTCTTTGTTTGTTATACATTCAAAAATAAAATCTTCGTGTGCATCTCGTGTATCAAGAAGGATGTTGTTATCAAACCTTCTGTACATCATTCTTTCTTGGTCGTACACAATAAATCTGTGAGCCTTGGCGTGTTGCTTAGGAGTGATTTCTATCACATCCTTGCGATGCTCTTCGTTATACGACCAATGGTGCAGGTGATTGCCTTTTATTGATGGCTTCATTTTGTTTGTTGCTTGTGTTGCCTTGTATTTTTCGGGATATTTTGTTCTGTATTTTTTAATTGACTCCGTTTTTGTTTGAGGTATTATATTTCTTGGAGGAGCTGGCGTGAAATACTTTTCTTTGTAGCCCAAACGATAATACTTTTCTCTCCCCCTTTTTCTTTCGCTTTCTATCCAATCTGGGCTAGACGATAAATCATCGCTTCTTTTTTTGACATCAGACTTGGTACAGGATTTGCACTTGTTAAGATGCCCATCTCCCATTTGTTTGTGAGCATAATACTCAGAGAGCGGTTTATCAACACCGCACTTAAAACATACCTTGGTACTCATAATGAATTATTTTCCCAAAGGTATGAATTAAAAAGGCAATTAAAAAACTTCCATTTTAAAAGGGCAAGTCCGAGTCGTCCTGCTGTGCTTGTGAATAGTGATAGGCATCCTCGTTCTTCATAGCAGGAGCAGGAGCAAAAGCAGCTACGGCAGGCGTAACAACAGCAGGTGCTACGACAAGCGAAGGAGCGAACATCTGAATGTATTCCTCTGATTGCTTAATCTTCTCCTGAAGGAAATTCGGCAACGAATTAAACTTCTCCCAATCCCATTCGCTATGCGAGAACTCAAATGTAGGATTGATTTGCGGAGGGCAAGCCATGCCTTTTGGGAGGGGCGTAGCGGAAGCTATTTCGTCAAAGGTTTTGGAAGGGTCTTTCCTGCCCTGCTTGTGAATGATGTTAAGCAGACAAGGAACGCCCAGCAGCTTCGTTACATCAAAGGCCGTAGCATCCTCCTCTGAGAACGCCTTGCCTCTCCACGATGTGAGGAACGCACGAAGATTACTCTTCTCGTTCATGGACAGCGTGAACTCCTTGCTGATTACACAAGGCTGCTCTCCTTTCTCTGCGTTGAACACCTTTAATTCTGTGGGCAGTTCAAAGGTGATGCGTATCTTGTGAACACGCTTTTCGTTGCCCAGAATCACCTCGTTGAGCGTTCCGATTTCAATCATGCTGTAACAACGAGCGACATAGTTCCCTGCGGGAATTGGGGAATAAGCGACACCATCGCCATTCCCGGAAGACTTTGCTATAATTGGCATAAGTTTGTAAAATAATTAGTGAAACATTTTGCTTTGTGGGGGCAAATGTAATTCAGCTTGTTTCTCTTTTCCAAATTTAGGGGATAAATTATTGAAAAACAAGAGGCTACACTTGCCATAAATGGACAGAATTTCCGGCCTGTCCGTGCCGTAATTGAAGGCCATATTTCCCAAAATTGCTGTCATTTTCGGAAATCAGCCGAGAGCCTTTAGTATAATTCCTATGCCCGAAAACAGCATTGTGCCGAGTCCTTCGCCTATGGCCTCAGGGTCGCGCTTCTTGATGGCCTCCGCAATGTGCCTCACAGAGGCAATGAGAACGGCAATGAGCAGAACGAATATCAGCGTTGACGAACTGTCCTTCATAGCCCGAACATATACGATTGAAAGATGAATATCATTACAGCCGTGAGCCATAGGAGCGCATAGGCATAGCCCAGGCGGACATAGCCCTTCGTGAAATTGACATGGCTGCGCCA
>Ga0315906_10005686_pt1 | contig 15617 bp, 16 predicted proteins | sample LakEriMetagenome_4_FD_203526 | JGI IMG/M metagenome (GOLD analysis project Ga0315906, IMG submission 203526) | Freshwater fungal communities from buoy surface, Lake Erie, Ohio, United States - Buoy 2 MA122 | ecosystem: Environmental > Aquatic > Freshwater > Lake > Lake biofilm | place: USA...
GCTTGGCAAGGCCGATGTTGCGAAGTTCTGCACCTCGGTTGCCTGTGTTAGCGGCTCGGCCCAAAGATGCCATGAAAGCCGATTTTCCCTTCAAGCCGCCATTTAGAGCTAGAGTTGACGGGAAAGTCTGTTTCCCGCTAAAACCGCGCCATCACCATGAAATATGTCCTCGCGCTCGATCAGGGCACCACCAGCTCCCGCAGCATTCTCTTTGACCACGGCGGCCGGGTCCTTGCTGTGGCACAAAAGGAGTTTGCGCAGATTTTTCCGCGGCCCGGCTGGGTAGAGCACGATCCACAGGCCATCTGGGAGACGCAGTTGGCCACCTCTCGTGAGGTGCTCGCGAAAGCGAAGATTACCGCCGCCGATGTCGCCGCGATCGGCATCACCAATCAGCGTGAGACGACTGTTGTCTGGGATCGCGAAACTGGCTGGCCGGTCTGCAACGCCATCGTCTGGCAGGATCGCCGCACCGCCTCGGTGTGCGATGCCCTGCGCCATAAGAAGCTCGACCGCCTCATCACCCGAAAAACAGGGCTCATCGTCGATGCCTACTTCTCCGCCACGAAGGTCCAATGGATCCTGAAAAACGTCAAAGGAACCAAACAACTCGCCGCGAAGGGCCGCCTCGCCTTTGGCACCATCGATAGCTGGCTGCTCTGGAACCTCACCGCTGGCCAGGTGCATGCCACCGATGTCTCCAATGCCTCCCGCACCATGCTTTACGACATCCGCAAAGGCCGTTGGGATGCAAAACTGCTCGGCCTCTTCGGCGTGCCTGCCTCCATGCTCCCGGAGGTGCGGGACTCCAGCGGGCCTTTCGGCCACACCACACTCCTCGGCAGCTCCATCCCCATCACCGGCATCGCAGGCGATCAGCAGGCCGCGCTGTTCGGCCAAGTCTGCGTTCAGCCCGGCATGGTGAAGAACACCTACGGCACCGGCTGCTTCATGCTCATGAACACGGGCACAAAGCCCATCAGATCGAAAAATAAGCTGCTCACCACCATCGCCTGGCGCATCGGCGGCCGGACCGAGTATGCGCTCGAGGGCAGCGTCTTCATCGCTGGAGCGGTCGTGCAATGGCTGCGAGACGGTCTCGGCATCATCTCAAGTTCCGCCGAGGTCGAAAAGCTGGCCGCCAGCGTGCCGGACACCGGCGGCGTGTATCTCGTGCCCGCCTTCGCCGGCCTCGGGGCTCCGCATTGGGATGCCTATGCCCGCGGCACCCTCGTCGGCATCACCCGCGGCACCACCCGGGCCCACATCGCCCGTGCCGCGCTCGAATCCATCGCCCTTCAAGTGGCCGATATCCTCCACGCCATGCAGGCCGATTCCGGCATCCAATTGAAGGAACTCCGCGTCGATGGCGGAGCCTCGCTCAACAACCTTCTTATGCAGATGCAAACGGATCTCCTAGGCGTGCCTGTGGTTCGTCCGAAGGTCAACGAAACCACCGCGCTCGGTGCCGCCTGCCTCGCCGGCCTCGCCACGGGCTTCTGGAAAAACCTAGCCGAGATTGCCAAGCACTGGAAGGCCGATCAAAAATTCACCCCCAAGCTCAAAGCCACCCCCCGCAAAGCCAAAACCAAGACGTGGCAGCGGGCGCTGGCTCGCTCAAAAGCATGGGAGCACCCCTGACCATCGTCTGCCTTTTGCTTTTTTTGCAGGTTGCAATCGCCATCACAGCTCATTCTGCCATCGCGGCATTGTATGGATGTATGGATCGCCATGTGAGGCAGATGAAAGAGGACGGAATCGGTCTCCCATGCTCAAGACCGTTGGCTCCGATGCTGCGGCGTTGAAGTGATAGGCACGTGTTTTGAACGTATGACTTCGGGTAAGATGCCGCCGACAGAAAAGACAAAGCAACCGTCGCCAGAACAATCTCGAAAACCTCCTCGGCTAAAGATCAGCGACATCGACCGGCAAAACGGCTCCTCGCCAATCCGAACAGGATGTCTAACTGGATCATCAAAAAAGTTCCTCACATCGGAGGCCCATATCGGTTTTCCAAAGGTCTGCCAGATACTCAGCAAGCGTGTTGGTGCGGATTGGGATTTTCACAGCAAGTGAAGCCGCTGCAGGAACATTCCCTGCTGGCCTTTCGGGGTCTTTGCGCTAGCCTCCCTGCCCTCCTTTCCCTGGGCATGCCAGACCACGCCAAAACCAAACTCCAACCTACCCTCCGCCTGCTGCTGGCCTTGCTGTGCCTGCTGGCGAACTCAACCAAGGGTTTGGCGCAGGCCGGCAGCACGATCCGGGTGCGTCTCGCGGATGGTTTCGACTTCCCTGTGGGTAAACCCGACGCGGTCAGCTACCACAAATCCCGCGGTTACTTCCCCAACGGCCACCTCGGCGAAGACTGGAATGGGAATGGCGGTGGGAATACTGATCTGGGCGCTCCGATCTACGCCTGCGCCCGAGGCGTCGTCATCCTCTCCGCAAACATCGGCGTCGGCTGGGGGAACTGCGTCCTCATACGCCACATCTATCGCGAGTCCGACGGTCGCATCGCCATGGTAGATTCGCTCTACGCCCATCTCCATCAACGCGTCGTGAAGCTGCACGACCTTGTCGAAAAGGGTCAACTCGTGGGTGCCATGGGCGGCAACAACGGCATGTATTTCGTGCATCTGCATTTTGAGATGCGCAAAGACCTGCGCGTGGGCATGAACCGTTCCCAGTTTCCTCGGGACAACAGCGTTTACTACTCCCCCACGGCCTTTATCAACGCACGCCGAAAGCTCGCTGTCGATTCCCGCAAGTATGATGTGCCAGTCAACACTTTCGCTCCTTATGGCAGCTCCATCGCTGACTCCCGCAGCGACTCCGATACCGCTAGGCCACCGACGATTCCCCGTCTCGACACGAAACCTTTCGAGAGCCCCCAGCCTCAGCTGAACCCTGAAGACGACGACTTCTGGTCACGCCTCAAAGCCAAAATTCGCAATGGCCAGGTCACCCCGGGAGCAGAAGAAAAGAAATGAGTTTAGCTGCCAGCTGGCATCTGCCACACCCAGTCGCCGGTAAATTTGGCGTCGGTTGTCCTCTCGTCCTTGCCTGAAGTCTTTCCGCCGTCGTCTTCTTCGTCATGGGCAATGGACCACAAGACGTAGCCGCTGCCTTCGACGCGATAGCGCATGGGTTTTTCGTCGATGACATCGAGGGTGCCGTCCGGCAACGAAGATGGCAGCGAGCCTTTCGCGAGGCGAAAGGATTCGATGGCAAGCGCGGCCAAAGCCTGGCGGCGGCGGGTTTCGGATTCGGTGATGCTCCGAATGATGCCGCTGTAGGCGGGTAACATCAAGCTGGAGAGCAGGTGATGCGGACGAGACAGCTTGCTCTGGCCGACAAACTGAGTCTCAAAGTCCTTCAAACCGCGTTTCAACTGAGGATAGCCTCCGCGCTTCATTGGCAGGATGAACCCATCGAGCTGCTGCTCAATGATGACAGCCTCGGAGTGGTCGATAAATCCTAACGGTATAAGCTTGGCCAAGGTGTTCGATGGCAAAAAGGATTGTGTGCTGCCGTCATCGCGAACGATGCTGAAAAGCGTGCTGAGGACGTCAGGCCTCCTACGGATGGCCTCAAGTGTCTGGGTTCCACCGGCCAGTTCACCGCGCATCGCTTGCAGCATGGCCGAAGGGAAATCGAGACGAACCAGTTCCTGCTTCAAGATCGCCAGCTCGGCCTCGGTGAGGACGCGGGCTTGCAGCAACGCCCACAGCCGGTTCATCGCTGTGGCATGGATGGCCACGCCGACAAGCTGACCGATGAGCACCGGCTCCCGCAGGCATGCCTCGCAAAGCCGCAGAGATGCTTGGAGACAGTGCAGCGCCTGTCGGGCCTGCCCCGCGGCGGTCGCTAGATGACAGCGCAGCAGCAGGATCTTGGAGAGCCGCTGGGCGAAGGCATAGTGTGGCATCGCCAGCTCAACAAAAATGGCGCCATCGCCGAGGGTTTCACCCATTCTTGGCGTGAACTGCGCGGCACGACGCTGCGGCGCTGCATCGGCGAGTGTTTTCAAAACGGGATGCGCCGCATCGAGCGCAGCGAGCATCTCGTCGGGTGTGGCGTCTGCCTTACCAATCCCATTTTTCGCGAGGTGCTCGATCCATGGCTTCACATCGGACGCAATGCCGAGCTCGATGGAGTTGAGGCCGACAGGAGCTTGTGAGATGAGTTTGCCGAGAGCCTCCAAAGCTGGAGCGGGCTTATTTTTGGGATTCGTGAGACCGGCCAGCGGTTCGAGGGCGCAGAAGTTTTCTGCTTCCGGCGGCAGCGGTGGGACGAGTGCCATGAAGTCAAGGTTTTCGCCTTCCTTAGCGACTCGTTGCTTTGCCGCGGCGAGGGCGCGGGCACCGGTCCAGTTTTCGAGAGCGACGAACAGGACGTAGAGCGTGATCAGGCTGGCGAGGGTCCAAACGAGCACGCGAAGGTTGAAGAGGCGTTTCATGGCAGGAGGAAGTCGGCTTGATGATGGAAAGCAAAAAGGCTGCTGGGTGCGAAGACGGGCGAGTTTTGAGCCTGCGGCGGATTTTGAGGTGCAGGCGTCAAGACTTGCAGCGTGAGGATCACGAGCCACGCGGCGGCCAAAACGAACGCGAGAGGTCGCGGCGGGGCGAGACGGGGTTTTTGCGCCTTCGCGAGGATTTCCTGCCGCCAGTGCGGCGGCAGCTCGCGGAGGGCGAGACGTTGCAAATCGTGCTCGAAGGCATCGGGGGGCGTTTTCATGGCTTTAATTCGTCGTAAAGCGGCTTCAACAGGCCGCGGAGTTTGTCGAGGGCGTAACGGTAGCGACTTGCAGCTGTATTGAGCGGAATCTGCTGCGCCTCGGCGATCTGCTCGAAGGTGAGGCCGTGCCACAGCTTCATCTCGGCGATGCTGCGTTGCTCCGGCGGCAGTTCGTGCAGCGCAGCCTCCAGGCGGCGGGCAAAGCGGTCCGCGTCCGGATCATCCTGTGGCGCGAAAAGGGCCTGCGGATGCGTTTGCTCGGCCTTTTCACGGCTGGCATGACGGCGCAGCCAATCAATGGCCAGCCGGTGAGCGATGCGCAGCAGGTAGGCGCGTTCGTTTTCGAGACCGGCGGGCAGCGTGAGGCGGGAGAGCTTCACAAAGAACTCCTGCAGCAGGTCCTTCGCGTCCGCCTCCGACCGCAGGATGCCGTGCAGGTAGTGGAAGACCCCTGCGGCGTGGGTGTCGTAAAGGCGTTCGAGCTGGGAGTCAGGGCGCGACATCATGACAGAGACGGATGCGGCGGTAGGGTTTGTCTATTTTTTCCCGTGCATCCCGGCGGTTTGCGCCAAGTATCCCCCGCCAATTTCCTCTGCCATGACCTTTGCTGAGCTTCACCGCATCTACCACCAGCCGTTCTTCAATCTGCTCAAGCAGGCCCGCGCCGTGCACGATGAGCACTGGACGGACAACGCGGTACAGCTCTGCACGCTGCTCAGTATCAAGACCGGTGGTTGCAGTGAGGACTGCGGCTACTGCGCCCAGAGCGCTCGTTACAGCACCGGCGTACAGGCGGAAAAGCTGATGCCCAAGGAGCAAGTCATGGAGCGTGCCCTTGCCGCACGTGCGAACGGCTCCACTCGCTTCTGCATGGGGGCAGCCTGGAAAGGCGTGCGCAAAGGAAGCCAGAAGTTCGATCAGGTTCTCGATATCGTGCGCGATGTTTCAAAGCTCGGCATGGAGGTCTGTGTGACGCTCGGCGAGCTCGGCGCGGAAGAGGCCGCCGAACTTAAGGAAGCCGGTGTGACCGCCTACAACCATAATGTGGACACCTCCCCCGAGCACTATCCGAACATCGTCAGCACGCATAGCTTTGAAGACCGCCTCCGCACCATCCGCCATGCCCAAGATGCTGGCATGTCCGTGTGCTGCGGTGGCATCCTCGGCCTCGGCGAAACCATCGAGGACCGCTTGAAGATGCTGGAAGTCATTTCGAGCTTCAATCCGCAACCCGAAAGCGTGCCAATCAACGCGCTCATGCCGATCAAAGGCACCCCGCTCGGCGACAACGAGGTCGTCGATGCCTTCGCCTTCATCCGTATGATCGCCGTGACGCGCATCGCCATCCCGAAAGCCAAGGTGCGCCTCAGTGCCGGCCGCACCAACCTCAGCCGCGAGGCTCAGGCTCTGGCCTATTTCGCCGGTGCCAACTCCATCTTCTACGGCGATAAGCTCCTCACCGCCGCTAACCCGCGGGCGAACGAGGACATGAAGCTGCTCCGCGACCTCGGTCTCATGCCGCTGGAGCCCAATCCCGATCTCGAAGCCCCCGCTGCCATGAACGGCCTGCCACTTAGCCCGTGCTGCGATTCCTCGTGTCACAAAGAAGAGCAAGCAGCGGCTGGATGCTCGTGAAGCCATGCCGGTAAAATAAGAAACTCAGGGGCTAGAGCCACCTGCCGCTGATGCCAATACGATTGCCTTGGCATGGCTCTGTGCCTAGGCCATTTGCATCAAGCCCGCAGCAATGGCATCGCAAAGCCGAGCAAGAGGATGACGAGAAGCACGAGGCTTACCCAAAACCACAGGCCATGCGTCTGACCGCTGGCGTGGCCTTGCTTGCCGCCGAATTCGCGGGCGATGAACGCATCGTAGTCGAACTCGTCTTCCGGCAAATCAAGTCCATCATGGCTTGATGCGGCATCCGGGTTTTTCCAACCGGATTGATCGCAGGCACCGCACTCATCGCAGGCGGCTTGTCCCTTAGCGACCCATTCGCCGCAGACAGGGCATTGGCCAGGAGGTTTGAAGTGTGCCATTCTCACAGCATGGCTTCCAGACGCGCCTCCGCCATCTTTATCAGCCTCGTTCTTGTCGCCGCTGCGGCAAGCTTTTGGTGGTGGCTTGCTCGTGGCCCTGTGCTGGCGTTCACCGCACCCTTTGACCCAGCTTTCCACCGCCTCTCACCGGAGGAGGTGGTCACTCTGCCACTGGCGGTGCGTTTTGACCTGCCGTTGGGCTCACCGCATGGAGCGTTGACCTACAATGCACGCCCCTTTCGCATCGCACGTCACCTTGGGGATGATCTCAATGGCATCGGCGGCGAAAACTCGGATCTGGGAGATTCCATTTTCGCTGCCGGAATGGGACGGGTCGTTTACGCCGGGATGCCAGGATCCGGCTGGGGAAAGATGATCATCGTGGCACACCGTCTGCCACCCGGTGATGAGGCGGGCCCTGTGGTACAAACGGTGTATGCACACCTTGACCAGATCGTCGTGGCACACGGCCAAGTGGTGCAGCGTGGTCAAAAAATCGGCACCATCGGTACAGGCGAGGGCACCTATCTGGCTCATTTGCACTTTGAGGTGCGACAGGGCCCTTACATTAACCCCGCCGAGGGCTACGCGGACACGCCGCTGAACCGCCTCTCACCGGAGACCTTCATTCAGGCCCGCCGCGGTGCGGGCGCGGCAGAGCTGGGGCCTGCACCAAGGCTATGACTTCTTAGCGGCTGCGCTTCATCGCTGCCAGACGCAGGGTCACCTGCTGACGCACCGGCAACATCTTGCCGTTGACCTCCAGATTCACCATCCCAAGCAGGACAGACAGCGTAATGGTCTGGCGCTCCAGATCGAAAAAAACTTGGCCGGAGACCTTCGAGTTCGCAGCCACCTTCACCGAGCGCTTCGTGCCCATGTCCGGCTGTGTCTTCATGCTGCCTTCGAAGGAAATCTGCGCATGCCTGCGGCCGCCGCGGTCCACAACGCCATCGAGCTTCGCGTGCAGCTCCACCTTCACATCACCCGCTTCTGCAAAGGGTATGACCTCGTCGCTGACCCATTTGTCACCGGACCGCACAGGAATCTTCGGCAGGCCCATTTCCATCGAGCGGCGGTAGAGCAGGGCCACCTGCTTCGCATCCGCGATGCTGTTGAGGTCCGGTGTGGGCCCACCCTGCACCATGGAGCTGATATCGCGCACATCCCGAAACGCTCCGCGCTCATCATAAACGAGGGTGAAAGCTCTCCCGGCGGTGCCACCAACGGCTTTTTGCAGCACCGGCAGCGCATCTTCCATTTTGGCGGAGTCGAAGGGATTTAGCAGGCCGTCCTGAAGCAGCTCGCCTTTGAGAGAGTCGATGCTTACACGGGCCAGTTGCTCGCCTGCATCGTTTTGCGTGACCTTGATAGAGGTCGTTTGCCGCATGCGCAGCTGCTGATCGTGCTTCTGACCCAGCGCGGTGAGCATCGTCGTCGTGTCCGTGTCCGTCTCCTGGAGGTAAAACTGCCCCGGTTGCCAGCGGAGCTTCAGCTCCATTGCCTCATCCTGAGCAAAGCCTGCCCTCGGGAGCGTGAACAAGCCGAGAAAAACAAAAAAGACACGGTAGAGCATGAGGGCAACTTCGTAGCCCGGCGGGCCTCGTTTGGCAACACAGTGCCCAAAGGCTCAATCCGCCTTCTTCGCCGCCTCTCGCTTGTGCTTAATCACCTCGATGACGATCGGCAGCACGGACACAGCAATAATCATGATGGAAACGAGCTTGAAGTTGCTCTTGATGATGGGGATGTTGCCAAGCGCATAGCCGAGTATCGAGATGCTCATCACCCAGAAGAGCCCGCCGCCGAGGCTGAACATGAGGAAGCGACGGTATTGCATCCGTCCAAAACCTGCGGTGAAGGGTGCGAAAGTGCGCACGATGGGCACAAAACGGGCGATCACGATGGCCCGGCCGCCATGCTTCACAAAAAAAGCCTCCGTCTTTGCGAGATAGTCCCGTTTGAACCAGCGCTGATCCACGATCCAGCCGCCACAGCGGCGACCGATCCAGTAGTTCACGTTGTCTCCGAGGATGGCCGCACACACGAGCAGTGGAATGATGATCTCAATGCGCATGAAACCCTGAGCCGCCAACGCCCCAACCGCGAACAACAGCGAATCCCCGGGAAGAAAGGGCGTGACGACCAGCCCGGTCTCACAAAACACGATGGCGAAGAGCAAGGCATAGATCAGCGGACCATGCTGCTCCGCGAACGTTTGAAGGTGCTTGTCGACGTGGGCAATAAAATCGAGAATTGGGGTCATGCGAAGCAGATGGGATAGTCTGGCGCATGCGGGATGCGTCCAATGAAAAGTGTGACCATGCCGGCATGAAAACCCTGCCGTCAGGCCATGACTGCGTGAATGACACGGAAGCAGACGTCAGCACAAAAAACCTATGCCGCATCACACCGGTCGCAGGACGCTTTTCACGACTTCACCTTTGTGCATCTTCTCGAAGGCCTCGTGCCATTCGGTGATGGGCCACACGCCGCCAATGATGGGCTTCACGTCAAACTGACCGCTGCTGAGTAGGGCGATCACACGCTCCCAGATAGGCCAGTTGTGGCTGAAGCTACCTTGCAGCGTGATGTTCTTCTGCACGAGCGGGTCGATGTTGAAGCCCAGCGGTTGCGGCCCCCAGCCGACTTTGGAAATCCAGCCAGCAGGGCGCACAAGATCAAGCGCGATCTTGAGTGTGATGCTCGCGCCGGCAGCGTCGATCACACCATCACAGCCAAGGCCGTCACGCTCCATCGCCCACGGTTTCGCATCACCGATGATGACTTCGCAGCCATAATGTTTGCGGGCCAGTTCCAAGCGATGCGCGTCCTGTGGCAGACCGACGATGGCAACTTGGGCACCGCATAGCTTCGCCATGGCGGCGCAGAGGATGCCGATAGTGCCGGGACCGAGGACGAGGACCCGATCACCGGGTTCGATGCGAGCGTTTTTAACGACGGCGTTGTAGGCCACGCAGCAGGGCTCCGTGAGACATGCCTCCTCCAAAGGGAGCGAATCCGGCACATGGTGAAGAATGCGGCTGGGCACGCGCACATACTTCGTCATCGCGCCATTCACGCCATAACCGAAACCCTTGCGGGTGCTGTCGAGATTGTACAGCCCGCGGCGTGTCATCGGGTTATTTTTGGAGATGATGGCGGCCGTCTCGGAGACAACACGATCGCCTTCCTTCCAGCCCTCCACGTCTTTGCCAACTTCGACGATGTGTCCGCCAAACTCATGTCCGAGCACGACAGGGTAATTCACCGGCCATGAGTGATCAGAGGTCCACTGATGCAAATCTGAACCGCAAACACCCACGTTCGCCACTTCGAGCAGCACATCCTCGGAACCGATGGTCGGCTTTTCGATGTCACGGATTTCGACAGAGCCTTTTTCAGGCGCGTAATTGACAACAGCAGCATGTTTCATGGTGGGAAGCGTTGGGGTTATTGAAAGGCGGGAACGTCTTGAGCATGCACAGCTTCGCAAATCATGCGCAGGGAGTCTTCGAGATTGCCATCCGCAGTCTTGAAAGCATCCGCATCGATGGTGAGCGGAGCGCCAAGCACGACGAGAGGTGCGCCATATTTCGGGCACTGGATGGCTTGTTCAAGGCTAAGGCCTCCAACAGCCTGCACAGGCACTTTCACGGCTTTTACGACTTCGCGGAGCTTATCGAGCGGACTAGGCATGCGGTGGCCGGCAGCGGCGATGCCTCGGCGCTCGTCATAGCCAATATGATGAATGATGTAGTCACAGCCGAGCTCCTCCAGCCATTTGGCTCCAGCGACCATGTCCTCGGAGATCATGTTATCGCCCATCACCTTACAGCCGAAGTCTTTGCCTGCCTTCACCACGCATTTTACAGTCTCCGCGTGTGCACGAGCCATCACGACAACATGCGTGGCTCCGGCTTTGGCCATCATCTCGGCTTCCAAGTAGCCGCCATCCATTGTTTTGAGGTCAGCGACAATCGGCGTATTCGGGAACGCCTTCCGTAAAGCCCGCACACCATGCAGACCCTCGGCGAGAATGAGCGGGGTGCCAGCCTCCAGCCAGTCCACACCAGCCCGGATGGCCAACTCCGCCGTTTCGAGGGCTTCGTCGATGTTCGTGAGGTCGAGGGAGATCTGAACGATGGGCTTCATGGTTGAATGGTTCAGCTTACACTTATGCCAAAGGCGGTGGTGGCGTCACGACAAAGATGGTGCGAAATGCGACATCGCGCTCATGTCTGCCTCACTCACCGCTGATCCCATTCCGGTCCTGACCCGCCGCATCGCCATCCCGGCGAGCGTGGGATTCTTCTTCAACACGATGTTCAACTTTGTGGACACGTATTGTGCCGGGCTGATCAGCACGGATGCGCTGGCCGCACTGTCACTCTCCTTCCCCGTGTTCTTCATCATCCTCTCCGCAGGCAGTGGCCTCAGCCAGGGGGCCACGGCGCTCATGGCGAATGCCATCGGTGCCAAAGATCCGCTCATGGCGCAGCGACTCTTCGCGCAGGCGGTGGTGTTTGCGGCCTTGGCGGGCGTGGTGCTTTCGTTTGCCGGATGGTTGGCGGCGCCCTCACTATTCCGCCTTCTCGGTGCTGAAGGCGCTTATCTCGATGTCGCTCTGAGTTACATCCATGTGATCCTGTGGGGCGGCGTATTTTTCATCCTGCAAATGACGATCAATGCCGCGCTCAATGCACAGGGTGAGACAAAGCTGTATCGCAATTTCTTGATCATGGGGTTTGTGGCAAACTGCTTACTCAACCCGGTGCTCATGTGGGGTTGGTGCGGACTTCCCGCCATGGGCGTGGCAGGCATTGCCTTGGCAACGGTTTTCGTTCAGATCGCAGGCTGTGTGCTTTTATGGACGGGAGTTCGCCGACGCGAGCTATGCCGGGAGATGCCGCGCGGCTTTTTCAAGCCGGATGCGGCCCTGCTGCGGAAAATCCTTAGCCAAGCGGTGCCTGCGGGGCTGAACATGCTCACCGTGGCACTCGGCATCTTTGTCATCACTTGGTTTGCAAAGCATTTCGGCAAGGAAGCGGTAGCTGCCTACGGCATCGCCACACGCATTGAGCAGGTCGTCCTGCTGCCTACGATCGGTTTGAACTTCGCCACGCTCAGCCTCGTGGGGCAAAATCACGGGGCGGGACTTCCACAGCGAGTGCGGGAGGCGTGGACGACGAATGTAAAATACGGCGTGCTGCTCATGCTCGCCGGTGGATGCCTGCTTTTCCCAATGCGGGAGACAGCGATGCGTTTCTTCACTGCCGATGCCGTGGTCATTGGCCACGGGCGAGATTACCTTGGCATCGCTGCGATCACACTCGCAGCCTATCCGATCCTGTTCGTTACCGTTTTCATGTTACAGGGCATGAAGCGCCCGGCCTACGGCCTGTGGATGGGGCTTTATCGGCAGATCGCGGCTCCGATGCTGCTCTTCCATCTACTGGCCTTCACCTTTGCCGGCGGCACCTGGGGCGTGTGGTGGGGCATTTCGCTGGTGAACTGGAGCGCAGCCGTCTTTGCCCTGTGGTGGGGCGCCCGCATCCTGCGGCGGGAGTTGACCTCATCCCTGCATTGAGGGTTGCGGCCAAGTGAGCTGCGCGCATTGATCCAACACGACTCATGATGCGAAATGCGACACCGCTGAAGCCACGCGAACGAACTCGCCGTACCGCAGCGGAAATCAACCTCTGGAAACGCCGGCGTCAGCTCTGGGTGTCGGCCCTTGAGCCCGCCTCACTGTTTCACCGGTTGTTTGACCACCTGCCCGGCGTGCATTTCTTCGCCAAGGACAAGGATGGCAGACTGATGTTTGCCAGCCGTGGGTTGCTGGACCGCTACCAGATGCGGAACGACTCCGACTTCATCGGCCGCACGGACTTTGACCTGAATCCCGACACGATGGCGCAGGCCTATGTGGACGACGACCGACGCGTTCTCGCGGGCCAAACGCGGCTCATCGAGCGCATCGAACTCTGGTGGGACCGCCAAGGCATGCCGGACTGGTTTCTCGTGACAAAGCTTCCTCTGATCGACAAACGCGGCCGCATCCAAGGCGTGATGGGCACGCTACGCCGGCCGGACGAAGCAGAGCGCCGCCTGCCAGTCTTCCAAACCGTGGCGCAGGCGGTAGAGATCATCCGGCATGACTTCGCGCGTCCACTGCGGGTCGAGGAAGTCGCCTGCTCGTGTGGGCAATCCCTCCGCCAACTTCAGCGTCATTTTCAGAGCGCCTTTGGCATCAGTCCTCAGGAATTTCTCATCCGCACTCGAGTGTTGGCTGCCGCGCGTCTATTGGAGCAAACAGCTCTCTCTGCGGGCGAGATCGCCGCTCAATGCGGCTTTGTCGATCCAAGCAGCTTCGCTCAGCACTTCCGCAAGCGCATCGGCCTCTCCCCCGCCGCGTATCGACAGCGGGCATGATGGCTTATCAGCCTGCCTTCTTGGTTTTCTTCACCGCAGGCGCGGAGAGGTAGTTTTGAAGAGTATTGCTGGGGACGCCCAAGAGCTTGCTGGCACGGGCTTCGTCCTCATCGCAATGGCGGTAGGCGATGCGGGTGAGTTCGCGCTCGACCCACGGAAGCAGGTCGATATCCGGTGTCTTGTCAGCCATGTTCACGAGCATGGTCAACGCGTCACGCATCCGGGTGACGGTGCTGGCGGGGCCGTGGTGACGGGTGCCTTTACTGCCGAGCGGGATGTCAGAGGGCAGGAGCACATCGGAATTGCAGAGGGCGCATGCACGCTGGATGGTGTTTTCAAGCTCACGGACGTTTCCGGGCCAATCGTAAGCTTCAAGGATATCAAGCGCATCATCGGTGAACCGCATCGCGGGGCCGCGACGGCGGGCGGACTGGCGCTGGAGGAAAAATTCGGCAAGAAGGCGCACGTCTTCTCGTCGCTCGCGGAGCGGCGGAATGTGGATGCGCACAACGTTGAGGCGATAGAAAAGGTCCTCACGGAAATTGCCCTTGGCGACCTCTTCTTCGAGATTTTTATTGGTGGCGGCGAGCACCCGGACGTCTGTCTTCAGAGTTTGATTGCTGCCCACACGGCTGTACTGCCCCTCTTGAAGCACACGCAGAAGCTTGCTCTGCACAGGGAGGGGCATATCCCCGATTTCATCCAAAAAGAGTGTGCCGCCATCGCATTGCTCAAAGCGGCCAATACGCTGGTTGACTGCACCGGTGAAGCTGCCCTTCTCGTGGCCAAAGATCTCACTCTCAATGAGATTATCCGGAATGGCCGTGATGTTAATGGCGGCGAATTCCTTCTGTGCTCTCGGGCTGAACTTGTGGATGGCCCCTGCAACGAGTTCTTTACCGCAGCCGCTTTCGCCAGTGATCATGACGGGGGCGTCGGAGCGAGAGACACGACCGATGAGCTTGAAAACCTCCTGCATCGCGGGTGAGCGACCAATGATGGTCTCTTGAATGCTTTCAGCGGGCACTTCGGCAGCCTGCTCGCGCTTTTGGCGGCGAGCTTCGATGCCGGTGAGGGCGCTTTCAACCACGCTACGCAGCTCGTAAGGCAGTCGCTCCTTGGGCAGCACATCGTAAGCTCCGAGACGCATAGCCTCGATCACATGAGAGGTTGTAGCGGTGCCGCTAAACAGGATGACCATCGCATTGGGATCGGTCTGGCGGAGGCGCTTGAGCAATTCGATGCCACTGGCAGGGCCTGTTCCAGCACGGATCTCGGCAAGGATGAGATCGGCGCGTTTTTTCTGGTAGGCAGCAAGCCCCTCCTCAGGTTTTTCACACGTGACGATGCTCACGCCAGGTGCCTTCAAATGTCCGGAGGCCCAGACAAGAAAGTCGGGATCAGAGTCGATGATGAGGAGGTGAGTATCCGGAGCTTCGGCCATCGGCGCGTGAAAATTCGAAGCCCTATCGCAGGGAAATCAGGCGCGGTCAAAGTTTTCTCTGCTCACATCTGTGTAACGCGGCGTTCTCACACGCCGCCGAAGCGGCGCTGGCGGCAGTTGAAAATCCGAATAGCCTCGAGGAGCGCCTCCTCGTCAAAATCCGGCCACAGTTTTTCGGTGATCACAAATTCGGTGTAGCTGAGCTGCCAGAGGAGGAAGTTCGAAAGGCGCATCTCACCGCTGGTGCGAATCATCAAATCCGGGTCGGGGTAATAGCGGGTGTAGAGATGTTTGGAGAAGACCTCCGTGTCGATCATGGCTTTATCGAGGTGGCCACTCTCGACGGATTCGATGAGGCTCTTCACGCCATCGACAATTTCCTCTCGACCTCCGTAGCTGAGGGCTAAGATGAGCGTCAGTCCGGTGTTGTTCGAGGTGGCGGCGATGCAGTGGTGCAGTTCCTGCTGACAGATTTCAGGCAGGGCATGCAATCGACCGATGGCCTGAAGGCGAATGTTTTGCTTCTGCATCACGGGCAGCTCGTTCTTCAAAAAGAGCACCAGGAGCTTCATGAGGGCATTCACCTCCCGTTTGGGCCTTTTCCAGTTTTCCGATGAGAACGCATACAACGTCAAAAAATCGACGCCCAGCTTTCCGACGGCCTCGGTGACTTTTCGCACAACCTGTGCCCCAGCACGATGCCCCTCGGTGCGCGGAAGACCGCGCTGTTTTGCCCAGCGGCCATTGCCATCCATGATCATGGCAATGTGGCGGGGTATCTTGAGGTCTTCGGTGGCGACACGGCTCATGTGTTCGGAAAACGCAGTCTAGCGCGCTGGGGCGAATGTGCCAGTGGGTTTCGACGAACCATGTGACACGATGATCGGACACCGTCAGGAACGCGCAGCAAGTACCTCGGCAATGTGAAGCGTTTTCAGTGATTGCTTCTGCGCGGAAAGGAG
>Ga0315906_10005687_pt1 | contig 15616 bp, 11 predicted proteins | sample LakEriMetagenome_4_FD_203526 | JGI IMG/M metagenome (GOLD analysis project Ga0315906, IMG submission 203526) | Freshwater fungal communities from buoy surface, Lake Erie, Ohio, United States - Buoy 2 MA122 | ecosystem: Environmental > Aquatic > Freshwater > Lake > Lake biofilm | place: USA...
GGCGATAACTTCAATTGTTAAACAAACTGAAAACATTGGAGGTAAAATAAAAACAGGTGAAGATATCCTTAAAACATCAGGTAAAGACGTTCAAGCAGGTAAAAATATAAAATCTGAAAAAGATTTACTTAGTTTAAATACTCAAAAAGGTAAATGGGAAGGTTTTAAAAAATTGGCCCGAATGAAAGGGTTGAAAGTACTTGAATACGCTAAAAGACTTGGTTGGAAAAAGGTAATTATGTATGGTGCAGCAGGATGGTTGGCGATATATCTTTGGAGAAACTGGTTTTCCGCAAAACCTAAGATATGGAGTCAATGTTTAATTGATTTTGTTGGATACAACAATTTTTCAAAGGCGGTTCAGATTAAACCAGGTATTTTATCTGTTAAAGGTAAAACAGGTTTACAATCGTTAGACATGAACGGATATACTTATTTTAGAAATGATGGAACCGCAAAAAATGGTCAATTTGAAGGTACTTGGGAATGTGATGGTGAAAAATTAGTATTAGAATTTGATGGTCAAGAATATTATCCTGTTAAAGGTTCAGTAACACCTGTAGTCACAGATGGTGGAGGTGGAGGTTCTAACACAGATGGTGGTGGAGGAACAACCCAACCAACATACAGAGCTTGTAGTGGAACATATAATAAAGGATGTAAATCTGAAGTAATTAGAAAAGTACAAGGTTGTTTAGGTGTTAAAATGGACGGTTTATTTGGACCTAAAACAGAAGCGGCTGTTCAGTCTAAACTTGGTAAATTGATTTTTAGTGATTCTGATGTTGATGGAATTTGTGGTATTGCACAAAATGTAACAACCACAACTACAACTGTTAAACCTATTTCAGAACCAACAACAATAGAACCTGAATCAGTTAATGTTAAAGATTTTTTAGCAGGGATTTAAATAAAATAAAATTAATATAAAATACGATGTTATTAAAAGAAGACCAAAATACAGGATTAACAAATTTAAAAGAAATCAAAGCGAAAAAATGTGTAACCGATGATTTTAAGTTTGTAACTAACCCTATTAATAATAAAGTTGCTTTATACAAGAAAACTGAAAAAGGGAATTGGATTTTTGTTTATGAAGATTTAACTATTGAGGCAATTAATCCATCTACTAAAGAAACATTGAAGACGGGTAAAATATCTTGCGAAGGGTTTAAGTCGGTAGAACAAAAAAAATCTGACGAAGAAAAACTTAAATCTGACGAAGAAAAACTTAAAATAACTGCAGACAATAAAGTTGTAGAGGACGTTTTAAATAAAGCTGGATATACTTTAGTTGCTCCTGAGATTACTGACGGTAGATATGACAAAAGAATGGACATTAGACTACTGATGGGTGGTAAGTATAAAGATTATTATAAAGATTTAGGTGGGACAGGTGGTCCTATTTACGCATATCCAATGGAAGATGAAACACCTGAAAACTATTCATTAAAGGATAGAATCACACGTAGACCGACAGATGATTCCGAAATTACAGGTAAGATTGATAGTAAATCAGCTAAAAAACTTCTTAAAAGAGTAAAGAGTGGTGAGACATCTAAAAAAGATTGTAGAAGTATGATTAAAACTTTAGATTATCTAAGAAAAACTAACGCACAAGTTGATGATGCCGAATTAATGTCATTAAAACGTGGAGTTTTTGCTTGTTATGAACAAGGTGAAAAATTTATTGAGGGTACGTTAGGTGTTGGTGATGAAATGAAAAATATAATAGGTGATACAAGTAAGTATGGTATTAATGAATTTTTAACTAATAAAATGAATATGAAAGAATCAACAAGCATTAAAAGTGTAATTAAAGAAAATTTAATTAAAAAATCAATTGAGAAAAAAAATATTCTTATTAGTGAAACTACGGTAATTAAAAATAGATACGAAGTATTAACTGAAGGTAAAAGTATTAAAACTGAAAAAGAAATTAGAGAATTTGTTAATGAACTAATTAAAGAAACTGCCGAGTTAAATTCATTAGGGTATAGACCTGAATTAATCCAAGAAGGGTTATTTGACATGGTTAAAGGTTTATTCGGTAACGCATCTGAAAGCATCTTCAGTTACTTCAAAGAGCAATTTGCAACTTGGATTGTTGAGAAATTTACACCAATAGAATCTGATAGTTGGTTAGGGTCAATAATTATAACGGCAATAGGTAACGTTCCGATAAGTGAATTACCAAAATTAACTAATTGTAGTTTTGTTAGTAATATCATATCAAAATCAATTGTTGAGGGTACCACTAAGAAAATACAAGCTGAAAGAGGATTTGAGGGTGCGGGTTATGATATTTTACGTAACGCATTAATTGAGATGGCTGAAGACAGTTCATTTGGTCAAAAAGTTGAACAAAAAGTTAGTGAATTTATTTGTCCTTTATTGGGTGGTATTGGTCAGAAATTAGGTTCTGCAGCATCAACTATCAAACAAAAAGTGATGGCATAAAAATCTTTTAGATTTGTCTAAAAGGCTTAACATTTTAAAAGAAAGGAGAGCAAATCTAGCAAAAAGGTGTCGTTTGACACCTTTTTGTTTTAACTATAAGATTTTTTAAACTCATTCCAAATCTCTGAAATAGATGGATTAATAACTTCTGAAAATAATGAAGGTTCAAAAGGACGATTAATCAATTTCATACCAGCCTCTTCGGGTGTTTTATTATCTTTTATTCTATTACAGTTTTTACAACAAGTTGTTAGATTTAACCAAGTATTTCCACCACCCCTTGATTTAGGTAAAATATGGTCAATAGTAAGATTTTTAGATATCCCACAGTACGAACATTTAAAACCATCCCGTTTAAAAATACGTTGTCTATTAATTTTTAAAGGTTTAACTCTAAATCTAACGTAATTCAATAAACGTATGATAAGGGGTCTAACGTATTTTTTATGTCCTGATGTTATAGGGTTATCACCTGACTTTAAAACTTCCGCTTTACCTTTATCCACTAATGTAAACCCCCTAATTAATGTCGTAACATTTATTGGGGTGTAATCAGAATTTAATACTAATACTTTATCCATTGCTCATAACATTATAAGAAAATTAAATAACATTCAAGAGTAAAAAACGATTATACGTAAAATACACTATTATTTTTTTTTGGTTATATTTATTTAATATGAATATAGTTGATAAAGTTGAATATTACAACAAAGTAAAAAGATTAAATGATAGATATTGGGATAAATCTAAACATTTTAGATGGAAATATAGTGAGATTGTTGTTAATGAGTTAAAAAAAATAAATCCTAAGACCGCAATAGAGATGGGTACTAATAGAATGTCTTTAATGGGTTTTAGTGATACTATAGCGTTAGAAATTGACACAGTTGACCCTGATAATATAAAAAATAAAAATTATATTTTTGACGCAACAAAAACTCCTTGGGATATACCTGATAAAGAATACGATGTATTTGTTGCTTTACAAGTTTTAGAACATTTAAGTCCTAGTCAAAAATTAGTTTTTGATGAAATAAAAAGAATATCAAAATATTGTATCATTTCATTACCCTATAAATGGGATTGCCCTGACGATATTGAACATCACATGATTGATGATGAAATAATTAAAGAATGGACTATGGGTCACACTCCGTATCATTCAGAAATAATATCTGAACGAATAATACTTTGTTATAAATTTTAATATGGAGAATCTTAAATGTGTAATCAACAGAGATAGTGATGTTGGTACATTTTTACATGTAAAGACAATGGTTGAAGAATTATATTCTGATAATTCTAAATACCATAATTGTCTGGTTATATTAGGATATAATTTAGGTAAAGAGATTAATTTCTATAGAGAAAAATACCCTAATAAAAAAATAATAGTTTACCAATTAGAGCAACTTTTTAATTATAACCCAAATTGGTTTAACCCTAATAGTAATTCAAAACATGTGAAACATAGAACCTCTCACATTAAAAAATGGTTGGATGAATGTGATGAAATATGGGAATATGATTTATCTAATAAGTGGTTTTTAGAAACTCTTGGTTACAATAAAGTAAAATTTGTACCACTTAAATATTCTAAATCTTTAGAAAACATAAAGGTTAATCAAAACCCTAAATACGACATTTTATTTTATGGTGCAATAAATAAAAAACGATTTGAAATTTTAAAAAAAATAAATTCTAAATTTAATTTAGTTGTTATTGGTGACAATTTTGATGTAGATAACGTTGAGTTAAATAATTCGGGAATTAAATTTTTACCTAAAGATTTTTCGGATAAGTTAGATAATATAATTTCAGAAACTAAAATTATTTTAAATTTACATTTTTATGAATCGTCAATACAAGAACAAGTAAGGTTATTTTATTTATTAAATAATAGTAAATGTGTTGTATCGGAACTAAGTAAAAAGAATTATTATGGTGATTTAATCCACGAATTTGAAAATTATGAAACTTTAGAAAAAAAGTTAACTGAATTGTTGACTAACAATAAATGGTTAGATTTTAGTAGAACAATATCTCATAGGTTTAAAACTAAACAATTTAATAATTTAAAAGTTGGGGTTTCATATAATTCCTTTTATAATGTTGACGTATTAAAAAAATCAATTGAATCAATTATTAATGTTGTTGATTACATATGTGTGGTTCATCAGAAAAAAAGTTTTTCGGGTGAAATCGGCTCAATTGAAAATAATATTTTATTACAAGAATTGGTTGATTGTGGTTATATAGATGAATTGGTGTTATATGATGAAGATGTGGTAGATAAGATTATCGGAATGATAGACAAACGAAATGTTGGTTTATCTAAATGTAAAAACGCGAATTGTGATTATATTCTAACTTTAGATAATGATGAATGTTATAATGATAGATATGTTACTGATGAAATAAAATTCATGAATGAGAATGGTATTGACACATTATATTCACCAATCGTGTCATATTATAAAAGTGATAAATATTACTTTGTTGAGGACAAACTTTACGTACCATCAATTTATAAAATTGATGAAAGAAAATATGGTAGACATATAAGTAGTTCAGTTCTTTCTGACCCTGCAAGAAAAATGCCCGAAAAAAAATATTATATTTCTCAAATGTATATGCACCATCTTACTTACTTAGAAAATAATTTTAAAGAAAAACTTAATAGTAAAATTTTATTTTCGGTGGATAATAATAAAAAAAGTTTCTCACATCAAATATTAGAAAATTTAATTAATTGGATACCTGGTAATAAAGGGTTAGTTATTGGTAATAACGATAAAAATGAGAATATTTTGGTATTAAAAGATTTATTAACGTTAAATAAAATGGTTAATGAATTTGATATAAAAAACAATAAAAAGGACATATCAATCATCATCCCAACGTATAATGTTTTAAATTATTTAACCGAATGTTTAGATTCTGTATTAACATCAATTAAAGATTTAAATGTTGAGATATTAGTTGGAATTGATGGGTGCAAAAAAACACTATCTTATATTCAAGACAGTAAATTTGACCCAAGAATTAGATTCTATTACTTTAATCAAAATGTCGGACCTTATATTGTTAAAAATAGTTTATCACTGATTTCAAATTCTGATTATTTAATGTTTTTTGATTCTGATGACATTATGAAAGAAGAACTTGTCCAAGACATCATTCGTTATAAATCAACACATAAGCTAATAAAGCCTATGTATATAGATTTCAACGAAGAAGTTAAAAACATTAATTTGGAAAAATCAAATGCAAACACATATGGTGAAGGTGTTTTTGGAATTGAGAAAAAATTATTTTTAGACATGAATGGTTTTGAGGGGTGGAGATGTGCGGCGGATTCTGACCTAATGAATAGATTATATAAAAATAATGTCAAATTAATCCATACCAAATCTTTAGGGTTTTATAGAAGGGTCCATAAAAATAGTTTAACTCAACATCCCGATACTAATTTATCTTCTCAAATGAGAGGTAAATATTATAATTTAAGTAAAAAAAGAAAAACTTTTGGACCGATAGAAAATTTAGTAACCGAATCTTTTTATGAAATTTTTAATAAAAAGATTATTGATGAAGAGTATGAAAAATTCATAATTAATAAACAAAAAATAGATACTCTATTAACTGACGTTATTAAATTAAATGTTAAACCAAAAAATTCTGATTCCAAAATAAATTATGATTTAATCAATCAAGTTTTAAATAGAACTGATATATACCATCCATCAAAAAATGTGAAACCTGTTAGAGAACATGTGCCAAACGACAGGAATAAACTTATTGAAATTAAAAAGGGTACTTTGGCGGCTCAAAATAGGGAGTTCTTCCCTCAAAAAAGAAAACGTGACGACTCAAATAACCCATTTTCAAGAAAAAACAAATACTAAGTTGAACCGTAACCAAAAAAACGTTACATTTGTAAAAAAAATCTAAAACTATGTATGTAATAATCAAAAGCATTAAAAACAAAAAATCAGGTAAATGGTTACCTGTTATAATTTTAAATTCTGATAATGAAGTTTGGGAGTTTGAATCTGAAAAGGAGGCTGATAAGATGAAAGAGATATTTCAAACAAATTCAGATTCAGGTCACATTTATTCAGTGAAAAAAATATAATTTTAAAGAAATATTGATTAAACGAGGATTTTTCCTATATTTGTAATAGTTATTAAAAAACAATGAAAACATTTGGTAAACATATGATTAATTTTAAACAATCACAGATTGTCATCTCGTGTAACCGCAATTGGTATCCGAGCATGTCATATGGTAGTCCGAAGTGTTTTATAAGTTAAAAAAGATTAACTATGATATAAGCCCTCGGACCACAAGTTCGGGGGTTTTTTGTTCTTTGACATATTGGTATAAAAATTCGGAGGGTATCTGGCTGGATGAAGAGCTCGTCTTGAAAACGAGTAAGACGTGTAATAGGTCTTGTGGGTTCAAGTCCCACACCCTCCTCGCTAAAAAATAAATTATGGGAAAAAAAGAAACTATTAAAATTGTACTTGAGGGGACCTTCAACTCAAGTCAGGAAAATTTAAGAAAAGAAGGGATTAAAATTAAAGTAAAATCAAAACTTTTAAAAAAGATTTTAAAAAAACTCAAAAAGTGAGTTCACTGTCCTGTAGACGAACTGGCAAAGTCACCTCGCTTTGAACGAGGAAATTGGAGGTTCAAATCCTTCCAGGACAACAATAAGGAGAGGTTGCCAAGTTGGTCAAGGCACTGGACTGAAAATCCAGCAATGTGGGTTCGATTCCCACCCTCTCCACATAGAAAATAAAATTTTATGGTAGCTATAGCTCAGTAGGTAGAGCAAAGGATTGTGGTTCCTTGTGCCATGGGTTCGATTCCCATTAGTTACCCACTTTGGTCTCTTGGTGTAACGGACAGCACGAAACACTACGGATGTTTTAGAGAAGGTTCAAATCCTTCAGAGACTTCTACGGAGAATTACCCAAGATGGTTTAAGGGGTCACATTGCTAACGTGATAGGTCTGAAACATGATGCGTGGGTTCGAATCCCACATTCTCCGCTGAGATACCGAGGCTTAGTGGTAAAGAACTATCTCTCATAAGGATGGTCAAGTGGGTTCAATCCCCATACTCGGTACAATATAGGGTAGTTGGCCAATTGGTAGGCCGCCTCATTTGGGATGAGGACATAGTGCAGGTTCGAGTCCTGTCTACCCTACAAAAAATTAATGGTATTGAATAATTTATTTTATTTACGTACTTTGTTAAAAATGTATTGTATGAATCTATCAGAATTAAAATTAAACTATTCATTAGGAGATAATTCTAAAATATTAGAACTTGATGACAAAACCAAAGAAACGTTATTATTAGGGTTACTTAATGAGATGTCTAATGATAAAAATTCCTCATTATTTAGAGAAGGGGTGACATTGGGGATTTTAGGGGTAAAACAAAGTGTTCACAAATTAGGGTACGATTCTGACGAATACCCAATTGAAGTTAAACCAAAGAATTTATCATCAGATTCAACTAAAAAGTTTGACGGTTCAGGTAATTTCAGTGACTTTACATGGAAAAGACACAAAAAATATAAAGATGATAAAGTTAAAATGGTAGTGTCGGGGTTTTTAGATGGTAAATTATTGTTTTTAGTAAGTTTCCAATATAACTCAGTTGATTTTGTAAATGAAATAGAACGGCAATTAACTAAACACTTACCAAACGGTGATGAATTAAATAGATATGTTAGAAGTGTTAAATTTAGTTACTTACACTTTAAAAATTCAGATTCGTTTAGACTTGAATATATTTCACCTATGATTAGTGAATATGAACATAAATTTACAAAACCGTTTTTTAAATCGTTGATTGAATATGGAAATTAAAAACAATATAGTACTTGGTGATGTGTATGATGTTTTAAAAACACTTGATGAAAACATTTTTGATATGGGTGTAACATCCCCACCTTATAATAAACAAAACAATAGAAAAGGTGTCTTGGTTAAGGATATTAAATATTCGGATATTACGGATAATAAAAATGAATCTGAATACCAAATAGAGCAAATTGAAATACTAAACGAATTGTTTCGTGTTATTAAACCTGGAGGTTCGTTCTTTTATAACCATAAAATTAGATGGGATAAAGGAGAAATGTTTCATCCGATGGATTGGTTAAAAAAAACTGATTGGACAGTTAAACAAGAAATAATTTGGGATAGACAAATTGCCGCAAATATTAGAGGTTGGAGATTTTGGCAAGTGGAGGAAAGAATTTATTGGTTGTACAAACCAATAAATAAAAAAGATAATGGTGAGGAATTAAAATCTAAACATGCATTAATGACATCAGTTTGGAGATTACGACCTGAAATGAATAAATCTACGGTATCTAATCATCCCGCACCATTTCCAATTGAAATACCGACAAGATGTATTTACTCAATATTGGATGATAAAGAAGGTTGTGACATTATTGACCCATATATGGGTAGTGGAACTTCAGCGGTTGCATCTAAACTATTAGGGCATAACTATTTTGGGATTGATATATCTGAGGAATATATTATCAACGCCAATAACAGAATTAATAATATAACTGATAAAGAAATATCTGACTTTAACGATGAGGTTGCTAAACATAAAGTAAATAAAACATATAAAGACAGAAAAAAAGAAAAAGAAAATTAGTATAATGTTGCGGTATATACCAAAAAACGGTTATATTTGTTCCAAGAAACTAAAACTGTGATGTGCCCGAGCGGTGTAGGGGCTATCCTGATACGATAGTTTACGGGGGTTCGAATCCCTCCATCACAACAAAATGTCTTCGTAGCTCAGCAGGATTAGAGCACTCCACTTTTAATGGAGGGGTCAAGAGTTCGAATCTCTTCGGGGATACAAAAATAGCTCCTTAGCTTAAAGGAAAAGCGCTTGTTTTACATACAAGATAGTGTAGGTTCGAGTCCTACAGGGGCTACAATACGACTCCATAACTGTTAGGGTCGCAACCGAAGCGGTGAGTGGGTTAACGATGATAATTTGTAGTTGGCACCCGTAGTACTAGTATATGGGTCACTTAGGTCAAAGCATCTTATATGTAGTTAACAAGGTGGGTTCGATTCCCATTGGGGTCACAATAGAGGTATAGGGTTTACCCCTTGAGACGAAGTACAAGTCATGGTCACTGAATGTAAACCAACCTCTAAACAAATTAACAAGGACAGATGCCTGAGTGGTTTAAAGGGGTGGACTGCAAATCCATTATTCGGGGGTTCAAATCCCTCTCTGTCCTCAATGAAATAATTAATTTCATTATTTGCGTCTTTGGTGTAACGGCAAGCATAAGTGACTCCAAATCTCTTGGTCAGGGTTCGAGTCCTTGGAGACGCGCAAAATGACTCAGTAGCTCAATTGGGAGAGCATCACACTGTTAATGTGAACGTTACAGGTTCGAGTCCTGTCTGAGTCGCAATAGGTTGATTGGGGAAGGGTGATACTAATGACACGAGAGTGTATATCGGTCAGTATCATCGGAGTTGGGAGATATACACCAAAGTAATGCCAATCGTAAAATCAGATGTCCACACAACCATCTTCTGATTTCCTAAACTTGGGATGTTATACCGTAGGGGCAGCGGGAACGACTGTAAATCGTTTGTCTTCGGACTCGGGTGGTTCGACTCCATCACATCCCACACATAAAACCTTCAGGTAGGTGGATTGTGTTACACACCCCATTGACGAATGGGACGGTCCTAACAATAAATTGCCCAGACGTACAAGCAACGAATATGGACTAAGTGGGTTAGATTCCCACACCTGGACATTATTTTTTATACCAATTGCAATATTTATTAATATGAAAAAAGTAATTAGGCTAACAGAATCGGATTTAACAAGATTTGTTAAACGAGTAATCAATGAAAGTAAGAAAGACCCATCAAATAAAAAAATTGAATCTGAGTTAAACAAACTTATGGACGATTACGTTGGTGAAGATGAATGGATTGGTGGTCACCGTGAATCCTCAGATAAACCATACGATAGATTTATGGTCAAATTTAAACAATCAGGTGAGGATACTGAAGAAATTGCCGAAGAAGTTATTGAAAAATTAAATGATGTCTTTGAAGGTAGTTTATTTAAACTTGGTAATTGTGGTAAAAACTCTTTTTGGTTTTATAAAAAATAAAAAACCTTGATACTTTTAAAAACTCTGATATATTTAATTAAAAAGACAATGAAAAATTTACTTAACATACTTTTAGACGCGAGAACGGAGGGGGACAAGCCCTTTGTAACGGAGAAGGTATGTTAACTTAAATAATAATATTTTAAGAACCCCTCTCCAAAAAAGAGGGGTTTTTTGTTTTATGTATGTTTATTTTTTATACATTTGTAAAACAAACGGTTCTTTGACATATCGGTGTAAATAAGGTCTCTTAGTATAATGGCTTATTATTCTGGTTTTGTAACCCAGAGATAACGGTTCGAATCCGTTAGAGACCTCAACAATGCCTTCGTGGTGGAATGGTAGACACGTTAGTTTTAGGAACTAATGCTCCAAGAGCGTGTGGGTTCGAATCCCACCGAGGGTACAAAAAAAAGTAAAAAAACATTTGGCAGTCTAAAATAGAATACTTAGATTTGTAATATGAAAGACGGGGGGACAGGGTTGATGATGTGAGTGGGACCTGTCCTCCCAAAAAGAAAAAGTTCTTTGACATATTAGATTGGTAAGATAGCAGATAGACCTATATCAGCAGAATCCCACAGGGAGTTAGAAATAACGAGCAAGACGGAGCCCCTATCAGATTAAAAGGTTGAGGAGGTACTCAAAGTTTTCCGAGAGGTTAACAGGTAAAAACGATGGTTTGGGTAGAACGGATGTTAAAGGCGAGGTATAGGTAGTAAGGATGGGGTGACCCACGAATGAGTAAATCTTAAGGTCTTACCATTTTTAAAATATTGTGTTGTAAATTATTTTAACAGAACAAGGAAAAAATTCTGTAAAGCGTGTGATGAATTGATGTGCTCCGCATCAGAGTGGTAACTGTAAGAGGCAACACTAAGTATTTAACTATGGAGTAATGATACTAACACATGTAATTTACAATTGAGTACAGAGGGAATAAAAAAAATTAAAAAAAGATTTGGCAATTTAAAATGAAACCCATATCTTTGAATAAGTTCTTTGAAAGTAAAAAATGTGGTGGTAAGAAAAGGTGAACTCGTTAAGTTCATAGACCTGTTGACAATAGATGGTGAAACGAGTGCGATTGTCAACTACTGCATCACATAAAAAAATATTGATAGTGGTCACTCTTACAATGAAAGTCGACGGAGTAGTTGTAAGGTAATATAGTGTCAAAACCCCCTGCCAGGGCCCTGAGAAAACTCAGATGAAGCAGTTAAGATTGGAGCGAGATGGGTACTCCATCACTATCAACCTATTGAGATGAACAACGCAGGCCGCAGGAGTTGTACCTATATGGTTTTAAAGTGTGGTTTTTGGTCCATTGGTGTAGTGGCTAACATTCATCCCTGTCACGGATGAGCCGCGAGTTCGATTCTCGCATGGACCGCAGGGAGTGTAAGCAGTAGAGTTCTACTTGAGAAAGGATGGTAACACGCACTTTAAAGGGGGGTTACAAGGTATCAAGGTCGGTTTTTTTAGTTTTACGAGAAACAACTAACGTTTTTAGGAGAGAAGATTGGCGTGACGAATCTGAACCCGTGATATTAGCGAGATTGGCCTCTCCATTCACGTAAATGTGACAACTTACCCCAAAGGTTGTCACAATCTGGTCGGTTCATCTAGGGGTTAGGATACAAGATTTTCATTCTTGTCACACGGGTTCGAATCCCGTACCGACTACTGAACATTAGTTCTTTGAAATACATTGTGTTGTTCCCTTGAGAAAGGAATACGAATAATAAATAAAGTTAGGCAATTAACAGTATTTACAACGCAGAGGACTTCTCAACCTCAAATGCTCGGATGGTGGAATTGGTAGACACGCTGCATTTAAGCTGCCGTTCCCAGACGGGAGTGAGGGTTCGACTCCCTCTCCGAGTACAAAATGAAACTGACAGAAGTCCGATTAGCACGGATGAAAGGAATCTTGGCTTCATGGGAGTAGCTACCCAACCGAAGTGTGAAATGACCCAAGATACTCTGTTTAGGACCCTGCTCTGTGTGGCCACACAACAGGTGATGGGGAACAAACCATCAGTAAAAACCCGAATGAAAGGACAGTTTCATTTTTTAAGCGGGTGTCGTATAATGGATTATTATATTAGACTTCCACTCTAAGGATGAGGGTTCGATTCCCTCCACCCGCTCACTTAAAATTATGGGGGTATCGTATAATGGCGTATTACGGTAGATTTGCATTCTACAAATCAGGTTTCGATTACCTGTACCTCCACAAATAGTTCACAACGGACAAGGCTTAGGCGTATGAAACAGGACGGTGGGATGCGAGTGGTTGACCAGAACTATTTATTTTTGGTTCCGTAGCTCAGATGGATAGAGCAACTGCCTTCTAAGCAGTAGGTCATAGGTTCGAATCCTATCGGGACTACCAGGCGGCGTATCACTGATGAAAATCATAAGTACACACCTATGGTTAGTCAGGAGCGTAATGAGGTATGGTACCGAGTCCGAAAGACACCACGGTCCAAGAGCAATTTGGGCGCGAGAAGTTATAAGGTTGCTCATTGTGGGTTCGAATCCCTCCCTGACGACGAGCGGTTACTTGATTCCTGGTAGTACAGTAACAACCATTGGGGAATTCGGGAGTCCCACGAATGGGGGTGTAAGGTAAGAGGAACTTACAACGGTGGAGTACCAAAGACGTAATGAAACGAGACATAGGGGTGATTCTATGTTGGTCGCAAATCTCCACCATTTTTTTAGTCAGGTGGCGTAATTGGTAGACGATATCCATTTAAGTGGAGAGGCCGAGTTAAAAACGGCGTTCAAGGTTCAAGTCCTTGCCTGACTACACGAGGTAGGGTTCATCACCCCCTAGTGTGCCCCACATAATGAGAAACGGAGTGATGTCCGTAGGGGAACGTACATTGTCGTATAGGGAGAACGACTGGGAAAGTAGGTTGTATTAGATACAGTGGAAACACACATTTTAACAGAGATGGACTGAAAGTTTGCCCGACCTGGGTTGAGGACGAAAGAAACTTTTTTTAGGTCTTTTAGCTCAGTTGGTCAGAGCACTTGACTCATAATCAAGGGGTCGTAGGTTCAAGCCCTACAAGGACCACAAAACACATCAACTCAGGTACCCGTATCGCCCCAAAGGGTTAAATAAGATGGATTGTCGGGTGCGAGACCCAGAATGCCTGAGAGTGTGTTTTATTTTTATTATATTTGTATTATGAAGAAGAAAATATATTTGGACGACGTTAGAAGTCCAAAAGACAAAAGTTGGCTCGTAGCTCGTAACTACGATAGTTTTGTTGACTTGGTTAACAAAGTTGGTCTTGAAAACATTGAGGTTATTTCATTGGACCACGATTTGGGTGATACCGCTATGAGAGAATGGCATAACAATGTTTATCATAACTATGAATTAAATTATGATAACATCACCGAAAAGACAGGTTACGATGCTGCCAAATGGTTGGTTTCTCAATGGATGGAAGGTAAACCAGTTGTTGATGTATATACTCACTCGGCAAACGCTATCGGTAGTGCGAACATTATGGGTTATATCAACAATTATCGTCATATCAACAGATTACCACAAAATTGTGTAAGAGTACAAATTGAACATACAGTAGATTAATATGGACGATAAAATCATAAACCGATTAATTGCGATAAACTTATTGTTATATGTTTTGGGTTGTTTTATTTCTGGTGAGACAAACCCCTCCCGATGGTTACTATTTAGTAATTGGTTTGGTAGGTTTTTATTTCTCGTTGCTGAATATTTTATGATTGTGAAATTCCCCCATTTAATAGAGCGATTAAGAAAATAATTTATATATTAGCAATATGAATATTTTCTTCTTAGATTTTGATGTTAAAAAGTGTGCGGTGTATCATTGCGATAAACATGTTGTCAAAATGATATTGGAAACCGCACAACTTTTGTGTGGTGTTCACCATGTTGCTGAATCCCAATATGAGATACCTTATAAATTATCCCACAAAAACCACCCATGCGCAATATGGTCAAGGGAATCCCTATCCAACTATTTGTACTTGTGTGAGTTGGGTCTTGCGTTGTGTGAGGAATATACATACCGATATGGAAAACGACATAAATCCCAAGATGTTATTGAGTGGTGTTTGGATAATAAACCATATATCAAAGACATTGGATTTACCAACCCACCAAAAGCAATGCCTGAAGAATATAAGGTTGATGATGTTGTTGAGTCGTATAGAAATTATTATATAGGAGCCAAGTCGGGGTTTGCGGTTTGGAAAAATCGTGAAACTCCCGATTGGTATTTAAATCAAAAAGAGTTAGTTATCTGATTTTGGTGGTAAAGGGGGGTTCAATAAAAATTTATGATTTAACCAATTTCTTAACTCGTTTTCAACAAAATATTCAGGAACAATTTCATCATCAGACTTTTCATTGGCAATTTCGGCGATATAACGAGCAAATTTAATTTTATATGTGTTACTTAACATTGTCATTAATCCATCTGAAATAAAGAAAACTTTTGAAAGTGGGTCATCAATACCTAACTCACCCTCAACAACATTAAATGACTTCATAATTGCTTTACCCCACCAAGTTTTATAACTATCGGTATCTTCTAATGCGGGTTTTATAATTTTGTTAATAGCTCTTGTTATTGAGGCGGCAACACCAGCAAATGTTATTTGTGGGAAAAACCAAGGTAATAATCTTAATGTTGCTTTATAACCTCCTTCACCTAAATGGTAGAAGATTCTTTTTTTCGTTGCCGAATCAACAAGACCTCGTAATTGACCAAAAGTTATTTTACCTTGAGCTTTACAAAATTTCTCGGAATCGCAAATGTTTTTAATTGCCCTGTCAGAAGGCTCAATATTTTCTAATATTTTATTATATTGGGATTCGGTAATTAGAAATTTCATAACTATAAATATTGGTTTTTACAGAAAAAAGAATTAGATTTGCG